>Ga0316203_1002252_pt1 | contig 10367 bp, 19 predicted proteins | sample 6monrhotite_MG_FD_204940 | JGI IMG/M metagenome (GOLD analysis project Ga0316203, IMG submission 204940) | Microbial mat bacterial communities from mineral coupon in-situ incubated in ocean water Damariscotta River, Maine, United States -... | ecosystem: Environmental > Aquatic > Marine >... | reverse complement strand
TTTACCGCTGAATCGCTGTTTTTACCTTTTCACTTTACCCCTTCCCCTGTAGTGATGCGCATTCTCGGCATTGATCCCGGCTCCCGCTTTACAGGTTTTGGTGTTATCGAAAGTGACGGCCGTAGCGCAGATTACATCACCAGTGGATTCATTCGTGTGACCGGTGAAACCTGGGCTGAACGCCTTGGCGTGATTTTTGAGGGAGTGACTGAATTGGTGCAGACTCACCAGCCTCACGAAATGTCCATCGAAAAAGTGTTTATGCATCGTAATGCGGATTCGGCACTTAAATTGGGGCAGGCGCGCGGTGCGGCTATTTGCGCAGTGATTACCCGTGATGTACCCGTGCATGAATATACCCCCGCTGAAATAAAACAGTCCGTGGTGGGCAAAGGCAATGCTGGCAAAGAACAGGTACAGCATATGGTGCGGGTGTTACTTAACCTGCCGGGAAATCCACAGGCTGATGCCGCTGATGCGCTGGCAGCGGCGTTGTGTCATGGTAATACCCAGCTTGTCGCAAAACAATTGGCGGCATCGCTTAAAATGCAGCTGGATAAAAAATAACCCGGTTTTGTAAAAAATGGAAAAAATATGATTGGCCGATTACACGGTATTTTGATTGAGAAACAGCCTCCCCAACTATTATTAGATGTGAGTGGTGTAGGCTATGAAATTTCTGCCCCCATGACCACGTTTTATGAGTTACCCGAAACTGGCAACGAAGTCACCCTGCACACACATCTTGCCGTGCGCGAAGATGCCCATGTGTTGTATGGTTTTCTGCGCGAACAGGATCGTTTACTGTTTCGCACCCTAATCAAGGTTTCCGGTGTCGGCCCCAAGCTGGCGCTAGCCATTCTCTCCGGCATGTCGGCGGATGAGTTTGCGGGTTGTGTGCGAAATGACGACTCAGCTTTGCTCACCCGGTTGCCCGGTGTGGGTAAAAAGACCGCCGAGCGCCTGGTGGTGGAACTAAAAGATCGTCTCAAAGATTGGCAAGGTGCAATGCTGACAACAGCGGAAGCTTCGACAAGCCGTGGGGTTCCTGCTAGCGATGCACTAAAAGATGCAGTCAGCGCATTGGTGTCACTGGGCTACAAACCGCAGGAAGCAAGTCGCATGGTGAGTCAATTGGAAAGCGACGGTTTGGCCAGTGAAGAATTAATTCGTCTGGCGTTGAAAGCTGCGGCACAATAGTTTCAATTTGAGGGGAGGTTGTTTATGTTGCAATCGGTATTCACAAAACAGATATATTTTGCCCTGTTGGTTATTTTGTTGTTAACGGCCTGCAAGACTATCGAACCTACCACGTTACGGGATTATTCCAACGGCATCCATATTGCAGTGGCTGCCAGCACAACAAATCCAGCATATAATATTACAGAAACGGTGGGCGTTGCGGGTTCTGGTTATGCCTATTTGCTTGAAAAAACCAATAAGCGCTGGCAAGTACTGTACGATTCTTTTGATGCAAAGGCCTTTGCAAAACCAATGGGCAATGTGCGTGAAGTGCCCGCCGATAGCGAAGTATTGTGGACGGATGGCATTAATGTGGTCGTTTATTTTGGTGCTGAGCCATTGGTTTTCAGCAGGACAGATGGTTCCTTTACATGCCCGAAAGATAAGGAAACCCCCAGCCACCGGGCCTGTCGCAGCGCATTAAGCAAAGCCAAAAGCCTGTTTGGGGGGTTGGGTACCAAAAATACCAATCGACCCTTTGTGCTGGATTTTAGCGAGATCAGACGGGCTGTGGAAGATACTGGAATTGTCGCCACTGCCAAACGACGCTTAGCGACAGAAAAGTAGCCCTCTTATAATTATCCATATTTCTGTAGAGCAATGCCGCGATATTAAGTGCTGAGTGTTGTTTGGAGGCATGTCGCTCTATCAAATCAAGTGTTGTAGACGCAGAGGCCGCAAAGAAAAACAATAAAAATTTTGCATTCTTTACGTCTTTGCGGTTTTGGCATTAAATTCTCAGTGCTTTTCATTTCCACGTCTGTATGGAAGCATGATGCCATCATTCAATCTTTGTGGGTGTGATTCCCCGCAGCTTGCTGCGGGGTCGTTTATTTTGGGCATATATGAACGCACCCATGAAATCAATTATGACCCCAAGGTACTCCAGGTAACAATATTCAATGCGTGTGTTATAGAGCCGCAGATGGATAGTGCTACGAACTTCTATCAAAAAAATATCAGTTTTCCAGGTTAATTTATGAATCTTCCATGACTGTTGTAATACATAGTCATTTGGTTCTTTTGTGAAGGTAGGCGTAATATGAATGAAAATGAAGTATTTCCCCAATCAAGAGCAACGGCAGAGAATGATGATATGAATATAAGAGAATTCTGATGCCCTCATAACTTGTTGACTATATTAAGGTAATATTTGTGATTGTGAAGGCCGGGTTGGCTGGTATACTGATTTTTGTGAAAATTTGGTATGAATAATATGCGTCAGAGTGACGCCTACTTAATATTAATTATGTGTCTGAATTGAGAATCTGCTTTCGATCCAGTACCCTCTCGTGACTTTGGATATCGTCGATGCTATGAAGAGCGCAATCGGTTGTAAAATACCGTATTCTAAAGGCTCGAATCCGAGAATTATATAATGGAGAATACGAGTGGCTAAAACCAATTACGCTTTTGAAAAGCACCAGAAAGAAATTGCCAAAAAGAAAAAGAAGGAAGAGAAGCGCTTGCAAAAAGCAAGGGTAGACGATAGTCAGCCGCAGGATGTTCAACCTATGTCAGGAAAGGACAATAAAGCGGTAACAACCGGTGACACATAGCAAAATAATCTAAGTTAATGAATATAAATACACAAAGGAAAACACAACATGAGTACAGGTACAGTAAAGTGGTTTAATGCAGACAAGGGTTTTGGTTTCATCACTCCAGATGATGGTGGCAAGGATTTGTTTGTTCATCATTCAGAAATCCAAGCAGGCGGTAGCTATGCAACACTCAATGATGGTCAGAAAGTGGAATATGAAGTCGGTCAAGGCGAGAAAGGGCCGTGTGCAAACAAGGTTGTGCCAGTTTGATTGATTTGCTCATATTAGCGTGCTTAAGAATCGACACATAACAAGCGCGTTTGAGAGGGACAGTCCTCCGCGGTGTTCATTTGTGTCTAATGGCACAAATGAACACCGTGGAGGTCTGTCCCTCAACGCGAACGTTATACATCACAAGGAAGTTAGGTGGAAAATTCGACTCCTAAATATCAAGGAAAGCCAACAGCTTACCTTGACCACAACATACTAGACTTAATAGTCAAGAATCCATCAATAGTTTTCAAAACAGAAGTGAAAAATAAGTATCAAGTAATATCTTCTGATGAACGCCTAGTCAATGGGGTCAGAGTTAATGATTTTCGAAAATCAATTACTCTGACCCCATTGACTGCTTGATTACTAGGGAGGGCATATGTCATACGATCTTTCAAATATACTAGTAGTTGGAATATCTACTAGGGCACTGTTCGACCTTGAAAAGGATAATGAGCTATTTGAAAAAGATGGTGTTGAAAAATATATCAATTACGAGCTTGAAAACGTTGATAATACTCTCCGACCAGGAACAGGATTTCGGCTTGTAAAAAATATATTGGCGTTGAATAGTGGGCTGAAGAAAAAATTGGTTGAGGTAATTATTCTTTCCAGAAATAATGCTGTAACTAGCCTTCGAATTACACAGTCTATCGAATATCATGGTTTGGATATTACTCGATCCGCATGGACCGGAGGTGAGGAAATTTCGAGGTATTTGTCCCCGTATAAAGTAGATCTCTTTCTTTCCGCAAACGAACATGATGTTCAAGAAGCAATAGATGCCGGGTTCGCTGCAGCAAGAATATACAAATTTGGAAAATTTACCCCTGTAACAAAAATAGATAAACAGTTAATCAAAATAGCATTTGATGGTGATGCTGTTATTTTTTCTGATGAATCAGAAAAAATATATAAGGAAAAAGGACTAGAGGCATTTATAGAGCATGAGAGGGAAAATGCTAAAAAACCAATGCCTGAAGGCCCTTTTGCTTCCTTGTTAAAGTCGATATCAGTGGTTCAGAGCGAGTTCAAAGATAAAGACCGCCCTTGTCCAATAAGAACAGCTTTGATTACCGCTAGAAGTAGTCCTGCTCATGAACGTATTATTCGTACTCTCGCAGCATGGGGTGTAATGATAAATGAAGTTCATTTTATGGGGGGTGTAAGTAAGCATGAGGTTCTTGAGGCATTCAGAGCAGACATATTTTTTGATGACCAAGATGTCCATTGCAGGCCAGCTTCGGATGTTGTCCCTACGGCTAAGGTGCCGTATAAACGTATCTAATCAATGGGTAATGAGTGAAAATGAAAAAGTGGGTTGCAGAACGAAAGTTGCTCTATTCAGTAAAAGGTTCCGATATACGTAGTGAATTAGTTATTAGAATTAGTGAGCCATATTTAGTCGAAGAAGGCACAGTAAATTTCGAATTATCAGAAGGCACTGCTGGTTGCTCCGTTGAATTTATTGGCCTAAAAGATGGTGTAGTATTCAAGAAGAGAAATGAGCATGAGGTGTATGGCGTAGATTCAATGCAAGCATTACAACTTGCGGTAGATATTGAACCTGCATTAAAAAGATTGAGTAAAAAATATAATATTTTTTTTCCGTGTGGTGATCTGTATTTTGATGAAGGTGATGGCGAGTGATAAATACACATAACAAGCACAGTAGAGTCGGACAGAATTCTGTGGATTTTCATTTGTGGCTAAATACCACAAGCCTCAATCTTCTACATTCTGCCGCTGCTCACCGCGAACGTTATGTTTAGAAAGGTCAGGGCTGTTGTAAATGATAGAAAAAGTGACGAGTCAAAACTTTTCAGAAGTGTTGCCTCTTATAAGAATGTATCAAGAATTTTACAATGTCGCTGAAATTGATGATGAGAAGAATAAAGTATATTTTTCAAGGTTCGTTAAGAGTCAAGATGATGGAGTTCTTTTTATAGTTCGCGAGAATGAGCAAGCGGCAGGATTTTCTACCATCTATAGAGGTTTCTCAAGTACAAGAGCGGAAGAGGTGGCAATTCTAAATGACTTGTACATTTCACCTAAGTTTAGAAAAAAAGGGTATGCTAAAAAACTTATTACTGCTGCCATCGCGGAGGCAAAGGATAAAGGTTTTAGCAGACTGCAATGGCTTACGGCAAGAGATAACAAAGAGGCGCAGGCATTATATGATGCGATGGGTGCTCAAAAAAGTGAGTGGTACTTTTATGCAAAAGAAACATAATAATGCGCTTAAGTCTGGACCTACCTCCGCGGTAGAAGCTTAGTGCAGGCGTTATACGCAAAACGAGTAATAAAGAGTGTCAATAGTCCGCACTGAAGAAGAACAAAAAAGAGCAAATGAAATGTTTGACTCTTTTAGGGATGAGCTATTAAAAAGAGAACTCTCAAATACTGAGAGTTATGATCGGGCAATTCTAACTTTGTCATCCGCATCATTGGCTGTATCGCTCACAGCTATTAGGTTTGTGGTTCCCCTAGAAAGCTCTGATCATATATGGATGATAAAGGCGGGTTGGCTGCTTCTGCTTTTAAGCATCATAATATCTCTGTACGCTTATTTGATGAGTAACAAAGCAATATCAATTCAGCTAAAGAATGCGGAGGACTATTATACTCATGGAATATCAGAAGCATTTAATAGGCCTAATAAATATACCAGGGTTAATGGTTTTTTAAACAAACTAACCGGAATAATGTTTGTTATGGCCCTATCATCAATAGTGATATTTGTAACATTAAACATAAATTCAGAGGGTTCAGCTATGTCCAAAAACAAAGGTGGTGGTGAAGTTGTAAAGTCCGTCAATATCCGTGAAAGCGCGAATGTTCCAACGATGCAAAAGGTCCCATCAGGAACAGGAATCGAAAAAAATAGTGCAAATATCCCCACTATGCAGCAAGCCCCTGGAACGCAAACTACATCTCAGAGTGGCGGTAGTAGCTCAGGTTCATCTGGTTCAAATGAAGATTCTGGGAAATAGCACGTATAACAAGGCAAATTCAGCCGACCAAAAAGACGCGCCGCAAGTTAGCTAAATCGTTAGGGAAAAAATACCCAATGGATGTAATTGATCGCGAAACTTTTTTGTCATGCCAATTTCAGTTGGAGCCAAAGGAGAGACATCTCTTTTCCGGTGCGGCGGTTGAGGGTATGACTGAAGAGAGTATTGGATATTTCTGGGATGATCTACAAAGGATAATTGAAGGCAAAGGAGCGAGAATAGGTTTTAGTTCTGTGATGTTTGTAACGCCCCTCGATGAAGAGGCGCTTATGAGTAGGCTCGAAAAACTAGCAGCAACAAATATAAACGCCCACTTGTGGAGGTTTGTTGGTCAACGCCTTCAAAATAGCAATAATATAAAGGGCTCAATGCGAGAAACAGAGTGGCGAGCGAATAAGAATGCTCAACGTCGGAGTGAAAGTGCTGTTGAAATTTTATAAAAGCCCTAACAATCACATTGAGTTCGCTCCCTTCGGTTGCCGGACCTCGCTACCGCTCGTCCGTTTATGTGAGCGTTAGGCTAATCAAGACATACCATTGCCTATAGGAACATATTTATGGAATCGTATTTATTCGCAGCAGGGTGTTTGTCCTTAGCTCTAGGGCTCATTCACTCAATTATGGGTGAAATTCTTGTTTTTCGGCATATGCGTAATGGGCAAATCATACCGACAAATGGACATCCAATACTTAAAGAAAGGCATGTACGTATTTTATGGGCGAGTTGGCATCTTGTAACTATCTTTGGGTGGGGACTAGGTGTGATTTTATTGCGGTACGCTTTACCCAGCACAGAACACACACATCAATTATTTGTCGAAAACACGATTTTATTTTCTATGCTTTCAGGTGCTTTTTTGGTGTTTATTGCGACCAAAGCTAAACATCCTGGGTGGGTGGTGTTACTTGCTATTACAATTTTGTTGGCGATTAAATGAGTAGTTTATTAAAAAAATACTGATTGGGCACTCAATCTAGCCCGTCGCTTAACAAACGCATAAAATCGGACAATTTTCTACGCTGCGCTTCGAAAACTTCCGCTTATGCGGAACGTTATGCGTTAAAGGAAGTTGTCAGTGTGGAATATATTTAAAAGCAAGCCAGTTCTTTCTGAAAAAAATTCTTATTTTCAACTTGAATGCTATAAATGGTTGCTAAAATATTTTGGTGGCGATGATTTTTATCAGGAAGCACAATTAGTTCTTCCAAATACAGACTTTTTTCCAGATAAAATTGACTCACCAGAAGAAGCTGCTCAGGCGGTTTTCGCACGTGTTAAGGATTATGCCGGGCTAACCAAGTGGCCATGTAAACTGGTAATTCAGGATGAAGATCCGGATTTGATGGTAGCTCCTACAATTGTAACGCAAAACGTAGAACAAAATCCTTTAGGTACAATTTCAAACAATGAAAATAACGAGGTTGTCATTACATACAATCCTAAGTTAGTTTCAAATCCTACTCAAATGGTTGCCACATTTTCTCATGAACTATCCCATTATCTGACAAGTAACGCACCTGAGCCGCCTCCCGGCGGATGGGATAACTGGGAGTTTGCAACCGATATTGGAGCAACATTTTTAGGGTTTGGTATTTTTCAAGAAAATTCAGTCTTCAATTTCACTCAGCATTCAAGTGTAGATTCACAAGGCTGGCAAACTTCGGGTGGCGGGTATCTTTCAGAAGCTGAACATAGCTATGCCCTAGCAATTTTTATACTTTTAAAAGATATCTCTCCAGAGATTGCTTTCCCACACTGTGACGCAAATATTAAATCTTTGCTAAAATCAGCTATAAAGGAACTTGAACAATCGTCAGTTATTGAAGACCTAAAAAGTGCGGAGTATGTGGAAATTTAATCATACAAGCGCGTTTGAAAGGGACAGACCCATGCAGCGTTCTTGTGCCATAAAGCGAGATACGCAAGCATCGAGCATGCTGTACTAACGATGAGGTAAGGCCCCTCGGTTTCGCCAATCAGATGGAGAAACCAAGCCCCCTTATGCGGCTGTGATTAAGAGTGATGGTCGTGAGCGATAAGGAAAAGGCAGGCGCGACTTGTCAGGTATGTTTTACAGAGATGAATGAAAATGAACCACTGATGAGGCATCGAAATGGAATTTTATGTTGTCAAAACCGGCGTCCGAATGCAACGTGGGGATCAGTCACGAAGTTGTTCTGAATGCTGTCGTGGCGGCAACCGGTGTGCAGGTGGCATGATTGTAATACAGGCTTTAGTATGGAGCATGGGAACCTGTCGTTGTGATGTTAAGGACGAAGTCGGAAGGTGAGCGTCGTGTGTACATTGCTAAAGCCGATGGAAAGGTACGGCCGCTGGGTATTCCAACCGTTAGTGACCGGATCGCCCAGATGGTGGTCAAACAAGTGATTGAACCCGAGCTGGATAGCACAAGCCTCACCCCGCTACGGTCTGTCCTTCACCGCGGAGGTTATGTTTAATAAAATTATGAAAGCATTATCAAAAGTTATTTTAGCGTTCTCACTGCTGTTGTTTCAGCTCGACTCCAGTGCTGAGAGTATTTTTCAAGGTGTTATACTCACTATAGATGAATCAATACCAGAAACAGTTAATCTGGAGTTTTCTAATGCAAGTGATCTTGAGCCAAAGGCTGGTGAGTTTAAAATATTGTCATCAATACTAATGAGCAATCGTAATGGTGAGAGGTGGGCAACGGTTACTATAAAAAACCTCTCAACTTTTCAGAGATTATTAGATAAAGAGCATATTATTGCTATATTTGCCGATGGTAAAAGAAAAAACCCAATTCAAGCTGAGCATAAATTTAGTGGGAATGAAGAGACCACAATGATAATTAATTTCGGGGAAAGTAAGTTTCCCATTCTAAGACTGAGTGTAAGGAATTAACATAACAAGCTTAACACTGACATTTTTCCGCGGCACTTCTTTTGTGCTTGAATAACACAAAGAAATCACCGCTCCAAATGCAGGTTAGCATGGCGTTAGGCATCCAAAAAAAACAATCAATTTCACAGTACTGCTGACATAACGTTGTCAGTAGTACTGTGAGACACTTAATAATTATAATAATCCACGCTGGGGAAATGTATGATTCATGGAAATTGTTGTTGTGAAGCTGTAAAATTTACACTTTCATCTAAACCAAAGTTTTTAGGTATATGTCACTGTAGCAGGTGTAGGAAATTAGGATCTTCGGAATTTTTTATGGTTGAAAAAGATAGCTTTGAGTGGGTTTCTGGAAAAGAGTTTGTAACCGAATATGTTCCTGAGCCCCCCTTCATCTATAAAAGATGCTTTTGTGTTAAGTGTGGTTCAAGCCTCGGTGAAATTTTATCAAGTGAAAATGAGTTCCCTATAGCAGCAAATATCCTAAATTCTGATCCTGGCCTTAAGGTTTTGTTTCATGAACATACAGTCACTAGACCGTCATGGCAGTTATTGCATGATGGAGCAAAATTATTTGAGGGAAATCCAAGTTAAACTTGACAAAAATTTGCCTAAGCTACGTGCTGATGACCAATCATGTTCATTTGCTGATGACGCCAAAAACAAAATACGGTATGAGTCAATTGATGCAATCACTAGGCGTTATTATGTTCGTTATATTAATCAAACCTATGATAGAACGGGTATCTTGTGAGAAGGGCGATACAAGTCAACGCTGGTAGACAGTGATAACGATTTTTTCATTGTGAGTCGCAATATCACATTGAAGGTGCCTTTTTTTCAAATCCTTCCGGCACCTTGCCGTTTAAAATATAAGCAAAGGCAATGATTTCTGCGACGGCCGTGTAAAGCGCTTGCGGTATCTCGTCGCCTAAATCCAGTTTAGACAGCAGTGAAATCAGTGCCTCATCTTCTTGTAAGGGAATGCCATGTTCTTTGGCTAAAGCAATAATTTTCTCCGCCACTTCACCCGTCCCCTGTGCGGTGATGCGTGGCGCTTTTTCACCATCATAATGTAATGCCACGGCAGTGGTGGGCTTTTGGTTTTTCATACTTTTTCATCCAGCAAAATATGCGGCAGATTTTCATCAGGAGACACAGGTTCCGGTGCTGTACCGTGATGGGCTTTTAGCGTACCCACGGTGAGTCCGACCTCTTGATAGCGGTTTTGTAAAATTGTTAAATGTTGATTGATCAATTCCGCAGTGTATGCATGTTCGGCCCAAAAACGGGTGTTCACCGTTTTGTCCGCCAAGGTGATGCGCGCCTGCATCGGGCCAAGTCCACGAAGCTCCAGTGCCAGGGTTACCGTCCATAATGCAGGCTTTTTTGGCGAGCGCTGATTTT
>Ga0316203_1002248_pt1 | contig 10378 bp, 18 predicted proteins | sample 6monrhotite_MG_FD_204940 | JGI IMG/M metagenome (GOLD analysis project Ga0316203, IMG submission 204940) | Microbial mat bacterial communities from mineral coupon in-situ incubated in ocean water Damariscotta River, Maine, United States -... | ecosystem: Environmental > Aquatic > Marine >... | reverse complement strand
GTGGCGATCGAGAGCCGGGCGAATTTTTTGCCGCCCTGGGATTGGGTGAATTCGGGATCGCGGCCGAGATTGCCGACGACGATGACTTTATTGACGCTGCCGCTCATTACTTTCCCCTTTGCGGGTGGTAGTAGGACGAGCCGTCGGTTTTGGCTAAACCGGCCTCGACCTTTTCAATGGACCCAATGTCGACGGTCCAGCCGCGCCGGCGGAATTCCGCGAAAGCCAGGTCTGCGGTCGTGCAGGCGCGGTCGACAACCGATTCAGGCGACATTAACCGCGATTTCGCGCGGCCGGCATGATCGACGCCTGATGGCTGGCCGGCGACCAGGCCCCAGCGTTCAATTAGGGCAACCGCCAGGCGGGCCGGCTTAATCAACAGCTCCGTTTCGAAAAGTTCGGCATACGGAATTGGGCCGCTTGTGCCGCCGCCCGGCATTTTGTAAGTAAAGACGACGTCGGTTTTGGGTTGGCTCATAGTTTCGGTTCCTTTATTTTCGATCTACTAGGCCGATTAGGATCGCCGCGCAGGTGACGGTTAAGAACACGCTAACGATCGCGCTTATCCCTGCGAAAATCGAAACCGCGAGCCAGGCGAAAGCGCCGGCGGTGGTCGCGGCGTTTTCTAATTTGTCGACCGTCGCCCCAAACAACCAGAACAGGTAAACGCACAAGACGCCGATGGCGATCATTTGGGTGGCGTCATGGCGGGCTAGGCGGGCCAGGGCCTGGGGGTATTTCATGGGATCTGCCCGTTGCTGGCGGCGAGATTGTCCATCTTGCGCTTGCGCTCCCGATCTTTAACGCCGGCGGAAATGCTATCCAGGAAGAAATGCCAGACCATGCCGTCGAGCTGGATCGTTCCCAGATGCGACCCGCATCGTTCGGGGACCGGCCAGCCGGTGCCAACCATGTTGATGGCGATTCCATTCGATAGCGGCCCCGGAACAACGGCCGCCCAAAGCGCCGGCGCGCCGTTTTGCACGTCGACCGCCAGGGGTTGGAAATGTCTTGCTTGCTTTCGGACGGTCTGCCGCTCGATAAGTTTGAGTGGAAATTTCCAGATAACCCGTTTCATGGGCTTTCCTCGCCGTTGACGGCGGCCCAGGCCCCGGCGGCCGACGGCCCGACGGCCCGGAGGCGCTCATAAGCGATGCGGTCCGGGTCCAGGGGGTCGACATATTCGGACCAGCGGACCCAGCCGGCGGGGGTGTGGAAACCCCATTCGCGGGCCTTGGGGCCGCGCCGCCATAGGGTCCAGCAGCCGCCTGGGGCGATTTCGACGATGGCGTGCGGGTCCTCGGCGCGGCGGATGACGTGGTCGCCGGGGCCGCGGCGGATGGTCGGGCCGCCGGGGCTGGCGCCCAGGCGTTCCAGGTATCCGCCGTCCAGGACCAGGGTGGCGTTATCGGCTGTGTGGTCGTGGGGGTCGCGGTTGCCGTCGGGCGCCAGGAAATGGTGCAGATAGGTGGCGCCGGCCAGGCCCTGGTGGATGATCCAGCGGCGCATATAGGGGGCCGCCGGGTCGCCCAGGCTGAGATCCGGCATGCGCTCGGCGGCCCAGGCTTTCAGGCGCTGGGCGTGGGGCAGGTCCAGCATGCGGCGGCTGGCGCCGGTGACGATTTCGGGGTCCGGGGTCATGGCGGGGCCTTCCTTAAAAGAAATCGGAAAGATGTTCGCCGCCGAACGCGGCGACGACGCCTTCGAAGGCGGTCGCCTGTGCGCGGGGGATGGTGACGAAATAACCGCGGCAGGTGGGCTTGGACGGCCGCTCGGGCCGCGGGCGCGGCTGCATCGGCGGCGTCGGCGGCGTCGGCGGCGGCGTGTATGGTCGTTCGACGATGGCCGGCGTCGTGCCGGGCGTTGGCGCTTGCGGCGGCATCGCCTGCAGTTTGATCTCGCGTTCGATGGCGCCGCGGATATCCTGGGCGGAGCGGGCCGACATGAGGCCGCTGTGGTTGAGCCATTTACTCCAGGATGTGGGCGCGCGGCCAAACAGTTCGGAGCAACGCGCTGGTCTGCTGGTGGCGCCGGGCCAATGGCGCTCGATCAGCGCGCGGATTTCGGCGACGTGGCGCGCGTCCATGCCCATATTGCGGACGCCTTTGGTGGGTTGTTCGGTCATGCTTAAAAAGCTCCCATGGATGCGGCGGACCAGGCGGCCAGGCCGAGGATCAGGCCGGCGACGCCGGCGGCGGCCAGCCAGTTGAACGGGCGCGGCTCGGTCGCCTGGCGGGCCAGGTCCGCCCAATCGGCAAGGATCTGGCGGCGGGCGGACCGGTGAGTCGCCCAGCGGGGGGCGGGGATCATAATGCGGTTTCCTCAAGATCGCAGACGATCTGATCGCCGTCCGCGTCGTCCAGGGCTTTGGCTAACCTGCTGGCGACGCGGCCGTTCATTATGATTTCGTGCAATACACGAACATCGCCGGTCGACCTGGCGGCGACGGATATATGGACCTCGATTTCGTCGTCGTCGTCGTCGACCAGGACAATCGCCATCGCGCGCAACGCGGGCCGTTTGCGCCGCAGTTTGCTGAATGCGGGGGCGATGTAGTTGGTATCCGGGTCAATCTTGATTTTCGTCATGGCGTGCTGCCTTCGATTTCGGCGGCCAGGTCGCGCCAGTCGGCGGCGATTTTGGCCATGTCCCGGGCGCTGGCGGCGTTGCCAATCTGGGTAAAGTACGCGGCCCAGGCGTCGCATTCGCCGGCATAGCGGCGCGCATCGTCGGCGGGGATCATCGGGCCGCCTCCCCGCCCCGGTCCGCGCCGGCGCCCCGGTCCGCGCTGAGGACGTCGGCGCGGACGCGGGCGGTGGCGGCGCGCTGGCGGGCGAGCTTGGCGGCCAGGGCGTTTAGGGCGAGGCGGCGGCGGTCGTCACCCAGATCCTCGGCCGCGAGCGCGGCGGAGAAAATGGCGGCGCCCAGCATTTCGGCCTCGGCCGGGGTGACATTCAGGCTAAAGGGGGCGTTGTTCGCCGCGCCGACGCCGCCCGCCGTCGGCGGCAGCGGTTGCAGATTCAGCCGGTTTCCGGTGGGCGACTGGATGGCGGGAGGCATAGGCGTTTCCTTCTCATGTGTGAGAGGAATTTACCTGTGGGGTATATTTCCGTCAATAAAAAAATACCGATGCGGTATATTTTAGCGATACCCTGGCGCGCCCCGACCAGGTCGCGGCCCATAATTTCAATGACATTCCAATGACCTAGCGCCGCCGCCGCGCCAATTCTTTAGCCGCAACGGAAATTCCTGCTTGCGCCGAATATACCGATGCGGTATATCTTGGCCTATGCAATTACTCGATCACATAAAAGCCGAGGGTCTGACCCTGGCCGCGTTCGCGGACCGGGTCGGCGTGTCGCAGGCGACAATCTCCCGATATATCTCGGGCGACCGCACGCCGTCGGTTAAAATGATCGGGCGGATCGCGGCTGAAACCGGCGGGGCCGTGGGCTTTGTCGATTGGGTCGACCTGACGTCGGGGGGTGGGGCATGAGTTGGGATGAACGCGCCTGCAATACATTGCGGGAATTGGTCGGCCTGGGCCTGAGTTATGCCGAGATCGGCGACCGCATGGGGCGAACCAAAAACGCCTGCGTCTCCAAGGCCCGGGGCATGGGGATCGCGCATTTGAAAGCATCCGCCGGCCCAGGCGGGGCGAAGCCGGCGCGGCCCTGGGACGACGCGGCGCTGACGGCGTTGACGCGGCTGACGGCGGCCGGGGTTTCGTTCGCGGCGATCGGCCGCAGCCTGGGCCGGCCGCCGGGAAGCTGTCGCAAGATGGCGCAGCGCCTGAACCTGGCGAATGCGCACGGGCGCGTGCGCCGGCGGGCCGTCGGCGCGGAGCGGGCCGCCGACGCGGATGATAATGTGATCGCGTGGCCCGGATTTGGGCCAAGCCGTGCGCGGGCGGCGGGCCGCCCGCCGCCGCGGCCGAGGCCCAAGACGCGGACGGTGGCCGGCCCGCGCGCCTGCCAGTGGCCGGAAGGCGACCCTGGCGCGGCCGGCTTTCATTTCTGCGGCGAGGCGGTCGAAACCGGCTATCCCTACTGCACGCATCATTGCGCCAAAGCCTACCGCCTGGACGACGGCGAACCGTGGACGCCGGCCGGGGCCGCGCGGCAACGGGGCTGGGCGGCCCGGGCCAGCGAACGGACCCTGATTTTCGCGACGGGGCCTAGCCCGCGGTGGGGGTTGGGGTGATGGGGCCGACATGGGTGATTGCCCGCGCTTTGCGCGAGCAGCGGCATCGGTTGAAGGCCCAGCCCGAAGCGGCCGCGGCCGCTTACCAGCCGTCGGCGCTCGCCGACCTGGATGACGACACGCTGACCCAGACGACCGCGCCGCTGGAGGCGCTGATGGGCAAGGTGACCGCCGACCAGATGCTGCGCCATGCGGCGGACCTGGTGGGCGGCGCGCGGGCGCGCACGCATGGGGACAAGGCGCGGAACATGGCCAATATCGGGCGCCTATGGTCCGCCTATCTGACCAATGCCCTAGACCAGCCCGTGGCGTTGGACGGAACCGACGTTGCGCTGCTTATGGCGATTATGAAAGCGGCGCGGACCCAGGCCGGCGACCATAATTTCGACGACTATGTCGACCTGGCCGGCTATGGCGCGGTCGCCGGCGAGGTGGCGGAGACGGACCGCGCCGAGATTCTGCCAGATACCGGGGCATCTGAATGACGCCGGACGCCAAAGCCAAGCTGGCCAAATTCCGGCCGGCGTCGATTAAGACGTTCGCGATTATGGACGGACTGCCGACGCTACTGCTGTTCGACCAGGATGGCGAGCCGCTGGCGCGGTGCGACTGGCCGGACGTGGCCGCCCTGAAAACGTCGTTCGGCCGGGTGTTCGCGCCTGGCCCCGGCGACCGCTGGCCGGACCCGGACGCATGAGCGCCGCCCAAAAAACCCCAGGGCCGGGACCGGTTCCGGCGGGTTCGACGGCCGTGATGGCGCGGCGGGTGGAGCCGCACGACAGCCTGGATTACTTCGCGACGCCGCCTTGGGGTGCGCGGGCGCTGGTGGAGCATGTGACGCCCGAATTGCGGGGCGCCGTGATCTGGGAGCCGGCGGCCGGCGGCGGTTATATGGCCCGGGGGCTGGCCGACTATGCCGCGCGGGTGGTTTGCTCCGACGTGCATGATTATGGCGACCTGGATTTCGCCCTGGATTTCGTTGGGGATTTTCTTTGGCCGTCATCCGCGCCGCCGGCGGGGTGCGAATGGATTGTGACCAATCCGCCGTTTCGGCTGGCGCAGGCGTTCGCGCTGCGCGCCCTGGAAACCTGGCGGCATATGGGCCTGGCGCTGCTGTGCCGGACCCAATGGGCGGAAGGCGGCGACCGCTGGCGGGACTTGTTCAACCCCTACCCGCCGGGGATCGAGGCGGTTTTCGTCGAGCGGCTGCCGATCAATAAGGGGCCGCCGAAAGAATATGCGGGAACCGCGACCAGTTATTCCTGGTTCGTCTGGCCGCTTGGCGCTTCGAGCGGACCGACCCGGCGCATATGGATTCCGCCCTGTCGCAAGATGCTGGAACGCCCCGGCGATTACGCCGCCGAGGACCCGGCGCCGTCCGAACCTGGGGGGTTGTTCGCATGAGCGGCGCCGCCTATGCCGACGCCTTCACGGCCGCGGCCGTCCGCGACGGCTGGATGCTGCGCCATGCCTGGGCGCCGTGGGCCAGGCTGGCGGACGGGGCCGCGTGGACGTGGTTCGCGGCGCGCCTCGGCCTGCCGGGCGGGTGGACGCTGGCCGGGTGCGTCGAGCCGTGGGCGGCCGAGGGGTTGTTTCCGGGCGTGGCCCGGGTCGTGGTCGACCGGCGGGGGCTGGTCGACCCGGATTCGCTTTGCCTGGCGGCCGACGACTGGCCGGACGCCGGGGCCGTGATCGCCGGCCAGCCCATGGTGACGCTCCCGCTGGTTTCGATCGGCCGGGCGCAATGCCTGGACCCGCGCCCGAGCGATATTTTCTATCTGCCGGTCACCGCCTACGGCTCGACGGGCGACGTCCCGGCCCGCTTTGGCCAGGCGCCTGCGCCCGCCTGGATCGGCCGCGACCCGGCCGCCGCCGTGCGGGGGCGCGCGGCCTGGCGGGTCTACCCGGACGCCCTGGCCTGGCTGGCCGCCGCGCTGGCCGGCCGCGACGGCTTCGACGATCTGGACCCGGACCGCTGGCCGGGCGGTGGCGCGATCCTGAACCTGGATCGATTTATCGCCGATTTCGGCGAGCGGATTTGCCTGGATTTCGGGCGGGACGCCACGGCCGCCAACGCCTACGCGGCCAGGCGCAAGGCGCTGTTGCGGCCGAAGCGGCCGGCCCTGCCGGACGTGATTTCACGGGATGATCGGAGGGTTGCGGTATGACCAGCCGAACCGCCATCAAACGGGATTTGGCGCGGCGCAATAAATGGTCCGGCGGCCTGGCCCATTGGATTGACGGCGATTGTATCTATTTGTCGGTCGCGTTTACCTGGCGCATTGACGACGCTGCGGACATTGCGCGTTTTGCGGCGGCGGAGGGCCGGCGAGTTCTAGCGGGCGGCCCGGCCTTGTTTTTGCGTAAAATGCGCGCGCCGCTTGAGCCATACGCGACATTCGACGGCGCAGCGCCCGATGCGATCGCCCGCCACAATCCGCTTGCGACGATCGCCAGCCGCGGCTGCCCGGTTGGCTGCCATTTTTGTATTGTGCCGGCGATGGAGGGCCGCGAATTTACGCTGCTTCCCGATTTTCCGGTTCGGCCTGTTCTGAGCGACAACAATCTGTCGGCGCTGCCGGAAGATTATCAGGACCATATAATCGGGAAATATGACGCGGCGGACGTGCCGCTTATCGACGCGAATTCCGGTTTCGAGCCTATGACATTCACGCCGGCCATATATCAACGCTGGCGGCGGGTGATTAACAGCGGCGGCGGCCCGTGGCGGTTTGCGTATGACGAAACCAAAGAGCGCTCGGATGTGTTGCGGGTCATGCAAATGCTGCAGGGCGAACCGCAAAAACGGAAACGGGTTTATGTGCTGATTGGTAATGAGCCATTCGCGGAATGTATGGCCCGGATCGGCGAGGTCATTGCGGGCGGCTGCGAGCCGCATGTGCAGCCATATATGAAATTGACGGCGACGCGGCGCGAGCCGTTCGTGCTGCACGATTGGACTGCTGATTTGCTGCGCCAGGTCGCGCGGTGGGCTAATCGCCGGATCTGGAAGTATGCCGAATTCGAAGGCTATCGGGGGGCGATTAGATCGCCCGAGACTGATCCGCGGCAGGGTGGTTTGTTCGATAAGTTTGAAGGGGCGGCGGCATGATCGACGATCCATTTGCGGACCAGGACACGGCGGCGGACCAGGCGGCGGAGGCGGTCGCCGCGTCCGGCGTCGAGCCGGCGTTCGGGCCGCGCTCGATCGGCGTCGTCTCGCCGGGCGCGGGCGGGCGGGCTGGCGATAAGACCGTGCTGGGCGATCTGGCGTTTCGACCGCAGAACGATTTGGGCAACGCCGCCCGGCTGATCGCCCGCTATGGCCTGGACCTGCTGCACGTCAAGGGCCTCGGCTGGCTGGCCTGGGATGGCCGTCGCTGGGACGTGGAGACCGGCGGCAGCCAGGCCGTGCGCTTCGCCCAGCGGACGGCGGAAATGATCCGCGACGAGGCGGAGTTTATTCAGGACTATTCGGCCATGAAGCCGGGGCCGGACCGGGCGGAGATCATTTTGCGGCGGCGCGCGTTCGCGACCGCGACCGGCAATATGTCGAAAATCGCGGGCATGCTGCTGGCGGCCGCGCCCCGGCTTGAGGCCGAGGTCGACGCCCTGGACGCGCAGCCTGGCCGGCTGCCGGTGGAAAACGGCACGATATCCCTGTTGCGGCGGCGCGACCTGGCGGCGTCTGCTGGCGAAGCGGGGGCGGTCGAGGCCGAGGAATTCGTGGCGTTCGCGCCGGACCATGACCGGGACGATCTGGCGACGTTGATTTCGCCGGTGGCCTATGACCCGGCGGCGGAATGTCCGCGCTGGCTGGCGTTTCTGGAAAAGGTGCAGCCGGACCCGGCGAGCCGGGATTTCCTGCAACGGCACGCGGGATATTGCCTCTCGGGCTATACCAGCGAGGAATCGCTGCTGGCGTTCGAGGGCAAGGGGGCCAACGGCAAGTCGCTTTATATCGACGTTCTGGAGCGGCTGCTGGGCAAGGCGGCGGCGACGATCGATTTCGCGACGCTGCTGGCCGACGATCGGCGCGGCGGCGCCAACGCCTCGCCCGACCTGGCCCGCCTGCGCGGCGTGCGCCTGGCCACGGCCGGCGAACCGGAACGCGGGGCCAAGTTGGCCGAGGGGCGCATAAAATCCATTACCGGCGGCGATCGGATTGTCGCGCGCAAGCTGCGCGAGGACCTGTTCGAATTCCGGCCGTCGTTCAAGTTGATTTTGTCATGGAACACGCGGCCCCGCATCGGCGGGGATGACGGCATTTGGCGCCGCATTTTGGTGTTGCCCTGGCCCGTGCAGATCCTGCAGCGGCTGGCGGATGGGTCGCGTAACCCGGATTGGCGGCGGAAGGAAGATCTGATCGCTGAGTTCATGGACGAGCTGCCGGGCATTCTGAATTGGGCGCTCCGGGGCTATGGGCTTTGGCGGCTCGATGGGCTGGCGCCGCCGCCCGCCGTGCTGGCGGCCGTGGCGAGCTATCGGGAGCAATCCGACCCGGTCGGCACGTTCCTGCATGAAGCCTGCGACACGGTCGACCCGATGGCGCGGGCGGGGTCGACCGCGTTGCATCTGGCGTTTCAAGCGTGGGCCGACCGCCAGGGTTGGGGCGGCATGAGCCAGCGTCGCTTTGGCGAGGCGATGGAAGAACGGGGATTTCGGTCGGAGAAATCGGGGACCATCTTCCGGGTGGGCGTGCGGCTGCTGCCGGAATGGGCGGAAGGCGGGTCGGAACGGACGGGCGATAGCCCGCCGGCGGGCGCATATGACGACGAGGCGGGCCGATGATGGGGCCAGCATGCCGTCAATCTGGACCTTGTGGACCTTTAGGGACCTTTGCGAACGCATGGAAATGGCTCGCAACCCATTGGAAACGCTTAATAACTGGACCTTTGGGACCTTTGGGACCTTTGCCCGTTCCCATACGCGCGCGAGGCTTAGAATTTGGGTCCCTATATGGAATAGGTAAAGGTCCCAAAGGTCCCAAAGGTCCAGATATATATATAAATCAATAGCTTACATAGGGTTTTTAGGGGTTTTTAAAGGTCCCTAAAGGTCCAGAAGGTCCAAACGGCGGCAAAGGGGCGACATATGGCGCGGATGCGGGCGGCGGAACGGGCGGACATGCGGGACCAGGCGGAGCGGGCCATGGTCGGCCAGACGCCGGGCCAGGCGAGCGGCCAGGCGTTGGGCTGGCGTAAGGGCGAGGCGGCAGCGACGTCGGCCTGGACGCCGGCGCTGGCGGGGCTGGCGCTGGCGGAGGCGGGAAAAGTTCTATGGGTTATGTCGGTGGCGGGGTGCTGGCCGGCGGGGCTGCCATCGGCCAGCGCCTGGCCGGAATACAGGCGGCGGTCGGCGTGGGGGGATTATCCCGGCGAGGCGTCGGTGCGGTTCCCGCTGCCGTCGGCGACCGAGATCGCGGAAATGGATCGGCGTTATGCCTGGGTCCAGGCGCATGTGGCCTCGCCGGTGCGCCGCCGCGTTCTGCTGGCGCGGTCGATGGTGCATCCGTTCGGCGACCGGCCGCGCGTGCGGTGGGAAACCCTGGCCCAGCAGCTCAATCGATCGCCGCGGACGGTTGAATATTGGCATGCCAAGGGCCGCGCCGACCTGGCGGCGGGCCTTCAAGCCGCCGGCGAGCCGGTCAAGATCGGCCTGGGTTCAACCGATTAGACGGGTCTCGAAATAAATTGAAATTAGGGCTTGCGGGCTTTGCGCGGTTTGGGGCATAGATTCCTCTAACGTTGAGCGTTTTGCGCCCGGCCGGGGAAACCTGGTCGGGCGCTTCGCATTTCAGGAGGTCCGACCATCCCGATCAAACCGCCGACATTCCGGCCCGCCAGTTGGCAATCGCCATCCGAGCGTCGGCAGGAGGTCGACAGCCGCCGAGGGTCCGCCGCGTCGCGGGGATATAATTCGGTCTGGCGGAAGGTGCGGGCGGCGTTCCTGTCTGAAAATCCGTTATGCGTGTTTTGTTGGAATGATGAAGTGGTCGAGCCGGCCACGGTCGTCGATCACATTCGCCCGATCTCGGAAGCGCCAGACCTTCGGCTCGATTGGTCGAATCTCCGCGCGCTTTGCAAGCGGTGCCACGACCGACGAACCGCCCGGGATCAGGGCTTCGCCCAGCCGGGAGGGGGGGGCTAAATTGCTGGCCCCAATCCTTCGGGAC
>Ga0316203_1002240_pt1 | contig 10402 bp, 10 predicted proteins | sample 6monrhotite_MG_FD_204940 | JGI IMG/M metagenome (GOLD analysis project Ga0316203, IMG submission 204940) | Microbial mat bacterial communities from mineral coupon in-situ incubated in ocean water Damariscotta River, Maine, United States -... | ecosystem: Environmental > Aquatic > Marine >... | reverse complement strand
GCCGGTAAGTGCCCGTATTGTAAAGCGCCGCACAAATGCTCTGGCGATATAACTGTCGCGCGCGCCAACCAGGCGCAGCACTTTGATCACCTGCCCACTGGCCGCCAGTGCCGAATTGGCCGCCAATGTGATCATTGCGGATGTAGCGACGGCAATCAGAAGAATTGAAATGAACCCAAGGCTGCGCAAGCGATTGGCAGCATCGACCAAAGGCCGCCGCCAACGTGTGTGGTCATCCAGTACAGCGCCCGGTGCCTCGGCCTGCAATCGCAGACGCAAGCCTTCGATGTCGACGCCTTCGTCGGATTCGATGACTTCGATCAATTGCGGGATTGGCAATGTGTCCAGGGGCAGACCAGTGCCAAACCAGGGCTCGAGCAGGGCGCGTTCTTCCTGGGGTGAAAGCGCCCGGGCAGAACTGATACCGGGGGTCGTGTTCAGAACGCGCAGCGCTGATTCTGTTTGTTTCGCGATTTGTCCCTCTGGCGCGGATATCCGCACCGTGGCGGTTCGTGCCAGTTCCAGCGACCACCGGTCGGCCAATCGGCCGGTTGCCAATGACAGTGCCAATGCAAAAACGGCCAAAAAAGCCATTGCACCTGATGCGAACACCGTCAGGCGCGCTGTGTGGCCGGTTGGCGGCACCACATGATCCGCGCGCGACTGACCCAACAGCAGTCGGCGCGCTTGTACCACGACAGTCATAATTCTGCCCCGGCCAGTTGGACGTTGCGATTGCTGATACGCAATACCCGTGCGGGCACTTGCGCTTTTGCGGTGCGGATCAAGTTCATATCATGAGTCGCTATCAAAATTGACTTACCCATTTTGTTCAGTTCAACCAGCAATGACAGCAACCGTACGGACATTTCCCAATCCACATTCCCGGTTGGTTCGTCGGCGATCAAAACATCAGGTGACATGATGACCGCCCTGGCCAACGCGGCACGCTGCCGCTCGCCGCCGGACAATTCGGCCGGCAGGGCGTCGGCCCGGTCGGTCAACCCAACCCATTTCAACAATTCTGTCAGATTGTCGGATTCCGCCGGTCTGTTGGCAACGACCAATGGCAACGCCACGTTTTCGGCAACCGACAGATGATCCAGAAACTGGCAATCCTGATGCACCACGCCAACACGCCGGCGCATACCAGCGATTCCATTACGGTCCAGACTGCCCGCATCCTGATCAAACAGCGAAACCGAGCCTGTGACGGGCAACATTTCTAGATAACACAACTTGAGGAAAGTCGTCTTACCCACACCAGATGGCCCAGTCAAAAAATGAAAACTGCCCGGCGGCAATTCTAACGAAACTTGCGACAATAGCTCGGTATTGCCGTAGCCGTACGATACGTCTTGGAGTCTGATCACTGTGGTTCTGCCCATTGCCTGCCGCGACAGTTTTGCCTCAGCCGAACCAGTGTTTCAATCAGTGTGATCGCAAAAGCTTGGATTGTGGCGACGCCTTTGTTAAAAACCGGTCAAAATGAAGCAGGAATTCAGTCTGACGGCAGCAATTGCACAGATTGATACAAAAAAGAACTGGTATCGAGGAAACAGCATGCGACTGATTTGTCCAAATTGCGGTGCGCAGTACGAAGTCGATGACGGGGTCGTTCCAGAAGGCGGGCGCGATGTTCAGTGTTCGAATTGCGGACATACCTGGTTTCAGCGGCCCGCGCACAAGGATCCTGAACTCACCGATGAATTGAACGAGGCAACAACAGACGATCTGCCCGAGTCGGAACCTGATGATGATTCGGCGGATGCCACACCCGAAGTATCGCGCCCAGAGCTTGATGTCGGCGTCGCAAACATCCTGCGACAAGAAGCGGAACATGAGGCAGCGCAGCGCGATTCAGAGGGCACACACCTTGAAACACAGCCCGATTTGGGTCTGTCGGATGCACCTGAGGAACCCAAAGGTGCTATGCAAAGAATGGCCCGATTGCGCGGGTTAGAGGAAGACGAGGCCATTATTGCGGCAGCGGCCGCCGGAAATGGAACCCGCAAGGATCTTTTGCCCGATATCGAGGAAATCAATTCGACACTGACAGCTGCATCCGAACGTGACGACGAAACTGCCGGCGAATACCGTGAACGCCGCCACCGCAGCGGTTTTCGGCGCGGTTTCAGCCTGACGCTGTTGTTTTTCGCTTTGCTGGCGCTTGTTTATGCATATGCCCCAAAAATTGTGGAATCCGTTCCAGCGGCAGAGCCAGCACTCAGTTTTTATGTCGAGTGGGTCAACAATTTGCGGGCCGCAGTAGACGGGTACATGCAACAGGCGGTTACAAAACTGACCGCTTTGGTGTCCCAAATCAGTGGAACGGCCGAGTAGTCCTCAGAACCTGTCCAGCAGCCTTTTGAGATAATCAAGTTCGACGTCTGGCCGTTCCTGTTCCGAAGACCGGCGTCGAATTTCATCCAACAGTTCACGGGCCCGGCGATAAACGTCATCACCCTGCAATAACTGTTCATCAGTGCCGACCCGCCCATTGGTTCCGGTGTTCCGCCCCAACGGATCGCGGGAATTCGGATTGTTGGCCTGACCAAACGCCTGACCTTGCTGGCCGGATTGATTTTGCTGTTGCTGTGCCATTTCTTCGGCCAGTTCACGCAAACCTTCGCGCAATGCCTCCATTGCTTCGGCCTGATCGTCCAGCGCACCGGCAAAATCTTGATCACGCAGCGCGTTTTCCGCGCCTTCCATAGCCGTTTCCGCGCGCCCCAATGCGTCACGCGCCGCGTCGCCACCCGGCGTGCCAGCGCCTGGAAGCGATTGGGATTGTAGGTTTAGCTGATTGCGCAAAGCCTGCTGACGACCGGCGAGACCCTGGCCGGTTGCGCCGCCTTGTCCCGGTTGTCCACTTTGATCGCCCGGTCCTTGCTGCCCCTGGCCTTGCTGCCCCTGCTGTCCGCCCTGCCCTTGCTGTCCGCCCTGGCCCTGCGCGCCCTGCTGACCACCCTGGCCCATCTGGCCCTGATCGCCTGACTGTCCTTGCTGCCCGGCTTCTCCCTGCGGGCCTTCTTCGCCGAAACGTTCCTGTAAATCACTGAATGTTTCATCACTCAGACCCTGTTGTTGCCGCAAGGTGTCTGCCAGACCTTCCATGGCCTGCTGTCCGGGGCTTTGCTGACCCTGACCCTGCTGGCCTTGTGTGACCTGCATGTTTTCCATCATCTGACGCAACTGTTCCATCAGCTGGCGCGCTTCGTCCATACGCCCCTGTTCCATCAGTTCTTGCAGGCGATCCAGCATATCCTGCAACTGATCGCCGGTAATTTCCTGCATGTTCTGGTTTTCAGCAGATTGCTGTTGGCCGTCCTGGTTTTGCTGGGCCAGTTGCTGCATGTATTCTTGCATCGCCTGACGCAGTTCATCCATCAGTTCGGCGATCTCTTCGTCATTTGCACCTTGCTCCATGGCCGACGACAGACGGTCCTGTGCGCGGCGCAGCCGTTCCAGCGCGTCCGACAGGTTTCCATCTTCGATCAGAACAGCGATGTCCCACAGCACCTGGGCAATTTCGTCGCGCGTGGTTTGTGACAATTCAGTATATGCAAAGCCTACTTCAAGCCGGCGGATCGCGACTCGCAGTTTGAGATACGCGGTTTCTGACTCGAACAATCCGTCGGGTTTATAACTTATGGCCCGCAACACTTGCGCCACATCACTGGCATTATCCCGTGTCCAAAGCAGATATCGCCGCTGTTCGATCAGCGCCAAGGCCAAGTCGTCAAAAAAGCTTTTGCCCGGCAAAATAATCGTTTCCGGATCCGAGTTTCCGGTTAATTCGGCGGCATCCGTGGCGTTCAATGCGACACTGACAGGTAAACCCGCCCAGGGATGTTGGGCCAGGTTTTCGATCAGTGTTTCCGAGAACTCGGCCCGGTTCCCATTGAATGGCATCGGCAAATCAAGTGCTATCGCGTCACGCGGTTCCGGGTCCGACGCCAGACCATATTTCCGATCCACAGCATCAAGATCCAATGTGATGACAGCAGCCGCCGACTGAACCCCATAGTCGTCCTCAGCCGAAAATGGCAGTTGCATTTCACCAGTGACACTTCTTTCGGGCTCGCCGTCCAGCCGGATGCCCGGCGCGCGATCCGCAATAACGGTGATATCCCAGCGGCGGCCACCATCGCCCGTGATTTCCAACATGCCCGTTTCGGTGATCGTAAATTCCTGATTTGGCTCTGCGGCGCTGGTAATTTCACCGGTCCGGCCGGAAATCGTTTCGGCAACAGTCAGCGAACCGATTTCACCATACAGTCGCAATGTCACACGGCTGCCTTCGGGAACGGACAGGCGGTCTCTTGCGACATCCGCCAGATATATTGACGGTTTTCCGGTATAAACCGGCGGTTCAATCCAACCTTCCCAGGTCGGGCCGCCCGCATAGGCACCGGCGGCGTTTGGTGCCAGATCCGACACCGAAACCACCCGCACCAATGATCCGAAAATCACGGCCATTGCAAACGCCAGAATAGCAACATATCGCAACGCATAGGGATCGCGGTCCGCAACACGTAAATCGGGGGCCACGGCCTTGGCGGTCATCGCGCGTTCGGTCATTCGCGCAAGATGCGCCTCCCAGACCAGTTCCGAGCCGCCATCCCCTGCCCCGATGGCTTGTTTGTCAGAAATGGCGGAAATTGGCCGACCGGGCAGGCTTTCGTCCAGGCGATCAATCGCTTGCTCCCGCGTTGGCCATTTCAAAGTCTGGGCGGCATAAACCAATGCGCCGATAAACAGGATGATCACCGCAACAACCAGCACCCAGGCGATTTCTAATTGCAACTGATCCTGAAGTCCGAACATCAAAGCGGCAAGAACCGCCAAAACAACAGCAATCAAGGGCCAGAACGCCTGTGTAAGGCGTTCGGCAATCATTCCGACGCGCGTCATGGCCAGCGGCCATTTCAAACTGCGCGCGGCGCGTTCAGGGATGATCCGATTTATGGTCATCTACCTCGTTTGTCCGGACATGCGCACGACCACCGTGCACTACAGCCATGTAGGTATGGTATCGCGGTTTATCAATTCGTCAAAGCTGGGACGTTTACGAATGACGGCGAATTGATCACCATTCACCAATACTTCTGGAATAAGGGGGCGCGAATTATATTCTGATGCCATGACCGCGCCATAGGCACCCGCTGATCGAAACGCGACCAGATCACCCTGCCCCAGGGCGGGAAGCTTGCGATTTTTCGCAAATGTGTCACCTGTTTCGCAAACCGGACCGACAACGTCGAATGGCAGTTGTTCTGCAGCAACATCAGGTTCAGCCACAGGAACAATATCATGATACGATTCATACATGGCTGGGCGGATCAGGTCGTTCATCGCTCCGTCAATGATCAAAAAATTCCGATCTTCACCTGATTTTACGTAAATCACCTGGCTTACCAGAATTCCGGCATTTCCAGAGATCAGGCGACCCGGCTCGATTTCTATTTCGCAGCCAAGATCCCCAACGGTGCGCTTGATGACCTCACCATATTCGATCGGAAGCGGGGGTGCCGTATTGGACCGTTCGTACGGTATGCCAAGCCCACCACCCAGATCGAGCCGTTGAATTGTATGACCGTCCGCGCGCAACTGATGTGTCAGGGCCGCGACTTTTTCATATGCCCGTTCAAACGGTTCAAGATCCGTCAGCTGGCTACCGATATGCACATCAATCCCAACTACAGCGATTCCAGGCAAACCGGCGGCCATCGCGTAAACTTCACGTGCGCGCCCAATCGGAATACCGAACTTGTTTTCCTTTTTACCCGTCGCGATTTTTGCATGCGTTTTTGCATCGACATCCGGGTTGATGCGGATTGTGATCGGGGCCACGGTATTCATCGACACCGCCACGTCATTCAGTGCCAATAATTCCGGTTCTGATTCAACGTTGAACTGGCGTATGCCACCTTCTAGCGCGACCCGCATTTCGGCGGCGGTTTTTCCGACCCCGGAAAATACAATTTTATCACCGGAAATCCCGGCCGCCTTGGCCTTCAGGTATTCACCGGCGGATACGACGTCGATACCAGATCCCAACGATCCCAGCAGCTTGATCACTGCCAGGTTCGAATTCGATTTCATCGCAAAACATATCAGATGATCCAGCCCTGATAACGCATCATCAAACAACTGATAATGTCGCGTCAGCGTCGCCGTTGAATAGCAATAAAACGGCGTGCCGACCGCACTTGCGATATCGGTTACAGGCACATCCTCTGCGTGCAAAGTGCCGTTTCGGTACAAAAAATGATCCATTATTTAACCAGTCGCGTGCGCAGGAAAAGGTACAATGGCAGTCCAAAACTGACACCGACGAAAAAGGTGGCCGGAATACACCAAAGCGCAGACCAGTTTTTCCGTACATAGGTTTCTGCAATGGCCCAAACTGTCAACGTAATTGCGGCAATCGTCAGATCCCAGGTCAGCCCGCTGGTGGCCGCGTTCGCATGCCACGCATCAACCATCCCCGCCAGGGAATATCCGTTTTCGTTAAACCAGGCGATGAAATAGCTCATCGGGTGAACGGCACCCCAAACAGCCAATGCCAGATAGGTCAGACGCAGGGCCGACATCAGTTCAGTTTCAGCTCGAAGCCAATGTCGGATTCGGTCACAAAACCCCGCCCCGACACATATCCCATGCTGGCCGTGCCAGTCAGACCGGTCCGCGTGCTTTTGGCCTCTGGACGCGTGGGGGCGCCGTCGACACCGCACCCCGCCACCAACAACACCGCTATCAGTGCGCTGAATTTCATCATTCCAGGGTCTCCTTCCAGCGTTTGATCTGTGACCGCACCTGTGCAGGTGCAGTACCCCCGTAAGATGTACGGCTGGCGACCGAATTCTCAACCCCGAGCACATCAAACACTGCCTGAGTAATCCCGGCATTGACTGTGCGCATGTCTTCCAGCGACAAATCCGGCAAATCGCAGCCGCGGCTTTCGGCCATCGCCACCAACGCGCCGGTCACGTGATGGGCGTCACGAAATGGCATGTCCAGTTCGCGCACCAACCAATCGGCCAGATCCGTGGCCGTTGAAAAACCGCTGCCCGCCGCCGCTGCCAATGCGGCCCGGTTTGCCGTCATGTCCCTGACCATGCCCTCCATTGCCGCCAGCGCAAGCATCAGGTTGTCAGCCGCATCAAAGACTGGTTCCTTGTCTTCTTGCATGTCCTTTGAATAGGCCAGCGGCAAGCCTTTCATCACAGTGAAAAGACCGACCATGGATCCCATGATGCGTCCGATTTTGGCCCTGATCAATTCGGCCGCATCCGGATTTTTCTTTTGCGGCATGATGGAAGAGCCAGTCGAAAACCGGTCGCTCAGCGCTACGAACCGGAATTGCGCCGAGGACCAGATCACCAATTCTTCGGCGAATCTCGACAGGTGCATCGCACAAATCGAAGACGCCGCCAGAAATTCCAGCGCAAAGTCGCGATCAGCAACACTGTCCAGAGAATTGGCCGTCGGGCGATCAAATCCCAGCGCTTTAGCCGTCGCATTACGATCGATCGGGAAAGACGTTCCCGCCAGCGCCGCAGCACCCAGCGGAGATTCATTCATGCGTGCACGGGCGTCGCGAAATCTGGTCAGGTCGCGCCCGAACATTTCCACGTAGGCCATCATGTGATGGCCCCACGTGACTGGTTGCGCGGTTTGCAGATGGGTAAAACCTGGCATGACCCAGTCAGCACCGGCCTCGGCCTGGCCCAACAGGGCCTGTATCAGTGCCCGCAATCCAGATTCAACGGCATCTGTCTGGTCCCGCACCCACATCCGGAAATCCAGCGCCACCTGATCATTTCGGGACCGTGCAGTATGCAGCCGACCAGCAGTATCGCCGATCAGCGATTTCAACCGCGCTTCAACATTCATGTGGATATCTTCCAGCGACGCCGAAAACACAAAATCGCCGGTCTCGATTTCTGACAACACCGTGAGCAGGCCTTCCCGGATCGCCTTTGCATCGTTATCCGTAATAATACCCTGCGCGGCCAGCATGGCTGCATGGGCACGAGAGCCTGCAATATCCTGGGCATAAAGCCGCTTGTCAAAACCGATAGAGGCATTGATCGCCTCCATGATCGCATCTGGCCCAGCGGCAAAACGCCCGCCCCACATCGCGTTTGAATTTTGATCAGACATGGTCGAGCACCTGGAGAAGACAATGAGTTTTATTCGTTCTGCCGTTCTCTATACGGCCCTTGCCCTTGGTGCAAATGCCGCGCTGGCCGATACCACGGATTTACAGGCGCTGCGCGAGGGTACACTGAAAAAGCTGGTGTTCCTGGAAACCCACAAAGACGTGTCACAACAAGAATTTTTTGACCCCGCCGGCAATACCTACACATTGGCCGATTGGCAGGGCAAATACGTGCTTTTGAACTTTTGGGCGACATGGTGCGCGCCGTGCCGCAAGGAAATGCCGGATTTGCAAGAGTTGCAGGCTGAATTCGGGGGCGAGAGATTTGAGGTCGTGCCGGTGGCAACGGGCAGAAACGCGCTGGCGGGAATTGACCGGTTCTTTGATGAAATCGGAATAACCGAATTACCGGTGCTGTTGGATCCCAAACAAAAATTGGCGCGCGACATGGCCGTGCTTGGGCTACCGATCAGCGTGATTATCAACCCAGAGGGGCAGGAAATTGCGCGCCTGCGCGGCGACGCCGAATGGGCAAGCGACAGCGCCAAATCCATCATATCGGCACTCATCAACAAACCGGCGGACGATTCCTAGGGTCGGGACGCATGAATGCCTGACAACGGCCATCCGATGTGCCTGGCGCCATTGGCCGCATTGGCGGACGACATGAACACTCTCTGCATACGCGGCAACGTTCGCTTGCAGTTATTGAACGTCAAAAATCTGTGGATTCTGGTGGCATAAAGGCGCGGGATTGACCCCTTGATCGTAGCGAACGGATTTCCGCGAGCGTTCAATCCAATCCGCCAAACCTTTTTGCGAACAACGCGGCATGCGTCCCGACACCAGAAAACCGGAGGCGAAATATCTGAACTTGCCCGGCTGTACCGGATGTCAGTTCACGCCGCGCGTCTCCTGCGCCAGCCAACGATGCCAAACAATGCCAGTCCCGATCCAAAAGAGACCACGGACGCTGGCACAGGTACTGGCGAAATATCAGGAGGAGGAAGAGGTGTCCCGATACTGCTATCCGTCGCTACGGTGAAGATGTTCACAGACGGTTCACAAAAAATGCTGCCCGTACCGGATTTCGCCTCGACGGTCCCCAGGTTCACAAATGAGCCGGCGGGATTATACAGCATCTCGATACGGCCCGCGCCACCGCAGCCGCCCTGATTGCCAATGGCTCCGAAATTGCCGCCATCACCGCCATTCGCCGTAAGAAGCGCGCTTGCCGCGATTTCGATATCAAAGGCATGTACCAGCAAACCACCGCCGCTGCCGCCTCCGCCACCTGCGAAACTAGTTCCCCCATCGGCGCCATTTGCGACGATCGTGGCGCCGTCAAACCGCAGTTTGCCGGTCGCGCCAATCTCGAGCGCGCCACCACCCGCACCGCCACTTCCGCCCCTGCGGATGTTTCCCCATCCGCCGGCGCCGCCACCACTGCCCGCCTGAAGTCCATCAGACAGAGGATCACCATAGGCAAGCCCGCCGGCCCGGAACGTTATGCCAGCCCCTCCGGCTTCGCCTTGGGTTCCAAACCCGCCGCCCGATCCCGAGCCGATGCCCGATGTGCTTGCGCTTGTACTGCCGCCCAAACCACCGCCGGGTCCTTCGCCATCACCGGCCGCCGAACCGCCCAACCCGCCGTCAGCCCCACCGGCGACTCCGGTCCGTCCGATTCCGCTGACATCGATCAGGCCGCCTATCGTCGCTGACCCGCGGAATAGGATTGCAATCGGGTTCAGCCCGGAAACGACCACATCGCCAAGTGTCGATCCGCCGTCAAAAGTGAAAACTGCAATATCGGGGAGCCCGGAGCCCTGTGAAACAAGCACGCCGCCAGCGCCACCGTTGAAAGTCAAAGAAGAGGACTCGAGCGCGATCGAAGCACCGCTCAGCGCGCCCAGCGACGCGAAATCGTCGGGGTTGAGCGTTGCCGAAACCGTTGGTGTAGCGGCGAGAATCATCCCACCGGTGGCTGCCGCAGACATCAATTTAAGAAATGAACCGGGCAACAAGAAACGACCAAACATGTGGGTCACCTTTTTCTTGGATTTTGGAAAATGGCATAATTTCATCAATTTTTCAAGCATTCAGCCGATTTCCCCCGCGTTGAATGCCTCGGTTCGACGTTGAATCCGCTCCGCATACGGATCAAGTTTGGTGTGCAAGTTGTGCCTTGGCTCGGGCAAGCATCTCATCCAGTTCCCGACCCTTTGCCCATCG
>Ga0316203_1002238_pt1 | contig 10402 bp, 9 predicted proteins | sample 6monrhotite_MG_FD_204940 | JGI IMG/M metagenome (GOLD analysis project Ga0316203, IMG submission 204940) | Microbial mat bacterial communities from mineral coupon in-situ incubated in ocean water Damariscotta River, Maine, United States -... | ecosystem: Environmental > Aquatic > Marine > Coastal... | reverse complement strand
ATGGTTTTTGGATGGCTAGGCATTGGGCATGTTCCCTTTTTAATTCTCCTGATCATTTTTCTAACAATATTTGGCTTGTCTGGAATACTTGTCCAGCTTTCATACAATACGATTACCGGCACATTGTTGCCATCATGGATGGCAACCATTGGTGTGCTTTTCGTCACCCTTCCCGTAATGGGAACGATTGCCCGTATATTCGCAAAGATCCTTCCTAAAGATGAATCGAGCGCAGTTTCTGAGGATAGCTTTATTGGAATGATTGCGGTTATCACTATTGGCACATCCAGGCGAGGTATGCCAGCAAGAGCTCGATTAAAAGATAGTTTTGGACAGGATCATTATGTGATGGCTGAGCCTCTTGATGATAATGTCGAGTTCCCGGCTCAATCTGAAATCGTACTACTCCAACAGAAAGGGAATATATTCCTTGCCGTACCTTATGATGACAATTTCAAAGTATAGATTGTCATGAAAATGCAGAAAATTCTCTAATTTAAGAGAACACAGGAGATTAATGTTATGTGGTTTGAAACTGGAATTATCATTGCTGTCGTGGCAGTCATCGCCATATTCAGTATTGGTTTTATCTTCACTCGTCTTTACACGCGATCAACAAAAGAGAAGGCATATGTGCGAACCGGCTTGGGTGGGCAGAAAGTAATTAAAGACGGTGGAGCTATTGTTATTGGTATGATTCATGAAATCACCCCGGTAAATATGAAAACGGTACGACTTGAAGTTCCGCGCCAAAGAGAGGATGCATTAATTACAAAGGACAGACTTCGTGTAGACGTTACTGCCGAATTCTACGTCAGGGTAAAACCAGATGATAATGCTATCGCTGCTGCTGCACAAACACTCGGTGATAAAACTTTTGATCCAAACAAGCTGCGAGCATTTGTAGAAGCTAAATTTGTTGATGCTTTACGCTCAGTTGCTGCTGGCATGGAAATGATGGAGTTACATGAACAGCGCGCTGAGTTTGTTCAAAAAGTTCAGGATGCGGTTGCTGAGGATTTACGGAGTAATGGTCTTGAGTTGGAAGCTGTTTCTCTGACAGCGCTTGATCAAACCAGCCTGGAGTTCTTTAATGAAAATAATGCTTTTGATGCCGAAGGACTTCTTAAGGTTCATGAAGTCATAGAAGACCGGCGTAAACAGCGTAATGACGTTGTACGCGATACTGAAGTTGCCATCAACCAGAAAGACCTCGAATCACAAAAACTAAACCTGGACATAAAGCGCGAGACAGAATATGCGCGCCTGGAACAGGAGCGCGAGATTCAGACGCGGGAGGCTTCTCAACAAGCTTCTATCGCGCAAGAACAGGCTGAAAAAAAGCGTGAATCTGACCAAGCTCAGATTGCAGCAGACCAAGCGGTTGAGGCATCTCACATCTCCAAACAAAAGGCTATTCGCGAGCAGGAAATTGAAAAAGAGCGCGCTATTGAGTCTGCAGATATTAAACGCACAGAAGCCATTCAAATCGCTGAACAAGATCGCGATATCGCTGTTGCTAACAAATCAAAAGAACAATCTGTTGCAGCTGCTGAAGCAGATAAAGCAAGAGCTGAGGCCGTTCAAGCTGCTGAACAAGTCACGACGGTTCAAATGATTGCCGAAGCTGAACGAAAGAAAGCTGTTGAGTTGGTTAAAGCGACAGAACTTGCTGAAAAAAATGCGATCGGTATAAAAGTTTCTGCCGAGGCTGAGAAAATTGCTGCTGAAGATCTCGCTGAGGCTATGAAAACTGAGGCTACGGCATCTGCTGAGCAAGTCACCATTGCTGCCGAGGCTGCCGCCGAAGCTAAACGATTGAATGCTGAAGCAGACGCACGACGTCTTGCTGTTGAGGCTGAAGGCCGTACATTATTACATGAGGCTTCCAATAAACTTAATAAAGATCAAATTGAACTTGCCCGTATACAAGCAGTTATTGATGGCCTTCCTGCTATTATCAAGGAAGCTGCCGAGCCAATGAAGAATATCGATAGCCTTAAAGTTATCGACCTTAATGGGTTAAGCCAATCTGAAAATTCCGCTGGAGGCGGAGAAGTTACGGGTACAGGCAACATGGCAGATCATGCCGTCAATAGCATGCTACGCTATCGCACACAAAAACCGGTTGTTGACGCCCTTCTCTCTGAGCTTGGACTTAACTCATTGGATGATTTATCCAACATTACTTCAGGGGTTTTAAATAAGGAAGCCACAGGAACATCCACTCAACCCAAGTAATCCATGTGGGGTCGTTGGCTTGTTGTTAGCAATATACCCGTAGCGATTGAGATTTAGGCTTTTAGTGTGCGTCATATTCATTCCATGGCTAGGCGAAATGACGAGTAATAGCCGGACTATTGCGAGGAATTTCAACGCCGCCATGGAATGAAGAGGGCGTGCAATAAAACCTAAATCTCAAACGCCACGGGTATATGAAACCCGCATAGGGTTTTTCCCCATACAGCAGCTAAGGCTCAGGCGACGGCGTAGCAGAGACGCCACGCTGATCGTGGGAGGCATTGATCCTCGCCAATGCCTCTTCTGCCTGCGGGTGACCACGGGCAGCCGCTACGGTAATCCAACGGATGGATTCTTTTTCGTTACGCGGCACGCCGTAGCCATAGTGGTACATGTAGCCAATGGTATATTGCGCATCAGCATGCCCCTGTTTCGCCAATAGCAATAAGGCATTGGCGGCTTGCTCGTACTGCTGGTTGAGAAACAGTGCCTTGGCCTGTTTGAATATTTTTTGCTGTATCTCCAGCCTTGTTGCGGCCGATGGTCGCTCACGATCAACCGGAACCGTAGTGCAGGAGACGCTTAGTAATAACAAAAACAGTACACCTACAACACGCATCACGGAAAATTGAACAGTTGCTGGTTGAAACAGTAGTTCTTGTTGCAAAAACAGGCGTTTGATACATATCACAGATTTCATATTTGTGCATAATACACGCTTTCACACAGAGGTCACGGCATGGTGGTTAGATATTACACACCGTAACTTGGCGGCAAATGCTACTGCCTTTTCATTACATGCGAGCTAAACTGACGCATGTGGATTATGAATCTTAAGCCTGAAGGGGAATAATCATGTTATTAACCGAAAACGCCAGCTTTGAAGTGCTTGCCGATGGCCGGCTGGCAAATTTGAACAAATGGAACAAGTCCGTGGCACAAACTCTGGCCACACGCGATGGTCTCATTTTGAGCGACAGGCATTGGCAGGTGGTTAATGTCATGCGTGATTATTACCAGGCATTCAATGTCCCTCCCATCAAAAAACTGTTAATCCGTGAATTAAAAAAACGTAACCCGTCTGCGGCATTTGACGATGCCGCGCTTCAGGCTTTGTTTCCCAAGGGCGTGCTGGTACAAGGCACCAAAATCGCCGGTGTACCCATTCCGATGATAGACGTGGAATTGGAACAAGAAACTTATCAGACTGAGGCAGCCCCCAATATCGCACACTTTATGGGCTCGTTAAACTTTGATGGCGAGAGTTTCGGGGTCACATATACCGGTAATCTCCTGGAGTTGCATCGCTGGAATTCACGACTTGCGGAACACATGGCAAAACAGGAAGGCATTGAACTCACCGAAGAACACTGGGAAGTGCTGAATTTTTTACGTGAATTTTATTTCACCTACGGTATCAGTCCGATGGTAAAAATTCTCATGAAGTATATGGCAGAAGACATTGGACCCGAACATGCCAGCAAAGAATATCTTTATAGCCTGTTCCCCAAAGGACCATCTCGACAGGGATCACGTATTGCCGGTTTGCCCGCACCGCAGGGCTGCCTGGATATGGATATTTAACGCCATATGGGTCACAACGCAAAATCACGCACAGCGCGTTGTAATCGTTGCAAATTTTTCTGCGTAGGGTGAGGCGCATAACGCTGACATTCATATAGTGCGGTAATGTTATTGATGTCACGAACCCGTTGTGGGTATTGTCGACCTGCACGCCGAGCAAAATCCAGCGGGCCCTCTGCGGACTGCCGCTGCATCCCTCGTCGCGACAGCCGCTGGCAAAAACGTTCATAAGCCACTTGTGCAGGATCTCTGCTCTGCCGACGCCAAGGCCGTAATAAATACACGGCAACGGTTACCATCACCAACGTCATACTTGCCACTAACAGCGAGATCATCTCCTCCCAGTCGATATTGTCAAAACCCGCTCCTGCCAACAGTCGCGACAAAAAATCCTGCTGACGCTGTGTATTGTAATTTACCACCCATTGATTCCAGGCATGATTAATGCGGTCCCAGCCAAAATTCAATTGGCGGCCCACTTTTTTTAACCAGTTGGGGGTCTCACCCGCTCCCGCCATCTCCGGTAAAATACGTGCCAGATCTTGTTGACTTTCAATGCGCTCGGCTGGAATAACCCCAGTCGGGTCCACCCGCCTCCAACCTTCATCGCGCAACCAGACTTCTGCCCAAGCATGAGCATTGGATTGCCGCACGATAAAATAATCACTCTGCGGATTCATTTCACCACCCTGATAGCCCGTTACCACACGCGCAGGAACACCCGCCGCGCGCATCAAAAAAACGAACGCCGAAGCATAGTGTTCGCAAAACCCTCGGAGACTATCAAATAAAAACTCATCCACGGGATCATTTAATAACGGCGGCGGCTTCCGCGTGTAATAAAAAGGCTGCTCAGCAATGTAATTTAAAACCGTTTGCACAAAGGCTGCATTGTCCGTCACTTTTTGTCGTAATTGCTGTGCCAGTTTACGTGCCTGCTTGCCCGACTCTGCGGGCAACTGCAAGTAAAGCGCAATATCCGGGGGGGCATTCTTTGCTAATTGATAATTCGTGAATGAGCGCATGGAATACCGCATTAGTTGCTGCACGGGTCGATTGGCAACAATTTCATTGTCAACAGACAAGCGGCTGTCCGGCGGGATAATGACGGGGACATCCAGGGCAAATAACCAGTGTTGCCGATGAGGCTCCAGGGTAATGGTATAAAGACTGGGTTCACCGCTTACCTGATATTGCGAATTAATGCTCAGATGATCTTTGAATCTTTGCGGATACGAACCCGACCAGGTTCTCCCATCAAATTGAGTAAATACCGGCCCGCGCCAATAGCGTTTTTGCGGTAAGGGCAAGGTTGTGTTGAACTGCACCCGGAAAGCGACACTTTCATTATCACTTAACTGACTGATGTTACCCGGTGACATGGAGTCAGACAGGCCGGTACTCGCACCTGCACCGTCTGCAGGCAAGCTCCACAACGGCCCCGGAATGCGCGGAAACAAAAAGAACAATAACAGCGCCAATGGCACTGCCTGCGCCAAAATGATGCCAGCTTTTTGTAAATTTGCCCGCTGTGGAATCGCTGACTGGTCACGACTGAAGGCAATCAAGGCGGTAACGAGCAAAATCACCACCAACAGCATATAAATACCCATGAAAATGGATTGATCAAATAAAAACACGGTTATCACCACAAAAAAGCCCAGGCCGATAACCACGCCCACATCACGCTGGGCATTCATTTCCATCAGTTTCAAACACAGCATGATGACCAGCAGGCCCACGCCAGCCTGTCGGCCTATCAATGTGCCAAATGCGAGGTAAGTTGCAAAAATACCGACGAATGTCAGAAACCAGCGCACCGTGCGCGGTGGTAGAGAAAGGTAGCGTAATTCGAATAACAAACGCCAGCATAGAAAAATAATGCTGGGCAACATAACCAGCAAGGGCAAACGAGAGAAGTGCGGTGTAAAAGCCAATACCAGTCCCGCGAGCAGCCAAAGGTTTTCTGCCTTTGCCTGTTTTACACGCTGTTGAAACCCTTGTTGAAAACCGGATATGTTCATGGCTATGAAGTATCGCTATCCAGATTATACAAGGCGAGTGCTTGTAAACATTGCTGCTGGTGTACAAACCCTGTACCTAACGGAATATGTACATTCGGTAATCGCAGGCCGTAATTCACTTGCGCAGCATTGGCATCCAGCACCCAGCGGGCCAAGCGCGACAAGCGTGCCTCTGTGTCCAATTTTGGCAAACTGTCCCAATCCAACCATAATTCTATCGCTCGATCACCACCAAACTGTTTGGTGAACATACCCTGTCCACGGGCAGCTGTTTTCCAATGAATATGACGCAAGGAGTCACCCGCGTGATAGTTACGCAGGCCAGCAAAATCATCGGCACCGTGACCACGATCACCCTGCAAATCAAGATGATAACTCGATTCATCAGGCAGACGATGATGCTGGTCCGGTGTGGGATATACCAAATAGCTGACATCCCGTTGTGCATAGGCCCACGCGCGAAACAGGCCCAGCGGAAAACCGGTTTCCAAGGTCAGTCGTGGCATAGCATGTCGGCCACGCTGTGCTGTTCGTAACGGGACATTGATTCGTTGCCATTGATCGCCCGCCACATCGACGTTGACATGCTGTTGATCGTACAACTGCAACTTGACGGCATAGCGCGCTGCATTGCGCCGGTTATCCAGCATTACTGGCACCTGTGCAATTTCACCACAAAATACGGCCGGGATTTGTTCCACATCAATACATAAATGCAACAAGTTACGATAGGTATGCAGAATGGCAATAAAAAATATGCTGGCCAATAAAAACGTCAGCGCATAAGCAAGGCTATTGTTGTAGTTCACCGCCCCCAGCAGCATGATCAACATCATTGCCGCAAAATAAACGCCCATCTTACTGGGCAAAATATATACTCGCCGCTGCACCAGAAGAATCGGACCGAGCTCCGGGCCGTTACCCGCAAAAAATCGTTTCAGACTGAACCGATGACGCAGACTCATGGCAGGCGTGGTGACTCGCGCAGTGGTATGCCTCATGACAGGTTCCTATGGAATTGCAACGTCCTGCAACAAAGCCATCAGCGTGTTGTGACTCTGGCCGGATTCCGCTACCGCCTGTAAACGATGCCCTACTACATGCGGCATCACGGCCTGCACATCTTCCGGCATGGCATGGTTCCGCCCCGCCATCAATGCCCAGGCTCTGGCACTACGCAGCAACGCAAGCCCGGCACGGGGCGATAATCCATGGGCAAACTGTGGCGAGCGACGACTGGCATCCAACAACGCCTGCACGTAGTCCAGCAGCGCATCAGCAACATGCACATTGCTGCTGGCCTGCTGTAACTCCGCTAGCTGCCCGGGCTGAATGCATGACCTGTGTTGTTTAAGTATTTCCCGGCGATCGTCACCACTCAACAGGGCACGTTCGGCATTGGCATCGGGATACCCCAGTGAAATACGCATCAAAAACCGATCCAGCTGGGACTCTGGTAGCGGAAAGGTGCCTATCTGATACGTAGGGTTCTGCGTCGCGATCACAAAAAAGGGCTCCGGCAATGCTCGGGTTTTTCCTTCGATGGTCACCTGGCCCTCTTCCATCGCTTCCAGTAGTGCACTTTGTGCCTTAGGCGTGGCGCGGTTTACCTCATCGGCTAAAATCAACTGAGCAAAAATTGGGCCCGGATGAAAATGAAAACCCTGCTCGGATTTATCAAAAATGGATACCCCAAGTATATCTGCTGGCAATAAATCACTGGTGAATTGGATGCGCTGATATTGCAGTCCCAGCGTTTGCGCCAGCACGTGTGCCAGCGTAGTTTTGCCCATTCCGGGTAAATCTTCGATGAGCAAATGACCCCGTGCCAGCAAACAAGCCAGGGCCAGACGAATTTCATACTGTTTACCCAGCACCACCTGACTGGCATGCACAACGATGGCATCCAGCTGTTTTGTTAATTCATTATTTTGCATGATATTAATAGCGACAAAAGGCCTCCAAGCCTGAGAGAGTGGGCAGTGTTCCAAATGCCCATAAAAACATGAACCTGGGGTATTATGAAAGGTATCACATTGAGCGATATCGCAAACCGCATCCCCTGAGCGTCTGATTCACCCGAAAAAAAGATAGCGAGTGACAACAGACACACGAACCTCACCAGGGTTGTCGTAAATTTAAACAGCGGTTTGGTGAAGCCGCACTTACAGTACGTAAATTCTACGCAGAACGACACATACCGCCTGCGGGCTATTTACACAAAAATCATTTCAACTAGTGAGGTTTCAATTGGCGATATCATCCACAAACTCTGAGCTAAATGCTACACAAGTACAGCTAACCCGACAATGGCTGGAGCAGGTAGTCATTGGCCTCGGGCTTTGTCCTTTTGCCGCACAACCACTGCTGGAAAATCGTGTGCGCATCCAGGTATGCGATAGCACAACGGAATTGCAGTTACTGGAAACGCTATATGCAGAACTGGACTGGCTGGATCAACAGCCCGACACCGAACTCGAAACCACACTGCTGGTATCGCCAAACATGCTGACGAACTTTGCAGACTACAATCAGTTTCTGGATCAGGTGGATACCTTGCTTGACGAGTTTTCCTGGCATGGGGAATACCAGGTTGCCAGCTTTCATCCACAATACTGTTTTGCCAACGTGGCGCCAGAAGCAGCCGAGAACCTGACTAACCGCTCACCTTATCCAACCTTGCATCTTATTCGTGAAGCCAGCCTGACTGCCGCACTTACACACATCGAACGGCCAGAGGAAATTCCAGCACAAAATATTCGCCGGGTTAATTCTCTCCACTCGGACGAAAAACGCCGACTTTTTCCCTGGGTTTTTTCTGCTACCTAATATCCTGCAAGTATTTGCGCTTGCAGGATACTAAGCATTAATGAATTAAACGATTCATCGCCCGACTCACTACCGCACTGCTGAACCGAGTGTTTATCTCATTTTCAACAAGGCTGCACACTAGTAGCCGACATACCTTTTTGACCTTCTTCCATCTCGAATTTCACCTCCTGGCCTTCTGCCAATGTCTTGAAACCCGTGCCTTCGATATTGGTGTGATGCACAAAAACATCTTCCCCTCCGCCTTGCGGCACAATAAACCCATAACCCTTGGCATCATTAAACCACTTCACCGTACCATCTGACATCATCCTTCCCCTCCACTTAGTCAACAAATCCGTTTTTTATACTTTCGCGCAATGTAACCTAATTGACAAGCTACCTCTAGTTAATAAATTGCCGAATTTGCTATTATAACCAGACTGGATTGGGGTGTGTACCCACAATTAATCACCTTTGTCGTGAAATATTTTAATTCGAATCCGGGGCGGATATAACGCCAACTCAACGCCCTGAGTTACAATACCCAGTCAGTAATATGCTGATGCAGATCATCGACGTCCGCTTCTGCAACAACACGCCCCCGTACAGAAATACCGGCGCGGTGCACCGTGGATACATCGCCACTGACCAAGGGATGCCATTCAAACAGAGATTTACCTTCGGCCAACAAACGATACGCACAGGTCTCCGGCAGCCAGTGAAACTCAGCAATGCGTTCAAGAGTAAGCACGGTGCAATCCGGCACTCTCTTTTTGCGGTTTGTATAATCCTGGCAGCGGCAGGTTTCAATATCCATTAGCTTGCAAGTAACATTGCAAACATATACTTCGCCGCTATCTTCATCCTCAAGCTTATGCAAACAACATTTTCCACAACCATCACACAACGACTCCCATTGTGTCGCATCCATTTCTGCCAGTGATAGGTTTTCCCAAAAAGCACTCATTAACTACCGTACCGTCAGACATGGAAACGCGTTACTCAACGTAACAGGGCTTCCGGTTTATGTTGTCGCTTCCACATACTTGTCGCATATTTATTAGATTTAACCATGGCAGGGTAAATATAAATTGTGCCAAGAATTCTGGTAATTGTTCATGATTTTGAAATGATTGTGCATCAGTTATAACGGGTTTGTATTCTTCAGGGATAGCAGACGAGCAAGAGCAGCATTATTGCGGAGTTGCATAGAATTGTCGATGCGCAAGCAAAACACATCACTGACCCGGAATTGATACATGCCAAGACGTTAAAAAATTTGTCCGATTTCTCAAAATTCTCCTTCAGTGACATCATGAAGCTACCTCCAAACAAGATTGACCGTGGCAAGAAACCTAACGTAGGAGCCAGAAGGGCACAAACGAAACTCGGCAGCGACAAATCAAGCCTTAAGAACAATGGTAAGAAGCGCTAGGGTTGATACATCAATGCACTGTCATTGATCTTGTCTCACATGGGTCATCGAATCATGCAAGGCACCCGCAGCGTGGTGAGATAAGAATTGCTACTTATAATAAATAAGAGGTGTAGCTTTTACACTTTCTTCAGCATCAATTGCACGGGTAAAAAATATTTCCTCTCTGATCACATATTGATCAAAAACTGTAAGTGGTCACAAAAACATCAGCCACACTCTCACGCTGTCCACCGGTATCGCCGAAGGTCACTATTATCCTAGAATCCGCAGTTGAACGGCCTGTAGAGTGCGTTGGATTTTGTGA
>Ga0316203_1002226_pt1 | contig 10456 bp, 11 predicted proteins | sample 6monrhotite_MG_FD_204940 | JGI IMG/M metagenome (GOLD analysis project Ga0316203, IMG submission 204940) | Microbial mat bacterial communities from mineral coupon in-situ incubated in ocean water Damariscotta River, Maine, United States -... | ecosystem: Environmental > Aquatic > Marine >... | reverse complement strand
ATGCTGACATGCCCTATGTCTTCCCCAATTGGTCAAACTGGAATGGCGGCGGCAGAGGACCTATCGGCCTGTTTGCCTGACGGCAGACTCGACTCGTGCGCGCGTCCGGTCTTTTCTGCCCGGTATGCGGGTAATTTGCCTCATAGGACTGGTATTTTGGATGTGCCTTGCAGCGAATGCGATGGCACAGCCTGGCTTGGCACATCGCCAGAATGATCGAGGACTGATCGCTTTCGTCACCGAAGACGGCGAAATTCTCAACCTCCGCATTCCCGGAATTGAATTGCCGCGTGATGGTACGCCCGGCCATGCCCTAGCCATGCAATTTATCGATGCGGCCCTGGAGGGTGTGTCGGTCGAAATTATTCTCGGCGACGAAGAACGTATCGACAGGTTTGGCAATCTGATCGCTGATCTTGATCTGGGCGAGCAGACGCTCTCAACAGCACTGGTTCGCTCTGGATATGCCATGGCTTATTCTTGGCTGGACACAAGAGAAGCCGCGGCGCTGTTGCTGCCGCTCGAAGAAGAAGCCCGGCAAGCCGCACGCGGGCTGTGGGGGGCAGGTATATTTGCCATCCGCACACCAGACCCCAACACGCTCGCCCTCTATCTTGAGACCGTCCAGATTATCGAAGGTCGCGTGGTTTCAATCGGCGATACGCGAGACCGGCTCTATTTGAATTTTGGTTTCGATTACCGGACAGACTTCACAGTCTCAATGGAGCAGCGCGATGTCGCACGCTTCGACGAAGCCGGCGTGGACTTACGATCTCTGGAAGGTCGTATCGTCCGCGTGCGTGGTTGGATACAAGCTATCAACGGTCCGTCGATCTCTTTTGACCACCCCGAACGAATAGAGATTTTGACGCCTTAGATCAGGCCGGCAGATTCCGGATCGCCGAAACGGGAGACAAGCGATTTCTTCAACTTGGTTAGCGCTTGATGTTCGATCTGACGGACCCGCTCTTTTGAAATTCCAAGGCGAACACCCAAAGCTTCCAGCGTGACGACATCCTCGCCCAGCTTGCGCTCTCGAATGATCAACTGCTCGCGCTCCGTCAGGCTTTCCATGGATTCATACAGCCACTGGCCGCGCTTTTGCGCATCATGCGATTGCATGACGGCCGCCTCAGGGACCGGACGGTCATCTTCCAGAAGGTCCTGCCACTCGCCATCGCCGTCCTCGGTGAAGGGCGCATTGAGCGATCGGTCAGCCGCGGAAAGACGCGCGGCCATCGCATCGACATCTTTTTCCGGGACGCGAAGGGCTTTGGCTGTCTTCTTACGGTTTTCCGGAGAGATATCGCCGCCATTGATGTCGTTAATCATGGCGCGGACGCGTCGCAAATTGAAGAAGAGTGTTTTCTGCGCCGACGTGGTGCCGGTGCGCACGATCGACCAGTTACGCAAGACATAGTCTTGAATGGACGAGCGTATCCACCAAGATGCGTAAGTCGAAAAGCGAACTTCCCGTTCGGGCTCGAAACGAGCGGCCGCCTGCATCAAACCCACATTGCCCTCTTGAACCAGATCGGCGAAGGGAAGGCCGTATTTACGAAACTTTGCAGCAATGGCGATCACAAGCCTCATATAGGCTTGGGTCAGAGCGTGTAACGCTTGTTCATCTCCATCATCGCGCCATCGAATGGCGAGGTCTTGTTCTTCCTCGCGTTCAAGCAATGGCTTTGCCATAGCATTGCGAAGGAAAACACGGTCTGGATCGATAGAACGTGTGCGGGCGGAGCTTTGTGTGTTCTGAGCCATACCCGGTTTACGGTGACAATCCGATAGCGGATCACCGGATGTAAATATTAAAACACCCGGCACATAGGCCGGGTGTTTTAATCATCAAATATTGGCGTAAAAAAACCTGACTATGCGGCTTTTTTCAGAAGCGTTTTCGCCAGTATGTCGCGGGCCTCATCGTGTTCGATGTTTTCAACGACGGCCACTTCACGAACCATTCGGTCGATGGCGGATTCATAAAGCTGGCGTTCCGAATAGGACTGCTCAGGCTGATCCTCAGCACGGTGCAGATCGCGCACAACTTCCGCAATGGAGATCAGATCGCCGGAGTTGATCTTCGCTTCATATTCCTGGGCACGGCGGCTCCACATGGTCCGCTTCACCTTGGCCTTGCCTTTAAGGGTCTTCATCGCGTCCTTGACGATTTTGTCAGAGGACAATTGACGCATGCCGGATGTATCGGCCTTCGCTGTTGGAACTCGCAGCGTCATCTTGTCCTGTTCGAAGGACACGACATAAACTTCGATCTCGAAGTCAGCTACGGAATCTTTTTCAACGCCAACTACGCGACCGACGCCATGCGCCGGATACACAATAAAATCGCCCTTTTTAAAGGATCGACTGTCATTCGCCGTCTTTTTGCTCATGGATGCTCTCATCTGGACCAAGGAAAAGGCGCACAAATTTGCCGCTTTTGAAGACCTCTCTTTTTAAAGAAAGTAGCCTTCAATCGGGTATGTGACCTTCTCCCCTGGAAAAAGGGCGCACGTTCTACGCCGCCCAACGCCCTTAAGGTATATCATAATTTTAGGTCAAAAACAATTCGTTGCCGGAGAAGTGGTTCAGGAGCCCTTGCCCGGCTTCTCTGAAAAGTACTTCTCGAACTTGCCGGTTTCGGTTTCAAATTTTTCGGCGTCCGCAGGGGCATCGATCTTGAGCGTGATGACCGGCCAGGCTTCGGCAAACTTGGAATTAATCGCCAGCCACTTGCCATCCGGATCATCTTCCGTGTCGGGCTTGATGGCTTCAACTGGACATTCAGGCTCGCAAACGCCGCAATCAATGCATTCGTCAGGATGAATGACGAGGAAATTTTCGCCCTCATAGAAACAGTCAACGGGGCAGACCTCGACGCAGTCCGTGAATTTACAGCGCACACAGGCGTCGGTGACAATATACGTCATCGAATAAGGGTCCCGTCAGATCATTAAAAGGCGAGGGTGGACATGTGCCGAAGCCGCGAGATTGTCAACTTTTACGGGCTGTGGCTTCTGCGCGCGATCTCGCCAGAACCCGTTCGCGATCGCTGACAGCGAGCAGGGGGGCGACCCGGCGGATAAATGAATCCTCGAACGGTGACTTCTCACCGTCTGCCAGCGCGACGCTCCACAGGTGCTCAACAAGCGCAATACGTTCTGGCGCGGGCAAGCAAGCTTTGACAACTTTGGTGAACTGGTGATGGTCCGCCGCATTCTCTGCCAACTCCTCGGCCTTGGTCTGCATCGCTTCGGCTGCGTCGGGGTCCAGATTGAAGGCGGCCATCAGAATGCTGCGAATTTGTTCTGCCTCGACATCGGCATAAATACCGTCGGAAAGAGCAGCCTCGACCAGTAACGCAGTGGCGGCGACATGGGGATCCAACTCCGAGTGTGTCTCGGCCTTTTCCCCGCCGCTCATCATTTTCTTGATGGCGTCAAACATCAGGCGCGTCCTCCTCGTTGATGGGCTCGTACAATTGGCGGGCTTCCTCTGCAGGACCGCGCCGCTCGCCCAGAGCCATGATCTTCAGGCTTACAATCCGGTTTCGCAAGGGGAAGGTCAATATGTCTCCCGGACGGACCACAGCAGACGCCTTTTCAATACGCCTGCGCTGCGGTCCGTCGCCGATGCGGACGCGGCGCTTGCCGACATAGCTGGTCGCGAGCCCGCGCGTCTTCATGAATCGAGCACGCCAGAGCCAGATATCGATCCGAACCGCCTCTTCGCTCATTTTCTGGCCTGACCTTTGGTGCGGCGCTGGGGTCGTTGGGCCGGCAGGGTTGGCTTCAAAGCCGCAAGCGCTGCAAAAGGCGTATCAGCAATGGGGGCAGAACTCGCAGGTGCGGCAACTGACGCCATTCGCCGCTTGGCCCAGCGTTCGCCTTCAGCTTTGGCTGGATCATGGCCTTTTTGAACCCGTCGAAAGCCGAGGCTGGCCAGCACACCGCGTAAATCCTGCACAGAACACCCCAATAGGGACGTCATTGACGGCGACAGCTCGAAATCGCGCTTCTTGCTGGTCTCACGGGCCTCCCGTATCGCATCCGCCAGTCGCTCCAGCATGTCGATTCGGATAACGCGCGGTCCGCAGCGTTGGAAACCGGCAGCAGCATAGTCAGCGCCGACGCGGGTCTCATCTGCCGGTACACTCATCAGACCCGGGGCAGGAAGAAAAATGTATTGGGCATTATTTCCATGCACGGCGCGTAGGAGAGCAGATAATCCGGCGATCCGCGGCTTGATCAAGGCTGGAATATAGACGGAGAACTCGCCAATCTTGATTCCCAATTTCCGCAATGCCCGACGTTCTGTCGCTGACAATAACCGCACGTCTTCGTCTATGTCTCCCCGAGCAATCGCGCCGCCATTTTCCGCTAGCCGGTAGGCTAGGCCGCGTGCCAACCCGCTCAAGGATTGACTGGTTTCGTCGGAGATAATCCGCAAAAGAGGCGCCAGCTGGGCTGAGATTTGCTGATGAATACGCCGTTCGATACTTTCCTGGGCCCGCAGTCGAGCCTCGCTGGCTCCCAACTCTCCGCCAATCAGGGCGACCTCTGGCCGCTGCGGTTGGGCACCGGTGACGAGCTGTGCGATGGGCCGGTCTTGCCAGAGAATGCGGCCTTGTAAATCCAAGACAAAATCGTCGCTCTCAGCCTTGGCGAGCGCCCCAAGTCGACGGTTGATCTCTGGTCGAAGTGCTTTCTCTGCCGCCTGTCGCAAGGCTCGAGCTTCCAGCGCTGAGCCTTCAGTATCGGCTTTGAAAACAAGAGCATCCAGATGACCCACGGTATGGCCTTCGACCAATACTGCGCCATCATCATTGAGCGTGGTGTCCAATGCCTTGTCGTCTCGCAATCCCTTCACCAGAGCCGCAGTGCGGCGGTCCACGAAACGCTGGGTTAGATGATCATGCAGTGCATCAGAGAGCCGATCTTCGACCTCGCGCGCTCGTTCACGCCAGATGTCGGCTTCTTGTGCCCAGTCTCCGCGATGGGCGACATAGGCCCATGTGCGAACCTGTGCGAGTCGTTGGGAAAGCACATGAACATCACCACCAATCTTATCGAGGCGATCAAATTGAGCCGCCATGAAATCTGTTGGCAATCGGCCATGTGGTCCACGTAGATGGGTGAGAATCTGGCTGATCAAGCGCACATGGGCATCAAGCGATACTTTGCGGAAATCCGGAACTCGGCAAATATCCCAGATCAGCTCCGCGCCCTGCCGGGTTCGTCCCATATCTCGGACAGCCTCATCTTTAGACAGGAGATCTAGCGATAATTCATCAATCGGCTCACGGGTTCGCCTCAGGAGTGGATTGCGGGAAGGGCGAGACAGGCTAAGGCGCAGCTGGTCAATCGACCGTAAATCCAGCTCGCTGTTTCGCCATTGTATCTGATCGAGATAGGGGAAGGCGTGGTTTTCAATGGCACCGATCAACTCGTTCTCGAACGGCTTGACCTGTCCGGTCTCGCCGAAAGTGCCATCCTGACGGAAGCGTCCGGCACGGCCGGCGATTTGACCCATCTCGTTTGAGAATAATCGCCTGCGCCGCCGACCGTCGAATTTTTCGCGCTCGGCAAAGGCGACATGATCGACATTCATGTTCAGGCCCATGCCGATCGCATCCGTCGCGATCAGATAATCCACTTCGCCTGACTGATAGAGTTCGACCTGTGAGTTGCGCGTACGCGGGCTCAACCCACCCATGACCACCGCCGCCCCGCCGCGTTGTCGGCGGATCAGTTCGGCAATTGAATAAACGCTTTGGGAGGAGAAGGCGACAATCGCTGAACGGCGCGGTAATCGCGCCAGTTTTGACGGGCCGGCATAGGTCAGGGTAGAAAACCGCTCTCGCGAAATGATGTCGGCATCTGGCACCAGATATTGCAGAACGGGACGCATGGACTCCGCGCCCAACAGCATTGTTTCTTCTGTGCCGCGGGCATGCAGAATGCGGTCAGTAAAGACGTGACCACGTTCGGGATCTGCTGCCAGTTGAATTTCGTCGATGGCGATAAAGGCTGGTTCAAAACTCAGCGGCATGGCTTCGACGGTGCAGATGAAATACCGCGCACCGTCGGGCACAATTTTCTCTTCGCCTGTCACCAACGCCGTTGCGCGAAAGCCCTTTTCTTTGACGACCCGGTCATAAAGTTCACGCGCTAGAAGCCGCAGTGGCAGGCCGATCATTCCGGATCGACGCGCCAGCATGCGTTCTACGGCAAGATGGGTCTTACCGGTATTGGTGGGGCCGAGAACGGCGGTGAGTGGCGCATAGGCGGTCATACCCGCCATATAGCGGGGTTCGCGCTATTGGGCGACGGGTTCCACAGAAATTGACCGCGCTTCAATCGTGATGGCACCAAATCCGGAATTCGTGCGGATGCGCACAGGCAAATGGTAGGCGCCATCATTGAAGGGTGCCAACCACAAGACGATGGGTTCTGCGATATCCGAAGCGCTTGGCAGGTCTTCGGGATCATAGCCGGCAATAGGTTCGTAATAGGCATGGCAACGAATGGCCGCGCCGCGATAGGCCCGATTACGGATGTCGTTTGACCCGGCGACTTCCAGACGCAGATCATAGCGCGCCTTGCCGTCAAACACGGGAATCCGACCGGCACACAATTCGCCCGGCTCCGAGGATTGCTGCAGGCCGATACGCAATAGGGCGCTCACCGGATCGACAGCGCCATCCCGTTGCTCGTCGTTGGCAGGAGGTTGGCCCATAGAGCCGAAGGGCGGAACCACATCAGCTGTCGCGACACCGTCGGGGAAATCAATGCCGACAATACGGCCAGATCCGCTGGAATGATTGAGATGCTCATAGCGCCATGGACTCAATATGCCGCCAGCATAGCCGGAAATTTCGGCCTCGATATCGGCATCCGAAAACAGGGCCGCTAGACCCGCAGTGGTAAACCGCGCATTCGCTCCGTAGGTCTCAGGGCCGATCTGGCCACTTAGCTGAATATTTGCGACGCGAAAAATGATGACCGAACCCGTATAGACAATATTGATATTCGTTGCGGGCGGGGCGGGGGCATCAACAGCATCACGGGCCTCTGATACATTCGTTGCTGCAAGCGCGATTACACTTGCTGCCAGGATAGAAAGACGCATAGACACTACTCCGAAAAACACATCCCGCCCGCTGAAACCGGATTGAACCCGTATCGCGCATTTAACATGGCTGCAAGATGAATGCGGATCACGCCTGCGCGTGCTTGACGAACGCATCCGCCTTGGGTAAGTCCCGCGGCTCCTCGCCGATCCATTGGGTTTGGCTTGAACAGAATTATTTGAACGAAGGTATAGGCCATGTCACGCCGCTGCGAACTTTCTGGTGTTGGTCCCGCTGTTGGAAACAACGTCTCCCACGCGAAGAACCGTACCCGTCGCCGTTTTCTGCCGAATCTGTGCGTTGTGACGCTGGCTTCCGAAGCGCTGGGACAGAAATACCAGCTCCGCATCGCGGCCAAAACGTTGCGCAGTGTCGACCACATTGGTGGCTTTGATGCCTACCTAATGAAAGCCAAGGACGACAATCTGTCCGACCGCGTTCGCAAGATCAAACGCGCTCTGGTCAAGAAAACGGCTGTAGCCTGAACCTTTTGACCCATTGAATGTTTCGACGCCCGCAGCCAACGCTGCGGGCGTTTTTCGTTTCGGAGACAGGCCATGATTGTTGTGCTTCCAGTAGACATCCAGCAGGGATTGGACGACTGGCCCTATTGGGGTGGAACCCGAAGCACGCCGGACTTCGAGGCGAATGTTGCGGCGTTGCTGACATCGGCCCGAACGGCCAGACAAGCGTTGATCCACATCAAACACAACTCAACCAACCCTGATAGTCCGCTACGGCCAGGGCAGGTCGGAAATGACTTCAAACCCGAAGCTCAACCGCAACCAGGCGAACCTGTTATCGGGAAATCGGTGAATTCGGCTTTCATCGGAACAGACCTCGAATCGCGTCTGAAAGACATGAGTACGGATCGCTTGATCATTTTCGGCCTGACGACCCAGCATTGCGTTTCGACAACAGTACGGATGGCCGGAAATCTGGGTTTTCGGACTTATCTGGTGGGGGATGCGACAGCGGCTTTCCCGATTCGACAGGCGGACGGGCAAATGATTGATGCTGAAACCATCCATCGCATTCATCTGGCCAGTCTGGACGATGAGTTTGCAACCGTCATTTCAACGCAAGAAGCAGTTTCGCTAATCACAGACGCAGGTTAGGTTCCGCTCCACACATTGAGGGGAAGACAATGCGCTTTGTGATTCTGGGTACCGCCTTCATTCTCGCTGCCTGTTCGATGGAAGGCACGCCGCCGCAAGAGGCCGCTACGGCTGACGCAGCAGATAGTGTTTATTCCGGCGGGCCAATTTACACCGCTGATGATGCGCAAGCGATGGTGGAACTGGTCGCCGTGCGCGACGGTCTGATCGTTTTTGCAGGCGATCAAGCAGACGCGCCCGAAGGTCTGATCGGTGAGACAACCACGACGGTCGATCTTGAAGGCGCGGCCATGTATCCCGGATTTACAGATGCGCATGTTCATGTTTTGGGACTTGGCGCGCGCGAACGCTTGCTCAATCTCGAAGGCACAACATCGATTGAAGGCCTGCAAGCGCGTGTTGCAGAAGCCGCAGCGAGTTTGCCCGAAGGGACGGTGCTTCAAGGGCGGGGGTGGATCGAAACGCATTGGCCGGACGAACGCTTCCCAACGCGTCAGGACCTGGATGCAGTTGCCCCCGATATTGCGGTAGTCCTTCGGCGAGCCGATGGGCACGCGCTGGTGGCCAATTCGCTGGCACTGGAGATGGCAGGCATCACCGCCGACAGCGTTGCACCTGAAGGCGGCGATATTCTGCGGGACGAAGCGGGCGAACCCACCGGCATGCTGATTGATACTGCCATGGGGCCAGTTGGAGCGCTCAGCGGAGGCTTTACAGGGGATGTTCGCGCAGACGTCTATATGGAAGGCGCCTGGTCGGCGGCGCGCTATGGCTGGACTGGCGCGCACGACATGTCCGTGCCTTGGGCCGATGTGGCGATGATTGACGGCATGTCGGAAGATTTGCCGGTTCGCGTCTACATTTCTGCCAATCCAGACGGTTTCGGACCGCTGGTGCGTGACGGGCATGTGATCAGCGAAAACCGCCGTGTGATTGCCCGCGCCATAAAACTCTACATGGATGGCGCTCTTGGATCGCGCGGCGCTGCGCTTCTCGCGCCCTACAGCGATGATCCGGGCAATTCAGGCCTGATGCTTAGCCGCGACGATGAAACCCTCTCTGGCATGGTCACAGCGCTGCAGGAGGGCATTCAGCTGAACGTTCATGCCATTGGTGATCGCGGCAACCAGCTCCTGCTCGATTGGGTCGAGGAAGCGCAAGCCGCTGTGCCCGAAGATCAGCGCGCCCTCATCGATGCCCGATGGCGGGATGAACATACGCAAATCGTCGATCCGTCGGATATTCCGCGCTTTGCCGAATTGGGCGTGATCCCGTCCATGCAGCCCAGTCACGCAATCGGCGACCTCTATTTTGCTCCCGATCGACTAGGACAGGAGCGTCTGGATGGTGCCTATGCGTGGCGGGCTCTTATCGATTCCGGCGTGGTGATTGCCGGTGGATCAGACGCGCCGGTCGAGCGCGGTGATCCGCGCATTGAATTTTATGCTGCCGTTGTGCGGCGCGGGTTGGACGGCACGCAGACCGAAGACTGGCGTCCCGATCAGGCCGTCACGCGTGATGAAGCCCTGCGCATGTTCACCGCCTGGCCAGCCTATGCCTCTTTCCGCGAGGAAGAGGTCGGCCGGATTGTCGAGGGTCTGCGCGCCGATTTCACGGTGTTCTCTGCTGACATCATGACCGTACCGGAAGAAGACATCCTGACGGTGGAACCCGTCATGACGGTGCTCGATGGCGAAATTGTTTGGCAGGCAGAATAGTCGGTTACTGAGCTAGCGCAAAACTCATCAACAAGGTCTGTTGCTCGGGATTATAATTGTCGTCCGAGACGATGAAAATCCGCATCTCGCCATTCACTTCGCCGATGGCGATGCCTTCGATATTATCGACGGTCATGTCCGGCGTGATGATGGCCAGCGAATCGATGTTATTGCGCTGTTCTTCAGTCTCCAGACCAAATTCGTCAAAGCGCATGATGTGGATCGTATTACCGACGCCGCTGATATAGATGCGCTCAAGGAGATAGATTTCACCGTCCGGTCCTCGGTCCAGACCGGTGACGCCAAAGCCCGATTCCGCTGGAAAAGGCAGGCCTGTCGCCTCACCGTCATTCGGCATTAGCCAAAGCGTGTGTGGGCGGCCATCAATGATCGGAAACTCCACGCCAGCCCAGAGGCCGTAATCGGCAGACGCCAGCCCTTCAATCCCGCCATTATCGCGCAAGCGATCTGTACCTGGTGGGGGC
>Ga0316203_1002225_pt1 | contig 10458 bp, 10 predicted proteins | sample 6monrhotite_MG_FD_204940 | JGI IMG/M metagenome (GOLD analysis project Ga0316203, IMG submission 204940) | Microbial mat bacterial communities from mineral coupon in-situ incubated in ocean water Damariscotta River, Maine, United States -... | ecosystem: Environmental > Aquatic > Marine >... | reverse complement strand
CGTACCAAAATACCTGGCGCTAGTGGGTATGTAGTGAGCACAAGCACATCAAGTGCATCTCCATCATCCCAAAGAGTCTGCGGAACAAATCCATAATCAAATGGGTAGTCTTGAGCTGTGTGCATTACACGATCAAGTGCAATCATTCCTGTCTCTTTATCAATCTCGTACTTATTCTTTGAGCCTTTAGGGATTTCGATGATGACATTCATTGCATCTGCTTTCCCTGGCTCTATATCGTGCAATAGATTCATATGATATTAGTTATACCACTAAGCTTTCTCCTCTTCTTTTGTTTCCTCAGCTGGAGCTTCTGCCTCTTCTTCTTTTTTCTCTTCCACTTTCTCCTCTGTGGCCTCTTCGGTTACTTCAGTTTCAACTGGAGTCTCCTCAACTGTTTCAGGTGCTGGTGTTTCCTCTGGCTTTTCTGCAACCTCAACTGCCTCTCCATCAGACTCAGCGATAGCGTCTCCTCCAGTTGAAGCAATATCAATACTCCATCCTGTTAGCTTTGCTGCAAGACGAACGTTCTGTCCTCCGCGACCAATAGCAAGAGACTGCTGGTCTTCATTTACGGTTACAACTGCCTTGTGCTCTTTCTCATCTAGTTCAACTGAAACAACTTCAGCTGGAGAAAGTGAATCTTTTACAAACATCTCCTCATCTTCATTCCACTCGATGATGTCGATTCGCTCTCCTCCAAGTTCACTTGTTACGGTTGAAACCCTAACTCCGCGCTGTCCAACAAGGGAACCAACTGGGTCGATGTGGCTATCCTCTGAGATAACAGCAAGCTTTGTTCGGCTTCCTGGCTCTCGTGCAATAGCTTTAATTACAACAGTTTCAGAAGCGAGCTCAGGTGCTTCAAGTTTAAATAGCTCAATAACAAACTGAGGGTGAGATCGTGACAGTCGAAGGAATACTCCTCGTGCTCCTTCATCGACTGAGTACAAGTAAGCTCTGATTCGCTCTCCTGTTCGGTATCGCTCTCCTCGGATCTGCTCCTCAAAAGGAATAATTCCTGTTGTTCGTCCAAGATCTACGTAGATCATTCCACGTTCCACGCGCTGAACAGTTCCAGAAACAATTTCTCCTTCACGTCCTGCAAACTCCTCAAGGATTGATCCTTTCTCAGCCTCTCGGATCTTCTGAATGATTACCTGCTTTGCAGTTTGTGCGGCAATTCGCCCAAAGTCTGCCTGCATTTCAAGAGGGAATGCTAGCTCGGCATCAAGTTCCACGTCTTTCTTCATCTTCTGCGCATCTTCAAGAAGAATATGCTTTTCAGAATCAAACAGTGTTCGCTCATCGTCTTCTTTCCGCTCCTCTTCTGCGTCAAAGTATACGAGTGAGTCATCCACAACCTGCTTTACCTGCTCAAATACAGGAGTTCCAGTATTCATATCTAAAGAAGCACGAATAATCTGGTTTCGCTTTCCGTACTCTTTCTTATATGCGGTTGCAAGTGCAGCCTCAATAGCTTCGATCATTTTCGCTCGGGGAATATTCTTTTCCTCTTCGAATTGGTCTAGCACTGATTGGATTACTTTTAAGTCAAACATGTTTAATTATCTATTTTTTGTAAAAATAATCGCCCGCGGATGCGGACGTTGATAGGTGAATTGTACAGAATATCTGAAATAAGTCAATAAATGTTATTGACGGTATATATAGATGTATGTAGTGTGTGGAAAGAATCAGATTGGGAGATTGAATATGGACAGAGTTCTTTTGGCCAATGCAATGCTTGCGCTTGTTATGGGTCCTCCTCCAAGCTTTACGGAGGTTATGATCTTGAGAATGCCGGAGCGCCCAAAGGAAGAAATGCCCCTTATGCTGCCGGATGTTATTTTGCCTCGGAAGCCGCATCTTGTCGTTAAAGACAAAGATCAGAATCCTTATGGCAAAGGTTCTCGGGCAAAATTACTCCGGGGAACAAATCAAACGGCCCCAGGAAGGCCTGCGCATTCTGCGCGAAAATATCCTTATCTATAAAGAGAAGGCCGGAACAGATGTTCCGGCCTTTTGTATATAAAAGGCCCGGTGGGAGCTGCGCAAAGCAACTACAACACCGGGCCAACCAAGGGGTGAGAGGTGGGAGAGCGAATCAGATTCGCGAAATACCTTCTATCAGCCCTGGTTATCAAGCAGTCTTACTTTCAGTGGTAGGTGCCACCTATGCAGTGTTTGCTCGAGTTCGGAGATATTACAGTATTTTAGTATGTATTGTCAAGCGTTTATAAATGTGGTTAAATACTGCCGGTCTTAACAGAGGAGAGTTCTTTATGAAAATGTCTAATCGACTGCGCACTGTTGCAGGACGAAAAAAGAGTAGGAGAGAGGAAGAATCACGTATTCTCCAAAAACTGGAGGAAAAAATGATGCAAAGGATGAGAACTATTTTTCTTATACTTCTGCCAGTTTCTTCGCTCACAATAGGATTTGCAGGAGCGATTGTATATGAAAGTGTTGTTGGACCGTTTTGGTTTGGGTTCACTGTTGTCTGTCTGCTTGTTGCTTGGATGATATTCATCTTTGCACTGTGGCCAGGAAAGTGGCTTACACTACAGCGTGCTAAATACGCTTTTCGTATCAGATCGTACCTTCAAGCTATGAGGGAAGATACTGTCTACTTCTTGAAACTCCCATTTCGTTATCTAACAGCCCGCGGTTAAGGCCTTAAAGCCGCATATATTTTGTCCGAATGTTCGCACTTTGTATGTGCGGCTTTTTAATTTGGGGAATCTATACATATATATGTACGCGCTCGTGCTATCTTTTACATATGAAAATCGATGAGCGCCAACTCCATGAATTTATTGCAGATTCAGGGCTTGTATCAAAAAAAGATGTTGATGCAGCTGCTGAAGAAGCAGAAAAGCTAGGAAGATCCCTAGGAGATATTCTCGTATCTTCTGGAAAGATTGAAGAAAATGATCTGCGACGTATTAGCGCGTACGTTCTAGGTATTCCTTTTGTAGATTTGAAGGAAAAGAAAATTGACCCTGAGCTGCTCTCTCTTATTCCAGAGCCTGTTGCTAGAAATAACAATATTATTGCGTACAACAAAAAGGGAGATGAGGTTGAGGTAGCCATGCTTGATACAAAAGACCTTGCCGCAATCGACAATGTACGAAAAAAGATTGGTATGAAAGTGCGTGTGCGCCTTACCGATGATGTATCTATTAAAAATGCATTGCTTCAGTATCAGAAATCTCTCAAGGAAGAGTTCGGAGACATCATCTCAAAAGAAAGTAAGTCTTTGAAGATAATAAAAGAGGGAGGGGAAGATAAAACAGAAGCAGAGTTGCTTAAGATTGCAGAGGATCTTCCGGTTGTCCGTATTGTAGAGACACTTCTAAAGCACGCCATTATTCAAAAGGCATCTGATATTCATATTGAGCCATCTGAGCATGAGGTTATGGTTCGTTATCGCGTAGACGGACTCCTTCATGATGCTATGACTCTTCCTAAAGAGGCAGGTCCTTCTATTGCGGCACGTATTAAAGTGCTCTCAAGTCTTAAGCTTGATGAGAAGCGCCTTCCACAAGATGGACGATTTAAAATTGATAGTGATGGAGAGAAAGTTTCCTTTCGAGTTTCAACACTTCCAATATTTTATGGAGAGAAAGTTGTAATGCGACTCCTGCGAGAGGGAGGAGGAGGGTTCTCACTTGAGACTCTTGGCTTCCATGGAGAAAACTTAGAGCGTATTCATGAAGCGACTCGTCAAAAGACAGGGCTTATTTTGGTAACAGGACCTACAGGGTCTGGAAAGACAACGACACTTTATACAATTCTAGATATTTTGAATCAGCCTGATGTAAATATCTCTACTATTGAAGATCCTATCGAGTATCAGATGCCTCGAGTAAACCAAACACAGGTAAACCCACACATCGGTCTTACGTTTGAATCAGGACTTAGGTCTCTCGTGCGACAAGACCCCGACATTATTATGGTGGGAGAGATCCGAGATAAAGAAACAGCTCAGCTTGCTATTAATGCAGCACTTACAGGACACCTTGTGCTTGCGACACTTCACACAAACTCAGCAGCAGGTGCTATTCCTCGTCTTCTTGATATGGGAGCAGAGCGATTCCTTCTTTCATCTACACTTAGGGTAATTATCGGACAGCGTTTGGTGCGTCAATTGTGTGAGAAGAAGGAAGAGTACAAATTAAATAAAGCAGCACGAGATAAAATTGCTCGAACCGATCACTTCGAAGCTGCATTTAAAGCGTTGCAGGACGAGAAGCTTGTAAAACCAAAGAGTGATATAGATGACCTTACGTTCTATCACCCTGAGAAGAGTGCAGAGTGTGAAGATGGGTACTCAGGACGAATCGGAATTCATGAAGTACTTCGTATGAGTGAGGGGATGCGCGAAATAATGATGCAAAACGTGAATACTGACGCGCTTGAGGCTCAAGCCCGAAAAGAAGAGATGCTTACAATGCTTGAGGATGGTCTATATAAGTCTGCGGTAGGGACAACTTCACTTGAGGAGGTGCTACGAGTTATCTCAGAGTAATACTTGACATGCACTGTATATATGCTATAATGTATACAGGTTAAACAAGTAACAACAAGGAGTTTTGTTATGGGAGAAGTGCAGGCAAATAAGAAAGCCAAAAAATTTGTCCATGTCATTTTTATGGCACTGGGCCTTATCGGCCTCGTGTATGGAGCTCACCAAGGCTTCGCAATGGCTCGAGGGATTGAAGAATCGGTCGTGGCCTGGGGTTGGCTTGGAGGATTCTCCGTAACCCTCCTGCCGGCAATCGGCATCCAGATGATCCTGGACGGCTACAAAAACGTCGATCTTGGCTAACCATTCGCCCCGTTTGTAATTTCACACAGTGAAAATGCAAACGGGGTTTTTGTTTTGCGTGCTACATTTAAGGGGTGAAAAAGTTTTCGTATAAAGCGCAAAAATCAGATGGAAAAGAATATGATGGAACTCTCGAAGGAGAGAGTAAGGCTGATGTATATGCGCATGTTGGGGCAGAAGGAGGGACTGTTGTTTCTATAAAGGTAACAGGAGGAGGTTTTTTAAATAAACTCAGAGGATTTTTAGGAGCAGTGAAGATAGAAGAGAAGATTGTAGTTACAAGAACCTTGGCTGCCATGCTAAAGGCTGGTCTTTCAGTATCTCGAGCACTCCATGTGCTTGAGCGCCAGAGTAAAAACCCTCTTTTGAAGGAAGTGATTACAGAAGTCGGAGAAGATGTGTCAAAAGGGCTTGGGCTACATGAAGCTCTTGCAAAGCATCCAAAGATTTTCTCAAAACTTTTCATATCGATGGTAAAAGCAGGAGAAGAGAGCGGAACACTGTATGAGTCACTGCTTGTAATTGGGAAGCAGATGGAGCGTTCTCATACTCTTGTAACAAAAGTGAAGAGTGCAATGATCTATCCTTCAATCATTTTGATTGCCATTGGAGTTATTACCGTACTGATGCTTTTGTTTGTGGTTCCAACCCTTACGAGCACTTTTGAGGAGCTTGGAGTAGAGCTTCCTGCAATGACGCAAGCAATTGTTTCTTCAAGCGCATTCCTTGAAAACAACTTCTTGCTTGTTGCCGCCCTGTTCATACTTTTCTTTGGTGCAATGTCATACGCACTTAAGACAGAATCAGGTTCAAAGATTTTTGGAGCAATCACACTTAAGCTTCCTGTTGTTGCTCCTATTGTAAAAGAAACGTATACAGCACGAACAGCACGAACACTCGCATCTCTTTTGGGGTCGGGAGTAGACATGCTTCATGCTCTTGAGATTTCAGAGGAAGTTATTGGGCACCCAAGTTACAGAAAAGTATTTACAGAATCGCACGAGCACGTAAAGAAGGGAGATACACTTTCAAAAAGTTTTATAGAACACACTGAGCTCTTTCCTGTGCTTATGGGAGACATGATTGCAGTGGGAGAAGAGACGGGAGCGGTGTCAGACATGTTGCTTGAGGTAGCAGAGTTTTATGAAAAGGAAGTTGAGCAGAAGACAAAAGATCTCTCAACAGTTGTTGAACCACTTTTGATGATTTTGATTGCGGGAGTTGTGGGAGTTTTCGCGCTTGCGATGATCGCGCCCATCTATTCAATTACAGAAAGTATTTAGTATGAAGAAAATCTTCACCAGAGGCCTCTCACTCGTCGACGTGATTGTCGGGGTCGCTCTTCTTTTAATTATCTTTATGGCACTCTTTGGAGTGTTTCGTGCATCGATTGCACTAACCGCTTCTGCAAAGGCACGTGCAGGGGCAACATCACTCGCATCAGAACAGATGGAATATATTCGATCTCTTACATATGCAAATACAGGAACTGTCGGAGGAATTCCTGCAGGATTAATTGATTCAGATTTCGATACTGTTTTAAATGGACGAACATATAGCACACGAACATTCGTGCAGTACATAGACGATCCCGCAGACGGCCTTGATGCACTCGATGACACAGGAATTATTACTGACTATAAAAAAATAAAAGTAGAAGTTTCGTATTTGTTTAATGAGCAGACAAAAAATGTTTCGCTGGTTTCCAACAGAACGCCAAAAGGAATTGAAGCTCCAGAGGGAGGAGGGAACCTTCGTATAAATGTAATGGACGCACTTGGGGCTCCGGTTTCTTCAGCACAAGTGCGTGTACAAAATACACTAACCATCCCAACAGTTGACCTCACTGCTTTTACTGGAGAAAGTGGTTTCATATTTTTACCAGGTGCAGCAACATCAACCGGGTACCGCATAACGGTAAGTAAGAGTGGGCACTCAACTGCCGCAACGTATGATTTGGATTCAGAAAATGTAAGTCCAAACCCAGGACATCTAACCGTTGTTGAAGCAGAGACAACGCAAAATACATTTGCTATTGATATTCTTTCAACACTAAGGGTGCAGACATGGGAAAAGATCGCATCTACGTTTATTGAAGACACGCTTGTAAATGAAACAGGGCTCTCTGTTGCAAGTAGTACAGAAGTTGTTGCAGGTGAGCTTGTGCTTACAAATACACTCGGCGCATACGATTCTTCTGGAGTTGCACGCAGCACAGCAATTGCTCCAACGTACCTCCATGCATGGGACTTTTTCCAAGCAACAAGCACAAGTCCGGCAGGCACAAGTGTTAGTTACCAAATCTTTTATGACAATCTCGGAGTGCCAACACTCCTCCCCGAAGTAGACCTGCCTGGTAACACGGCTGGTTTCACCACTTCAGTAATAGATCTGTCAGGCGTGGCGACAAGTACGTACAGCACTCTATTTGTTGAGGCCACACTCCAAACAAACGATACGGCAACTACTCCGGCGATAGACGAGTGGCGTTTCGTGTATGACGAAGGGCCAATCCCAATCCCAAGTGTTTCATTTACGCTTACGGGCTCAAAAGTCATTGGAGAAAACAGTAGCGGAGGAGAAATTGAGAAGAATGTTATAGATGCAGCAACAGGCCTTGATGGATGGAATGAAGTTTTAAATATTGAATGGGATGGGTACGTACTTACAACAACCGGATACGATATAGGAGCAATTTGTAGTCCAGATGATCTTTTGATTGATCCAAATAGTTCAAACACAGTAGATCTTTATCTTGAAAGTGATAGTGCACATTCATTGCGAGTAGTGGTCCGAGATGATGTCGGAGGATTTATTAGTGATGCTGATGTTTCACTTACACGAACTGCATACTCTGATAATGGTACGACAGGTTTGTGCGGACAAACATACTTTGGAGGACTTGGAAACTTTACTGATTATGACGTGTCTGTGAGTAAGTCAGGATTTATTACTGAGGTGATCAATGACTCTGTAGTGTCAGGCGATAGTGAGCTTACCGTGGTACTTACAACGAGTTAGCACATGCTAAAGTTAGTGCATGCAACGAGGTTTTACTCTCATGGAAACAGTGGTGACGATTGCACTTATGAGTGTTGTGCTTTTGGCTCTCAGTTCGGCAATTGTTTTTTTCTATAGAACAAATGCAAGCATCTTAGAGCAAGCGGGGGCCATCACAAGTGCACGTCGTGGTATTGAAAGTGCGATGAAAGATTTGCGAGAGGCAACTATTGCAGAGGATGGAGCATTTCCAATTGTTTCAGCTGGACCGAACTCAATTACTTTTTATGCAGACGTTGACCAAGATGATTCTGTAGAACGGATTAGATACGATCTCGCAAATAATGTGTTGAGTAGGTACACATTGCAGGCAGCAGGCAATCCTCCAGCGTACACAGGAACAGAAACGGTAGAGATTATTTCTGACAACGTTCGCAACAGTATTTTTGGAACAGACGTCTTTAGGTACTTTGATGTAAATGGAGATGAACTTTCTTCAACTCCTTCTGCGCTTGATATTAAATTTATTACGGGAACGATAACAGTAAACGTAAATCCAGAACGAGCACCAGAAGAGTTTACGCTTACCTCAAGTGCAACGCTTCGAAACTTACGTCTTGAATAATATGTTTTTAAAACAAAGACAGCGCGGATATACAACTCTTCTCGTAATTGTTTTCGGAAGTCTTTTTGTATTTTCTGTGTCTGCACTTTCAGGCCGTGTATTGGTTGAGCAAGATGCAGAGCGTGCACGAATGCACAAAGCACAAGCGCGTTCTATTGCTGAGGCTGGGCTCGAATACTACAAATGGTTTTTGGCACACAATCCAGATGACATACAGCATGGAACAGGAAGTGGAGGCCCTTATAATATTGAGTATGAAGATTCAGAGAGTGCAGTCGTTGGAACGTACTCACTTGATATAACAGGGAACGAATCATGTGGGGCAATTACCTCAATCGATATTGCATCAACAGGGTGGGCTGCAACAGATCCAACAATTACAGCAACTGTTACAGGGAGGTATGCACAGCCATCAGTAGCCGAGTATGCATACATTGTAGATGACAATGTGTATGTGGGGGCTGATCGGCAAATCTCAGGGCAGTATCACGCTAATGGAGGTATTCGTTTTGATGGTACAAGCAACTCAGAGGTATCAAGTGCTGTTGCTACATGGACGTGCACAAGTAGTTTTGGTTGCTCTCCCTCATCAACTGAAGCAGGAGTGTTTGGATCGGGTGAAGATCAAGAATTGTGGGAATACCCAAGTCCGCAGTTTGATTTTGCAGGAATTGCACAAGACTATAGTTCAATGCGTTCACTTGCGATAGCAGATGGCATTCATTATTCAGGGTATGGGGGGCACTCAACAGAAGGAAGGGGGTATAGGTTGGTATTTCAAAGTGACAGAACCGTAGATGTGTATAGGGTGCGACGCTCATACAACTACTCTGGTGGCCACATAGACTCAGGTGTGTATGAAAATGACTACTATGTTCCTAGGAGCGGAAATAGAAACGCTCGCTTCATGGGAAATTATGATATTCCAGAAGATTGTGGACTCATCTATATAGAAGATAGAGTGTGGGTTGCAGGAACCGTCTCAGGAAAAGTGACGCTTGTGGCAGCAGACACCGTGCATGCAGGGTATGAGCCAAAAGTAATTATTGAAGATGATCTCGACTACACAACAACAAGTGGTGCAGATGGGCTTACCATCATTGCAGAGGGAGATGTACACATTTCTCCAGAGTCTCCTGAAGATTTAGATATTAATGGAATTATTGTTTCTCAAGAAGGGTACTTTGGACGAAACCTCTACCCATGTTTCTATTCAAATTCACACCAAGATACACTTACGATTAGAGGGTCTATTGTTTCAAACACTCGTGTAGGAACAAAATGGAGCAATTATTCGTATCCGCCGTATTGCTACAATCAAACTTCAGGGTATGACAACCGAATAAACAGCTATGACAGGAACTTAGCTACTGATCCGCCTCCGTTTACGCCCGTATCATCACCTGACTACCAGTTTGTTGAGTGGCGAGAAGACTAGCATGCTAGGATAAAGGCATGATTATCGTTGGAAATTTCAAAAGCTACCTTACCAGTAAAGAGGATGCAGAAAGTGTTGTAAAAGCCGCAGGGAAGCTTAAAACAAAGCATAAAATCATCCTTGCACCATCGTTTCCGCACCTTGGATACGTGGCCTCAAAGAAGATGGGTGTGTCACTTGCAGCACAAGACCTTTCTATTTTTGAGGGAGGAGCACATACGGGTGAGGTTTCAGCGGACACTCTTTCCAACATTGGAGCAGAGTATGTAATTGTCGGACACTCTGAGCGTAGGGCAGCCGGAGAAACAAATAGCATTGTTGCCACAAAGGTGTGTCAGGCACTTAGTTCAAAACTAAAAGTTGTTTTGTGTGTGGGTGAGGCAGATAGAGATGCTCACGCTACGTACCTTTCATTTATTACAGATGAAATGGTGTCTGCATTGAAGACAATCAAAGAAACAGACTTTAAAAATGTGGTTATTGCTTATGAGCCAATCTGGGCTATTGGGAAAAGTACTGAAGAAGCTATTACATCTGACGATCTTGAAGAGATGGTTCTTT
>Ga0316203_1002224_pt1 | contig 10475 bp, 11 predicted proteins | sample 6monrhotite_MG_FD_204940 | JGI IMG/M metagenome (GOLD analysis project Ga0316203, IMG submission 204940) | Microbial mat bacterial communities from mineral coupon in-situ incubated in ocean water Damariscotta River, Maine, United States -... | ecosystem: Environmental > Aquatic > Marine >... | reverse complement strand
TTCCAGTGGCTCACCAATGCTTGTTAGCGGCTGGTAGATCATCAGGCCGTGATAATTGCCCTCGAGCGCTGTCGCGCTCGAACCACCCGAACAATTTGCAAAAGAGCCGTCCAGAACACGGTAATGAGGGTTAGGCGGTTGGTCACTGAGAGACGAAGGAATAATCACTCCGCTATGGCTGAGAGCCATATCGCACATTATATCAACCGCCTCTTCGCCGGATCCCAAACGATAAGACAATCGCCCTGCCACTGCGTCATCGGCAACCGTCCAGACGTCTCCCATTGGTTGCGGCCCGGCCTCGGCCAAAATAGTTGCCTCATAAACGCCACCAATGCCGAGCGGTGGTGTCGTGACCGGATCATTCACAGGCTGAAAAGAAATCGGGAACACACGAACATCTGTATGGGTGTAGAAGGCGCGAAAGGAACTGGAAATCACCAGACCTCCGTCACGGCTCGCATCTCGCCCGTAAATAGCTCCCCGTGTTCGGCGAAGCGGGCCATTGAAGCCAATTGAATGATGAGGTGCGTCCGGTCCGTCGCTGATGGCGTTGAGCGTAAAGGAGCCTCCACGGACATCAAAACAACTGGAATACCCATCCGGAATAGGGTTTGTAATGCTTCCTGAAAAGCGAGTGCCCGTCCCATCAATCGGGACCGCGTAAATATTGCCCAACCCGTCACTATAAAAATTCAGGTCAAAAATCAGATTAGTGAAAGTAAATCCGGTGTCGTCTTGCAAAGCAGATTGACGCTGGATCGTGCCGGACCACGGCGACGCTGCCAGGTCTCCGACGCAAGCCTCTCGGAAAACAAACCCGTCGTGCGCGACACTTGTCGAACCCACTATTTCGCGACTTTCCGTCTCGCGAACCAATGTACGAATGCGAACAATGTCATAATATGGCGGCGTGTAGGAGAAATGCCCGCCAACCCAGACCGCAAACGTTCTATTTTCACGACCCGATAGCGTTGTTTGAATACTATTCTGTCTTGGCGAAATGCATTGTGCTTGCTCATCAATCTCGCAAATTTCCAGCCGAACATGATATCGACGGTCCAGCAAATCAGCGCCAATCTCAACCGGCACATCAACACCTTCAATGCCATTGAGGTTTGCTATCGCGACGGCAAAAACCGAGTTGCCCCGGCCCCGGTTAATTCCGGGTGCAAAACTCGTACTAGCGAGTACAAGCACATCTGGCTCACTAATAGTTGATGCCGCTACTGAGAGACCTGTGACGCCATGCACACGCAGCGCTTCTCCATTGTTGCATACATAACGCGGTTCAATTTCCGTGCGGACAAGCGGCGTCGAAAACGTAACGCCCAGTACGAAAACCTGCGCACTATTGGCAGGAATGCCGACCGGCGTGTTTGCTTCCGCGACAAAGCTACTACCGCCAACATCATACGCTCGGTAATCGAAAGTCGCTCCCGGAATTTCCATTTCGATCCGGCAGTTTTCCGCCGGATCGGCGCCCGCATTGGCAATGGTCGCGAAAAAGGTAACTGGGTCACCGCCGACTTCAGCATGGCGAGCTGGCGGCAAGACCGATGCGGCCAGCGGAACAGGCTCGCTCGCCGATAGCAAAATTGCCGACATTATTGCACTGAACACAGGCATTTTTCCAACCTCACAAAAAGCATAATCACAATCACAGCCTGTAAGCAAGCAGCTGGTAGCGTTGACGATATGATCCCCACCGCACCCGCGCATTGATTCCACCACGACGCGGCTTATTGTCTGCTCCGAAACGGGCTTTGTCTGATCAGGGAAATCCAAATGGCCAGCGGAAATACCGATACACGGCCGCTTTCGCCGCATCTGCAGGTGTGGCGTTGGCATCCGACCATGCTGTCTTCCATCCTTCACCGGGTGTCCGGCATTGGAAATTATCTTGGCGCGCTCGCGCTCACCGCTTGGCTGGTTATGCTGGCCACAGGTACCGAGGGCAGTGTCGCCTTCCTGTTTGACGGTCCGATGTTGTGGTTGACGCGGATCGGCCTGATCCTTTTGACTTGGTCAGTCAGCTTTCACTTCCTCAATGGCATCCGCCATCTCTTCTGGGATGCAGGCGTGGGTTTTGATCCAAAAGCGTCCAATATGCGCTCGGTCCTGATCATCGCCTTTTCCTTTATCCTGCCCGCCATCCTATGGGGCATCGCCCTGACGCGAGGCGCGTCATGAAATCGATGATGACCCCCGCCAAGCGCACTAATCGCCTCGGCTCTGCTAAATCCGGCACGCATCATTTCATCACCCAGCGCGTCAGCTCTGTGGCGCTGGCGATTGTGCTGCCGGTATTTGTGATTGCCTTCACCTTTTCCGGTGCACCGGACCCGACCGCTGCCCGCGCCTTTTTCGGCTCGGCCTTTGGCGCGCTGATCACCCTCATCACCATGGCCGCGACGCTGTATCACATGCGGTTGGGTTTGCAGGTTGTTGTTGAAGACTACATCCACACACCGGGGCTGAAATTCACCCTGCTCATCGGCAATACGCTGATCACTTACGGGCTGATGCTGGCGGGCGTTTATGCGCTTTTCCGCCTCGCCATCGCCGGCTGATAGACGCGAAGAAGAGAGACACACATGTCTGACGAAAAGTGGATTGATCACACCTATGACGTTGTGGTCGTTGGCGCCGGTGGCGCGGGTCTTCGTGCAGCTCTGGGCGCGGCGCAGTCGGGCCTGAAAACGGCCTGCATCTCGAAAGTCTTCCCAACGCGCTCTCACACAGTCGCGGCCCAAGGCGGCATCTCTGCTTCGCTCGGCAATATGGGCGAGGATGACTGGCGCTGGCACATGTATGACACCGTTAAAGGGTCAGACTGGCTGGGCGATCAGGACGCGATCGAATATCTTTGCCGCAATGCACCGGCCGCCGTGTATGAGCTTGAACATTGGGGCGTGCCTTTCTCTCGCACCGAAGACGGCAAAATCTATCAGCGCGCCTTTGGCGGCATGACCCGCAATTACGGTGAAGGCTCGGTCCAGCGCACCTGCGCGGCGGCTGACCGCACCGGCCACGCCATTTTGCACACGCTTTATGGTCAGGCCATCAAGGAAGAAACCGAATTTTTCATCGAGTATTTCGCCCTTGATCTGATCATGGATGATGATGGCGTTTGTCGCGGCATCACCGCCTGGAAACTGGACGACGGAACTTTGCACCGCTTCCGCGCCAAATCCGTCATTCTGGCCACAGGCGGCTATGGCCGCGCCTATTTCTCCTGCACCTCGGCCCACACCTGCACCGGCGATGGCAATGCCATGGTCCTGCGCGCCGGACTGCCGCTTCAGGACATGGAATTTGTCCAGTTTCATCCCACCGGCATTTATGGCGCAGGCGTCCTCATCACCGAAGGCGTGCGCGGCGAAGGCGGCTATCTGACCAATTCAGAAGGCGAGCGCTTCATGGAGCGCTATGCGCCCTCGGCCAAGGACCTGGCGAGCCGCGATGTGGTCTCTCGCTCGATGACAATCGAGATCCGCGAGGGTCGCGGCGTCGGTCCGAAGAAAGACCATATCTATCTCCATCTCGATCACCTTGATCCGGAGATCATTCACAAACGCCTGCCGGGCATTTCTGAAAGCGCCCGCGTCTTCTCCGGCGTGGATGTCACCAAGGAACCGATCCCGGTTCTGCCAACTGTCCACTATAATATGGGTGGCATTCCGACCAATTATCACGGCGACGTTCTGACCCTCGACGCCAAGGGCGAAGAGACGACAGTGCCGGGGCTGATGGCGGTCGGCGAAGCCGCTTGTGTATCGGTTCACGGCGCCAACCGCCTTGGCTCCAACTCGCTGATCGACCTCGTGGTCTTTGGTCGCGCCGCCGGTCTGCGCGTCGGTGAAACCGTCGACCGCGCCGCCAGCCAACCGGAATTGCCGAAAGGCGCAGGCGATAATTCGCTCGCCCGTCTGGACAAATACCGCAATGCCAACGGCAAAACGCCGACCGCGCGCCTGCGCGATCAGATGCAGGCGGCCATGCAGGAAAACTGTGCCGTTTTCCGCACCGGTGACGTCATGTCCGAAGGCGTGGACCGCATCAAACAGGTCTTTGACGGCCTGCCCGATATTCACGTCTCCGACCGCTCTATGGTCTGGAATACCGATCTGATGGAAACGCTGGAGCTCGATAATCTCGTCGCTCAGGCCGCCGTCACCGTCAATGGGGCAGTTGCCCGTGAAGAAAGCCGCGGCGCGCATGCTCGCGAGGATTTTGCCGATCGTGACGACAAGAACTGGATGAAGCACACCCTCTCCTGGATCGATGATAAGGGCGATGTCCGCCTCAAATATCGCAGCGTCCACACCTACACCATGTCGGACGATATCGACTATATAGAACCGAAGGCACGGGTTTATTGATGCCTGCGGCAGGGGCGGCCTATTCCGCCACGCCGCTGCCGAAAAAGCTCGGTCTGAAAGACGGTCAAGCGGTGTGCTTCATCCACCTGCCCGAGACCCTGCGCTGGCTGACCGACGCCGCGCAATTTATCGACCTGACCGACACGCCCGAGCCCGGCGGCGAGCTGGATGTCGTCCATCTCTTTGTGATGTCGCGCGACCAGCTCAACACGCTCCTCCCGCAAGCGCGTCTCGCGATTGCGCAGGTCGGCATGATCTGGGTGTCCTGGCCGAAGAAAGCCTCGAAGGTTGAGACCGATATGAGCGAAGACGCCGTGCGCGAGGCCGCCTTCCCGCTCGACCTCGTCGACATCAAGGTCTGTGCCGTCGATGAAATCTGGTCGGGCCTGAAACTGGTCATACGCAAGGAAAAACGACGCTGATATCATACCGGAAAGCCGGCAAACCGCCTCTTGCCGTCACTTACTTTGTATTTTAAAGTAAATTTCTAATCTCATCAAATGAGCCCGAATATGAATCTCGATCCCCTGTTTGAAGCCTCACTGGCGATCCAGCTACACTTCTACACGGTCGTCCCGGCTTTTCTGCTCGGCACCATCCAGATGGTCCTGCCCAAGGGCACCAAAATCCACCGCTGGAATGGCTATCTCTATATGGCGCTGATGATGATCACAGCGACGGCGGCGATCTTCATCCCCAGCTTCATGGGCGGGCGTTTCAGCTACATCCACCTTTTCATCATCCTGACTTATATCTCGGTGCCATGGGCGCTCTACAATGCGCGCAAGGGCAATGTCGCAGCTCACCGCAATTCCATGATCGGCCTCTATGTCGGCGGTCTTCTGATCGCCGGCGGGCTGGCCTTCGGACCGGGCCGCGTCATGCATGACATGTTCTTTGGCTAACGCCCCACTTGCGGCCTTCCACTCTCTGAGCCACTCTGAATTCTTAGCCCCCGCCGGAGTTGTGCCATGTTGCTAACCGCCCTTCTTGCCCTGACCGTCGCGCAAACCGAAGCCGCGCCGCAGGAGGTTCAATCCATCCTGTTTCTGGAAATCGTCGCGCGTCGCGCACCGGAATGCGGGCTTCTGGAAGACTGGCAATCTGCCGCCATTCGCACCCAGACGGCTCAGGCCTTACGCGGTTATGACATCGCCTCTCAGGACATTTTCGAGACGGAAATTGCCACTCGCACGCCGACTGTCACCTGCGATGATCCACAAATGACCGCCTGGATTGAGGGCATCGAGCCCGGTATTGCTCGCGAATTCCTGCCGCAATTTCTCGTCGCTTATCGGGCCTTTGCGCGGCTGGACACACCGCCCGCCATTTTCACGACCTCGGCGACCGCTGACGCAGAGCGCGCCATGTCACTGATCGAGGGCGAAATTGCCCGGCTGTCTGAGGCGGGCGTCACACCGGAAGGCGGCGGCGACTGGGCTACGCATCAGGCCCGCGTCGATGAAGCGGCAGTGTCCATCGCCGACATCCTCGCTTCAGGACAATCCGAAGGCATGACACCTGCCGATGCCGCCATCCTTGTTCGCGACGCTGTAACGGTCACCGAGCTCTGGCTCGCCGCGCAGGAATAAGGCGGTTTATAAACCGCGTTTACCAGTCAGCCTGAAATCGCCGCGCCAGCGCCGCAATTGCGCCCGGACCTGACCCTACGCCTTCGCACGGCTGGGTAGGGAAGGGAGGAAATAATGGCGCAATCGCCACTTCAAGCACGCTCGCTCGGCCTCAAGATACTGGCCGTCGGTCTTATCGTTCTACTGTTATCCATACCTCTGATGTTCGTGAATTTTCTGTCGTGGGAACGCGCCGGCAGGGCGGATTCTGTCCGCGCCGAAGTCGGTGAAACTTACGGCGGCTCGCAAATTTTTCGAGGCCCGTATCTTATCTTGCCGGTTTTGGTGGAAACGCCAATTCAAGTCCGGGAAGACGGCGAAACGCGTGAAGAAATTCGGCGATCGCAGGAAGCGATCATCGTGTCCGCCGATCAACTGAACATCAACATGAATCAGACCAGTGAAATTCGCCGTCGTGCGATTTATGACGTCGCGGTTTTCAATGCCGATTTATCGTTTACTGGCCAGTTCAGCGTGCCCGAATTAACCGCCATGATACCCGCAAACGGAACAATCCAGTGGCAGGGCGCCGAAATTGCATTTGCAATCAGCGATCTAAGGACCATTGGCGATGATCTCATTTTCGAAATTGAGGGTAGGACAACACCGCTCATATTCGAGCCCGGCACTCGTTTTGATCGTCTTGTTGGAGCTCCAACATTTAATGCGGCCTCCGCCCAGCTGGCCAACTCTGGCCGTTGGCAGGGTGTCGCTGCGCCTCTCTCTGGATTATCGGCAGGCGCGAATTTTTCCTTCACGGGAAGGCTCGAATTGACAGGCGCAGACGCTCTCATGGTCGCAGCCTCAGGGCGAAATACCAATGTAAGTGTACAATCTGACTGGCCACACCCCAGCTTTGTCGGGGCCTACTTGCCCGAAGGAAGAGAGATATCTTCCACCGGCTTTAATGCGCAATGGCAAGTCCCCTATCTGGCCCGTGGCGTGCCCGGTGCCTGGTTGCAGGGTGAATTTGACGTCCGGGATGTTGATAGAACCGCTTTTGGTGTGCGCCTGTTCACGCCCACGGATGGTTACACCAGCGTCAGTCGTTCACTAAAATACGCCATCTTTTTCATCGGCTTCTTGATGTTGATGTTCTTCCTCATCGAAGCCGCGTCAAAGGACCGGGTTCATGCTGCCCAATACATTCTGATTGGTTTGGCGCAAGTGGTGTTCTACCTGCTGCTCTTGGCATTTTCCGAGCATATGGCCACTTTCGCCGCCTACTTCACCGCATCTATGGCCACCATCAGCGTGACATCGCTCTATGCGGTGACGGCCTTTCGCAGCAAAGCCAGAGGCATGGCGACATTTGCCGTGCTGGGGGTCATCTACGCCATGCAATATGCGCTCGTCCTGCTGGAGGATTACGCCCTTCTGATCGGTGCGGTTCTGGCCTTCTTTGCCGTGGCTTTGACCATGTATGTCACACGGCGTCTCAACTGGTATGAGCTGGTTCCGGAAAAGTCGGCCAGCTGAGGTGAATCGACGCGCAGGCGGCTGCCGCTTGCGGGTCGACTTCCCCGCGACGCGGTATACATTCACCGGCAGTTTGAAACAGACGTTTGAGGAGTCTCAAATGGTTGAGCTGGCCCTGCCACGCGGATCACAACCCAAAAAAGGCAAGACTTGGGATAGGCCCGAGGGCGCGAAAAACACGCGCACCTTCAAGGTTTACCGATATGATCCTGAAGCCGGCGGCAATCCCAGCTGGGACACGTATCAGGTTGATCTCGACGATTGCGGGCCGATGGTTCTCGATGCCCTATTGTGGATTAAGAATAACGTCGATTCATCCTTGGCTTTCCGGCGCTCCTGCCGCGAGGGCGTGTGCGGCTCTTGCGCCATGAATATTGGCGGGCGCAACACTATTGCCTGCACCAAAGGCATGGACGAAGTAAAGGGCGACATCACTGTCGCTCCCTTGCCGCACCAGCCTGTCGTCAGAGACCTCATTCCAGATCTCACCGATTTCTACGCCCAGCACGCCTTCGTTCAGCCCTATCTGCAAACGAAAACCGCCGCGCCGGAAAAAGAGTGGAAACAATCGGAAGAAGACCGCGCCGAAGTTGATGGCCTTTATGAGTGCATCATGTGCGCGTCCTGCTCCACCGCTTGCCCATCCTATTGGTGGAATGGCGACAAATATCTCGGGCCAGCAGCGCTACTTCAAGCCTATCGCTGGATTGCCGATAGCCGCGATGAAATGACGGGCGAGCGCCTCGATGATCTGGAAGATCCCTTCAAGCTCTATCGCTGCCACACCATCATGAACTGCACGCAGGTCTGCCCGAAAGGCCTCAACCCGGCCGAAGCCATCGGCAAGATAAAAAAACTGATGGTCGAACGCGAAAGCTGATCAGCAGCCCGTCGTCACTGTTTGAGTCGATTTCACCCTTTCGGGTGATGTGTTTGCCTGATGATTTGCTAGCGTGAAGCCAGTAAATCGAAAGGACACACCTCATGACACCACCATCACTCGGCGCTTTTTCCATCAGCCTCGCGGTCAAAAACCTCGACGCCTCGAAAGCATTCTACGAAACACTGGGCTTCACCACGATGGGCGGTCACGCCGAGCAAGGCTGGCTGATCCTGAAGAATGGCCCGCACATTATCGGCCTGTTTCAGGGAATGTTCGAGAACAACATCCTAACCTTTAATCCCGGCTGGGATCAGGACGCCAACGCCATCGAAGACTTTGAGGATGTCCGCGCCATGCAAAAACGCCTGTCAGAGGCCGGGCTAGAAACGGGAGCCCCGATCGACTCGGCCCAAGGCCCGGCCAGCTTCACACTCGTTGATCCTGACGGCAATCCGATCCTGATTGACCAGCACGTCTAATACATGCCACAGAAAACTTCATCGCGAATTTGATAGAGGGTAATCAGGCTGACCGCTGGGTTGCTCGCACATGTCCAAGGAGGCCTCGCCATGCTTTTGTTAATCGCCAGCGCTGCACTTGTTTTAGCGCAGGATCATGGACCTGACGTCTGTATCGCCGAAGAATATGACGCTTTCGATTTCTGGGTTGGCGAGTGGGCCGTGACATGGGCCAATACCGACGGCACGCCGGGGGAAGGTCACAATTCTGTCCGCCGACTGGCCAATGGCTGTTCCATCATCGAAATTTTTGATGCTGCGCAGACTGGCGCCGCCACCAGCCAGAGTTATTTCGATACCCGCGTAGGCCTCTGGCACCAGACTTTCCTAGATAACGAAGGGAATGCCATCATCGTATCCGGAAATCCGGTAGAGGACGGCCCGGCCATGATCCTCGAAATGGCTCACCCGGCCGGCGGCCCGCCGCCCGCCCGGATGGTCTGGGAAATTACTGGGGAGAATACCCTAGAATGGACTTTCCAGTCTCGCACCGCCGACGGCGGGTGGCTGGATAGTTGGGAAGTCCGGTATACACGGCAGGATTAGCGCCGCCACGCCAGTTTCTCGCACGCTTCTTTGACGATGGCGGTCGACTCCGCCTCATTCTCGGGCAATGTCGCGGGATCAATAGGTGCGCCGAATCGCAAGGGATAGCGCGCGCCCTTTTTGCCCATGAAGCCGTGAAACACGGTCATGTCTTTTAGCTCTGTATGTACTTGCGCCAGTGCATAATAGAGGATCGGCATGCGCTGCCGGACGCCTAGCGGAATGATCGGTTGCTTGAAACGGCGTGCGAAACTGACCGCCGTCGGCGCCCACGGTTTTTCATCCAGCGTGAAGCGTTTCCAATTCCATTCCGCCATGCGGCCGGCGGGGAAAATCACCACGCAGCGGTCTGTCTTGAAGGCATCGAGCGCCGAGCGCAGCGTTTCACGCGCATTCTCCCGGCTGCGAAAATTCTGGCGCCATTCCACCGGAATGATCAAATCTGACAGGCCCGCACTAACGCGCAACGCATCCCGGTTGGCGAAGAAACAGACGTCCGGGCGTTTTTCCCGCAACGCAACCCACACCGCCACTCCATCAGCGATACCGCCCGGATGATTGGCGATCACCACGCAACCGCCCTTATCCGGAACAATGTCGAGATTCTCCGGTTCCGGTTTCAAATGGAGGTATTCACTGACCCAGCGCAGGGTCTCATCGCCAGATTTATCGGCAATCGCATCGGCTATCGCCACGGCCTTTTTATAGCCCAGCATCGGGTAGGCGATATTACGAATCGTCGCCCACAGGCGCGGACGCGTGATGAGGCGCGGTGCGCGCTCCTCAATCAAGCGGTCGACAACATGACGGTTCATATCGTCATTCGGCGGGCCATAGGCGTATTCCATACGGCATTCATCACATGAGCGGCGAAACACGCAAGCAAGAACGGCATTAACCTCTTGGCAATACTTGGCCTTCGCCTTGCGAGGGAAAGTTCCAACGTTAACACACTGTACACGATTGGGACGATCATGGCCGCTGTTGATACCGCTCTTGCTCCGGGTTTTCTGACCCGCCTCGCTTCACCGCT
>Ga0316203_1002222_pt1 | contig 10480 bp, 8 predicted proteins | sample 6monrhotite_MG_FD_204940 | JGI IMG/M metagenome (GOLD analysis project Ga0316203, IMG submission 204940) | Microbial mat bacterial communities from mineral coupon in-situ incubated in ocean water Damariscotta River, Maine, United States -... | ecosystem: Environmental > Aquatic > Marine > Coastal... | reverse complement strand
AAGCCTCCATCGCCGCCGATCAGGAAGCCTTCGTCAAACGCCGTCTGGAAGGCGACATTTACGCCGAATATACCCGAGCAGTGAGCGGCTTCGCCACCTGGCAACAGGCGCACGAGGCGGCACAGGCGATTCGTGTCAATACCGAACTGGTCGGCAAGGCTTACAGCTTGGGCGAAAGTAGCTTGTCGGACAACCTCATCGCACGCCGCTTCGCGCTGGAATCTTCGTTAGCAGAAAACCTCGCGCAACTCGATGCCAACGAAGCACGCTATCGCCTGCTGCTGGATGCCCGCCAACTGTGGCCGTTAGGCAAGGATGAAGAAGAGCATCATGCTAATCACTATTAAAGCGAGGGCATTGCTCGCAGAACTGAAACAACGTGTGCGCCATCTCAGGGCGGAGACCTTTGCTCTTTACCTTGCTGCGCGTGATCCCAGAACACCGTGGTATGTAAAGCTTCTCGTTGCTGCCATCGTCGCTTATGCCTTCAGTCCCATTGATCTGATTCCAGACTTTGTACCGATTCTTGGTTATCTGGATGATCTTATCCTGATACCAATGGGTATTGCCTTGGCTATCAAGCTGATTCCCCATTCCGTTTTAGCCGAGTGCCGAACACATGCACAGGAAGCCATACGGAATGAAAACCCCGTGAGCCGGATTGCAGGCGCGGTAATTGTCGTAATCTGGTTAGTGTTGGCGACGTTCTGCATTGTGTGGAGCTATGAGGCGTTCATGCCGTAATGATTGTAAATACACTCAACAATTTGCTCAACACGGTCGTCGCACCCTCTCTATTACCTGAGGTTCGGCATCCTCCGGCGCGCGCCCGATACCGCTCAAACCTTGTGCCGCCGCACTACAAATTCTGAATAATGAAAGGAAATTCAATGAAAGCAATTTATTTGAATATATTGGCAATATTGTTTTTAGCCGGATGTGCTAGCCATGTTCACCATGTGGTCAGGGAAAACGAATCCCCGTTCATTGCTGGTGAATTGGTTCATGAAGATGGCAAGGACAATCGTCTCGTGCTGGAGGCACCGAACCGCCGCTACGAGGCGCATGGTTTTGCCGTAGAGCGCTATACCCATTTGGCGGCTCTGCGCAAGCGCTATCGTATTGCAAATCCGAAGCACTGGGAGCGGATTTTTGCCGGACTCGATACCGATCATGTGACTTATTCTATCGAGACGATTGCCAAATCCGCAGAAGGGCAAGAAATTTCGTGCCTTTTGATGTGGGGGAACGGTGCAAAATCGTCAGGTGTTTGTACGGATCAGGCAGGGGCGGTATTTCCGGTGCGTTTCGAGTGAATTTTGTTCTGGCTGCCTTTGTTAGAAAGTGTCCTTTTTGTTTGCATAGTAACTGAAAATCACTCACCACAAAGGGACTGAGAAAACCAGCGGCTCTATATTTACACCCAATTATCGAACTCTCCTGCCATTATTTTGAAAGAGATTAGATTGCACCATGAAGAGGCAAGGTGCTTATGCTTGGTGCGCAAGATTAGTTTTAGTTGTTTGGCTATTGCTTATCTAATTGATATTCTGTAACTATTTATTAGGCTTGATTTGTGCTTTAGCTAATGAACACTCGGTTGCCAACATTAGCTAGGTATTTATGGAATCGTATCATTCAGGGGCTAACTCACCTTCCAAGGCAGATGCTACTCAGCGGGTAATCAAAGTCCGCCGAGATTACAACACTTGGATCGTGAATGAGTCCTTAGAGGATTATGCGCTTCGATATACACCGCGCTCCTTTCGTAAGTGGTCCGAACTACGCATTGCCAATACCGCATTTGGTGCGGCCTCATTTTTGGTGCTGGAAGCGATTGGCGGGACAGTTACCATCAATTACGGATTTACCAATGCTTTTTGGGCGATCTTAGCCGTTGGCCTGATTATCTTCCTCACCGGATTGCCGATCAGCTATTACGCCGCGAAATATGGCGTAGACATGGACTTGTTAACACGCGGTGCAGGTTTCGGATACATCGGCTCAACCATTACCTCCTTTGTGTACGCATCATTCACCTTTATCCTTTTTGCGCTCGAAGCCGCCATCATGGGCTATGCGCTGGAAATGTATTTTCATATTCCGCTGTATTTGGCCTATCTCATTAGCGCGCTGGTCGTCATTCCATTGGTGACGCATGGCATTACCTTCATCAGCCGGATTCAGATGGTTACGCAACCTCTTTGGTTGGTAATGATGATGTTGCCACTGGTGATGGTGTTGTATAAAGAGCCCCATTTGTTATCAGGCTTGCTAAGTTTTGAAGGGAAGGCGGGCACTTCAGATTTTAATATATACCTGTTTGGGGCGGCAACAGCAGTTGGAGTTGCATTGATTACACAGATCGGTGAACAAGTAGACTATCTGCGTTTTATGCCCGAGAAGACAGCAGAGAATCGAATTCGCTGGTATGCCGGAGTATTGGTGGCTGGCCCTGGTTGGATTGTGATTGGTATTTTAAAAATGTTGGCTGGCGCAATGCTGGCTTATCTTGCCACACGATATGGTTTCGCTTGGGGTGAAGCGAATAATCCAACTCAGATGTATCTGCTAGGCTACTCCTATGTCTTTGATAGTCGGGACTTGATATTGACGGCTACCGTGCTATTTGTGTGTATCTCTCAGATCAAAATTAATATGACCAATGCTTATGCCGGTTCATTGGCATGGTCGAATTTTTTCGCGCGGCTGACGCATAGCCACCCTGGTAGAGTGGTATGGGTGGTATTTAATGCCTTGATCGCGGTGATGCTAATGGAACTAAATGTGTTCCAAGCATTGGAGCAAGTGTTAGGCCTGTATGCCAATGTGGCGATTTCCTGGATAGCCGTAGTGGTAGCTGATTTGGTAATAAATAAGCCTCTTGGCTTTAGTCCGCCCGGCATCGAATTTAAGCGCGCCTATCTGTACGATATTAATCCAGTCGGAGTAGGGGCAATGGCGTTGGCCTCGCTGTTATCTATTTCAGCTTTTTTTGGTGTGTTCGGCGATGAAATGAAATCATTTTCAGCGTTTATCGCATTGTTGACCGCGCTTATTGCCTCCCCACTTATCGCTTGGTATACACGCGGGAAATATTACATTGCTCGTCCTCCAGAAAAGCTTGCAGAAGGAGCGGTTTCTCTATCTTGCAGCATCTGCGAAAGAGAATATGAGTCTGAAGATATGGCGTACTGCACCGCCTATCAGGGGCCAATATGTTCACTATGTTGTACGCTGGATGCACGTTGCAATGATCTTTGTAAACCTGATGATGCGCGCGTTAGCACGCAAGCTTCGCAACTCATGCGACGAATATTGCCGAAGTCACTTTGGCGACCACTGGAAACTGGTTTAGGGCATTACCTAATGCTGATGGCGGCAATTATAGGAATGCTTGCAGCCGTGTTGGGGCTGATTTATTACCATCAATACACGCTGTATAAAGATATTGGTGTTTGGGCGCCTCAGATTGAGCTGTTATTCTTAAAAATCTTCGCAGCGCTGATATTCCTTAGCGGTATTGTGGCTTGGTGGCTGGTATTGACCAGTGAGAGTCGCCGGGTTGCACAGGAAGAATCCAACCGCCAAACCCATTTGCTTATGCAAGAAATAGAGTCGCACCGCCTTACCGATGAGCAGCTTCAGGAAGCAAAGCGACTGGCCGATCAGGCTAATCTTGCCAAGAGCCGTTACATCACCACGGTGAGTCATGAGTTGCGGACGCCTCTCAATAGTATTTTAGGTTACGCGCAAATTTTGGATGCAGATGAATCTATTCCTGCCCATCGCAAGCAAGCAGTTAGCGTAATTCGCCGCAGTGGGGATCATTTGCTGTCATTGATTGAAAGCACTCTTGATATTACTCGTATAGAAGGGGGGCGCTTGAAGCTGGAGGTGAAACCTTTGCATTTTGTAGATTTTATTCAACAAATTGTACAGATGTTTGAGTTGCAAGCACATAACAAGGGGCTGGAATTTAGCTATCAGTTAGAAGAAGGCTTGCCACTCGCCGTGCGAGCAGACAAGCGCAGGCTGGGGCAAATTTTGATCAATATGCTGGGCAATGCAGTTAAATTTACCGAGCATGGAAAGATTAGTTTTGGAGTGAAATATGCCCGTGAAATGGCGGTGTTCGAGATTGAAGATAGTGGCCCTGGAATTTCGCCTGAAGAGGCAGAGCATATTTTCGAGCCCTTCGCGCGTGGCAACACCAAGACAGGCGGAACAGGCTTGGGCTTAACCATTAGCAAAATGTTGACTGACTTGATGGGAGGAGAGCTCTCTGTCAAAAGCTCACTAGGTGTTGGTAGCGTTTTTCAGGTGCGCTTGTTTCTCCCAGAAGTGCGAGCTTATATCTCCACCGCAGAGCCTGTTCGTGCGCGCCATCGAATCGGCTATGTGGGGGAGCGACGTAAAATTCTGATTGTTGATAATGAAAAAGTAGACAGAGAGCTACTCGTTAGCATTCTTGATCCACTGGGGCTTGAATTAAGAGAAGCTGAGTCGGGAATGGAGTGTCTGGAAGTTTTGTCATCATTCAAGCCCCACCTGATCCTGATGGATTTGGCAATGCCCGGTATTGATGGATGGGAAACCATACGCCGCATTCGTCAACAGCAATTGTCCCAAGCTCATATTGCGATCGTCTCTGCCAATGCTTTCGATAAAGGACTTGAGAATGATGTTGGCATTAGTACTGACGACTTTATTCTCAAGCCAGTGCAGCTAGATGAATTTCTGGACTGGATCGGACAGCGCCTCGAAATTGAGTGGCTAGATCATGAACCACGCATAGCGCCATCACCTGCGCGGCTCAGTGAGCAATTGACGTATCCAGGCGAAAAGATGTTGCAGGAACTCGAAGAGTTAGTGTCATTGGGATACATTCGCGGCATTCTAAAAAAGATAGATGAAATTGATGCCAAAGGGCGGACTCATATTGAGTTCACACAACAGGTGCGGATTTTTGTTGGACAGTTTCAACTGGATGCCTTGTCCAGTTTGATAAAGGAAGGATTGTCGAGTGCAAAAAATGAATGATGATGTACGCCCTTCAGATGTCGTCCTGATCGTTGACGATGTTCCTGAGAACTTATCCATGTTGCATGACGCCTTGGATGATGCAGGTTACATGGTGTTGGTAGCCATCGACGGCGAGAGTGCAATTCAGCGCGCGCGACAAGGGGTGCCGAATATCATTCTGCTGGATGCCATGATGCCGGGGATAGATGGCTTTGAGGTGTGTCGGCGCTTGAAGGCCGACTATGCCACCCAGCATATCCCTATCATTTTCATGACAGGACTGACAGAGACTGAGCATGTGGTGGCAGCGTTTGATGCAGGTGGCACGGACTATGTGGCAAAGCCAATCAAGCCTCCCGAGGTCTTAGCACGCATCAGCTCGCATTTGCAGCGCGCACGTGCGAGCGATCAGGCGCGTATTGCTTTGGACTCCTTTGGGCAGGCATCCTTAGCCATTACGCAGCATGATGGTGTGTTGGTTTGGCAGACACCTTTGGCTCGACGTATGTTGCAGGAGTTTTTTGGTGAGTCGGAAGGGCGTGCACCTCAGCTCTTGCTGGATTGGCTGGGGCGCATCATTGCAGCTCGCGCTTCTGGAGATGAAGCCTTGCCGCTGAGTCTTACAATTGATGCCAAACGTTTGATTGTGAGCGTTTCATCACAGACCGATGAGGGCGAGTGGTTGCTGATGCTTCGTGAAGAGTCAGACTTTGCACAGATTGAGTCTTTAATTACAGCCTTTAAACTCACCACCCGAGAAGCGGAGGTGTTGTACTGGGTGGTAAAGGGTAAAACCAGTCGCGATATTGGCGACATCCTAGGGTCTAGCCACCGAACGGTTAATAAACACCTTGAGCGTGTGTTTGAAAAATTAGGTGTGGAAACCCGCACTGCCGCAGCCGCCAAAGCAACAGAAAAAATGCGTAGCTACGCCCCTAAGTTATAGGTGGTGAAACCTAGTTAGGGAAACGCTGATTAATTCGGTTTTGCTATTTTAAATTCAGCAAAAAATCATTTTTAATTAGGGCACTGGATTCCTGCCTTCGCGGGAATGACGAATCAATCAGGGGCTTCTTAGCCTTGTCCTTCAGCTCAATACGCCGTGCAGATCAAGCTCCGAGTATACGCAATCTGACGTATTTCAAAGCCATTCAAACACCCCTATTCTAGCGCCGTAACAAGACGGGTTTAAACGTGGGCTTATATAGGGGCAACAACAAATGAAACAGAAATTTGCAATTGGCATCTCAAAAAAGCGAGTAATAGTTGCTGCGCTTGCTGCGGCTGGATTGTGTTCGGCAATGGGCGCGCAAGCTGGAGCAACTGTTCCATTCGGTGAAGATAAATCTATCGGATTGGGTTTGGAAATGCGCAGTAGCTTTACCAGTACTAGTGACGCAGCACCAAGTGGAGCTAGTCGCTCGGCGGATTTTAATCTTGATAGCATGAGCTTAAAAATCAGTGCGTCTTTGGATAAAAACATCAAAGCTTATTTTAGTACGGACACAAATGCGGCAGGCAACGTGCAATTGAAGGACGGATATGCACAGTTTGATATTTCGCCTGAGTTTAATGTGCTCGCTGGGCGTGTTTTGCCACCTACGGATCGCGCCAATTTGGACGGCCCGTATTATGCGCTGGGCTGGGCTTATCCCGGAGTCGTATCACGCTATGCAAATAAAGCATTTGGCCGTGATGATGGTGTATTGGCATGGGGTAAGTTGCTGGACAAGAAGCTTGTCTATTCAGTGGGTGTATTCCAAGGCCGCAATCATGTAAATACCACAACCACCTCTAACCGTGATGCAAGCCTGCTTTATGCGGGTCGTGTAGCTTTTAACTTCTGGGATGCAGAACCTGCACCGCTTTACTACACAGGCAGCACGTATTACGGCTCAGTCGATATTCTTACAGTAGCACTGGTTGCTCAGACGCAAAAAGATGGTGTTGGTAACAATGTCACCAAAGCCGATTACAGCGCTTGGAATATTGATGCTTTGATGGAGAAAAAGATGGGCAGCGGCGTGCTGACTTTGGAAGGCGCGTATTACAGCTATGGTTTTGACTCTGCGGCTGCCGCTGTTGATGTAACAGGTGGCCTGACACCCGGCAAGGCAACGTTACTTGGCGGTGGTTTTCTTCTTCCTGGCAAGGTTGGATCGGGAAAGTTTCAGCCCTATCTTCGCTACCAGTCGTTTGAAGAGGATGTCACTGCTGTGCAGACTAAGCAAACCGACGTAGGCCTGAATTACATTATTGATGGATCAAGTGCCAAGCTCAGCGCTACATATACAAAGAAGGATGTAGCTGCTGTTAGCGCAAATACGTTCGTACTCGGTATGCAACTGCAATTTTAATTTTCCCCAATTGAATGACAATTAAAGGAGTTATGACTATGCAATCACGTCGCACATTTATTAAAACCATGACGGCTATCGCAGCCGGAGTGGCTCTCATGGGTAGTAGCTTGATGGTTCAAGCTGCTGACAAATCACCAATTAAGGTTGGTATTTTGCACTCCCTTTCCGGCACGATGGCTATCTCTGAAACAGCATTGAAAGACATGGCCTTGATGACGATTGAAGACATCAACAAGCACGGCGGTGTGCTCGGCCGTAAGCTTGAGCCTGTAGTAGTTGACCCTGCTTCTGATTGGCCTTTGTTTGCAGAAAAGGCTAGACAGCTTTTAGCTAAAGACAAAGTAGCTGTTACTTTTGGCTGCTGGACATCTGTTTCACGTAAGTCTGTTTTACCGGTTTACAGAGAATTGAATGGTCTGTTGTTCTATCCAGTGCAGTATGAAGGCGAAGAGCTTGAAAAGAACGTTTTCTACACTGGCGCAGCGCCTAATCAGCAAGCGATACCAGCGGTTGAATACCTGATGAGCAAAGACGGTGGTGGCGCAAAGCGTTTTGTGTTGCTAGGTACGGATTATGTTTATCCGCGTACCACCAACAAAATTCTGCGTGCCTTCCTGAAAAGCAAAGGTGTAGCTGAGTCCGACATCATGGAAGAGTACACACCATTTGGTCACTCGGATTACCAGACCATTATTGCCAAGATTAAGAAGTTTGCTTCTGAAGGCAAGAAGGCTGCTGTGATTTCGACTATCAACGGTGACTCGAACGTACCTTTCTATAAGGAACTTGGTAACCAAGGCTTGAAAGCGAGAGATGTCCCTGTCGTTGCTTTCTCTGTGGGCGAAGAAGAGCTACGTGGTGTTGATGCGAAGCCGCTAGTAGGACATTTGGCCGCATGGAATTATTTCATGAGCCTGAAAAATCCGACCAACAGTGCTTGGAAGAAGAAGTGGGCTGCTTACGCAAAGGCTAAGCATTTGCCTGGCGCAAATAAGCCACTTACCAACGATCCGATGGAAGCGACTTATATTGGTATACACATGTGGAAGCAAGCTGTTGAGAAAGCTGGCACAACCGACGTAAACAAAGTTATTGCTGCGGTTGGCGGTCAGAAATTCAAAGCACCAAGCGGCTTTACCATCCAAATGGATGCTAAAAATCACCACCTGCACAAGCCTGTGTTCATTGGCGAAATTAAGTCTAATGGTCAGTTCAACGTAGTGTGGAAAACCAAAGGCCCGATTAAAGCTCAACCTTGGAGTCCATACATCGCGGGTAACGACGTAAAGAAAGACGAGCCAGAAATCAAATAATAAGTAACTAAACTTCTGTTGTTAGATGCCGTTGCGCTTAATTGCCGCAGCGGCATTTTTAATTATTGAATTCAAAATCGAAGAATATTATTTGGGCTTCACAAGTGTAGTTTTTATTGCCGTCGCAGAATGCTAGTCTTCGATTTACCTAGCATCCCGTCTCGTCGAGGCAATGTGCTCAATAATGCTTGCGGATTTTTATTCGGAATTATGTTCGTCAAAAACCGATGTTAAGGAATCATGATTCAGCTATAAGTTTAAGGAAACCTCTAATAATTGTTTGTTCGCACACATGAAATGCGAATCGGTAAGTTTTTTTGTCCAGCCTTTTAAAGTATCAACAATTTGAAGCATTTTCACCTGTCATCATGTGTTTTATTTAGCAAATTCATGCTATTCCTTCGAGTGCAGGCGCAACATTCCCTTTGCGTCTGGATAGTTGCACCAGACGCATCATGTTGTAAACCAGATTCATCATCCCGATTTTGATCTTCGCTCGCAGCAAGCCAATCGTGCGCACCCAGTGCCCACCCATCTGCGCCTGTGCCCCGAAGACGTGTTCCACCCGCGATCTAACCTTTGATTTTTTGTGGTTGTCGGACTTCTGTGTTTCGCTGAGCGGATGACTGCGGCTGCCTTTTTCGCAGATTTGGCTGGTGATGTTTTGTTTCGCCAAATCAGCTTCGCGTGCTACTGAACGATATGCGCTGTCGGCATAGACGGGACGTTTGTTGCCATCGGCATCAGCCTCTTTATCCAGCAACTCATCAATGGCTTGGCTGTCATGCACAGCTGCATCCGTAACGGTGTAGCTTTGAATGAGCTTGTGTGTTTGGTCGGCATTGATATGGTTCTTGTAGCCGTAGTGCTTCTCGTTGTTTTTCTTGGTCCAGCGAGCTTCGCTATCTTTCTGTGCCAGCTTGTGTCGGTTTTTTTGCTTACCCCATTCGATGGGGATTCCACCTTCTTTGATGAGCGCATTTTCTTCTCGTGTGTTGCGCTGCTTGGGCACTTCGACGAACGTCGCATCTATCATTTGTCCCGTGCGCGCCATATAGCCGCGTTGTGCCAGTTGTTCGTGGAAGCGCATGAACAGCGTTTCCACTAGATTCAATTCTTTGAGCCGTTCGCGAAATAGCCAAACGGTTTTGGCGTCGGGCACTTTGTCTTCCAGTTGTAGGCCAAGGAAGCGCATGAAGGAAAAGCGGTCTCGGATTTGGTATTCGATACGGTCATCAGAGAGGTTGTGCAGTTGTTGCAGCACCAATATCTTGAACATGAGCACAACATCTCTTGGCTTCGCCCCCGCGTTGCTCTTGCGCGCTTTGATATGAATGCGGTTCAGATCGGGGCGGAACGATTCCCAGTTGATCTGTGTATTCAAGCCAACTAACGGATCACCCATTTCAGTGAGCTTTGTCGCGCGGCGCTCAATATCAAAAAATCCAGGTTGATGGTAATTGTTCATGCCTGTTCTCTATGTGCTTACGCTGACACGTATTATCTCAAACTACTTCCCCGATGTGTTCCTGAACTTGTTGTTTGGGGGAATTATTAGAGATGCCCTTAAAAGGAAATTAGTCATGGCAACTCCAATGAATTTGACTTCCGCTGGAATCATCGTGCTAAACTTACAATTGATGAAGTGCAACGTATGAATAGCGCACTCAAAGGCATTGCAGGAAAGCGATTGATGTACTCGCATTCATCGTTCTAACTGGAGCATTTGAAAAATTAGCTATGGCAATAAAATTAACAGAAATTGAAACAGATATTACTCTT
>Ga0316203_1002217_pt1 | contig 10509 bp, 10 predicted proteins | sample 6monrhotite_MG_FD_204940 | JGI IMG/M metagenome (GOLD analysis project Ga0316203, IMG submission 204940) | Microbial mat bacterial communities from mineral coupon in-situ incubated in ocean water Damariscotta River, Maine, United States -... | ecosystem: Environmental > Aquatic > Marine >... | reverse complement strand
AAGCACTGCAGCGTGCAGTGAAAAATGCCGTGCGAAAATCCAGCATCTACAAACCCGCAAGCTGTCATACACTCAGGCACTCCTTTGCCACCCATCTATTAGAACGCGGTGCCGATATCCGCACGGTGCAGGAGCAGCTCGGGCACAAGGATGTACGTACCACACAGATCTATACCCATGTGATTCAACGGGGTGGTAATGCGGTGATTAGTCCGCTAGGCGATGTAAGGGGGTCAAATCTTGACTTAACATATAATTCTTTCTAAAGTAGCATTTATGTCAAGACCACTCCGTATCGAATATGAGAATGCCTACTACCACGTGATGAATCGTGGTCGAGTAAGGCAGCAGATTTTTCCGAATACTGATCATTATGTTGATTTCGAACAATGTTTATCAGAAGCTCATATCCAATTTGGGATTGAAATTCATGCTTATTGCTTAATGGGCAATCATTACCATTTGTTGATTAAAACGCCGAGAGGTAATTTAAGTCGAGCAATGCGCCATATTGATGGGGTGTACACGCAGCGTCATAATCGTCGCAAGAAAACGGGCGGTTCGCTGTTTCGAGGGCGCTACAAGGCGATAGTGATAGACGCAAGCAGTTATCTATTGCAAGTGAGTCGTTATATACACCGCAATCCTATCGAATTAAGCAAGCCAAATCATTGAGCTGACTAAATACAGCATAGATTGATAATTCCGCTTTAATTTTTCATAACGCGTCGCAATACGACGAAACTGTTTGAGCTTCTGGAATAAACGCTCAACCAGATTCCGTTCTTTATATGACTCCTGATCATATTCTCGTAGTACCTTGCGATTTCGCCGTGGGGGTATTACTGCGATAGCACCAGTTTTTTCAACCACCTCAACAAATTCATCGCTGTCATACCCTTTGTCTGCCAAAACATAATCGGCATCAAAACCTTCAATAAGTGCGTTGGCCTGACCATATTCCGAAGCTTGGCCCGCCGTTAGCAATAGCCTGACAGGGTTACCCAACGCATCAACTGCAGCGTGTATTTTTGTGCTCAAACCACCTCGTGACTTTCCAACCGCTTCTGCTTCCTGTGCGTTTTTTTGGGAGCCCCATGCTGATGTACGCGAGCGATAGAGCCATCAATCATCAGATACTCAAAATCAGATTCGTTCGATAAAGCGCTAAATATTATTTCCCAACGCCCTTTTTTTGACCAACGATTATAGCGAGTAAAAACCGTGTGCCAGTTTCCAAGATCCTCCGGAAGGTCGCGCCACGGCGCGCCTGTGCGGCAAATCCATATTTATTCCCGTGGCTGACGCCAGCCTTTTACTTAAAGTGGACTTACCACTTCCCGGCTTACCAAATACCGCTATTTTTTTCATACTAGCTCCTCTGGCTTGGATTAAACCCATGAGGCAGAAACGGGCATTGATGATTCACTGGAAACAATGAGCCTTTAAAATCTGTATCCCCCGAAAAAACATTTTCAATACCACACACTTCACAACATGCTTGTCCAGCAAACGGTTAGATCGTGGTGCGCTCCTCGCCCCTCTTACGATCTAACCTTATTCGTTTATTTCCCTATGATAAGGGAGTTATGACTTTTCATTGTGCCAGACGTAAACGTATCTGACCCTTTCAATATCTGGCTTGTACTCGATGAACCATTTACAGTCAACTGCCAAAGCGTTTTGATTTCACCCTGGTACAGAAATCCACTCCACGCTGTAATTGAATTACATGATTCTATTGTACTTTTCCAATTAACTGTAAATACAATTGCAGTACCATAAACCCATCCTGTAACTGGATAAGCGATATTCTGACATCCATAACCTTGCGCTCGATTTATATAAGATCCTGTGACCTGACCATCTTTGGCAATATTTTCGATGTACAGTGTGGAGCCGCTTTGATTAGTCCAGGCTGACAGAGCCTGAAAACTCTCTGAAGCATTGGCATAACCAACGACAGAAATAATAAAAATTAACGAACATAGAACTTTAGCCACAACACGCTTCATAAAAACTCTCCTTGTATTTTATGCCTCACTTAATTTAAAAATCAGATTTTCTGAAGAGGCATTCAGAAATCCAACATTCGAAGTAAACCGCAGCACACCGCCCTTGCAGGAAAAACATGATGCGACAAATTATGTCCGCTTTACTGCATTGTGTACGCCCGGCATGGGCATGGGCATGAACTAACGAGGTAAAAGCCCTCTGCAGGAAGATCACCATCGAAAACCATGTTGCTAGTAAACGATAACTACCAGCGAAAGGCAAGGCCCAGCCTTGTCCAATATGAAATGAGTCTGAAGCGGCAGAAGTGAGGTGAGTCCATGATCGGGGATGATAGACCAGGCGGATATCCTGTTTGTCTTGCTGCTGTTTTCCGCACTAACACCCCCTACTACAAATTTTCTGCGCCAGCTCTGGCTGCAACGTAACATGCTGTATGTCGAAACGGTGATCAAGCAGCTCACCAAGCTCCATGAACACTGGCTCCCACTCATTCATGTCACGAATCACGACATGCGCTGACAGCGCTACCATGCCGCTGGATAGCGTCCAGACATGCAGATCATGAATAGAGTCAACCCTCTCAGACTCAACCATCGCACTCTCCACCTCAATAAAATCAAGGTTCAGCGGCACCCCCTCCATAATCACATGCAACCCTTCACGCAAAAGCCGCACACAGGAATAGAGAATCAATGCGCAGATCAACAGCGACAACAACGGATCGATCGGCGTCCAGCCAGTAAAGTAGATCACCGCACCCGCCACTAGCGCCGCGACTGAACCGAGCAGATCCCCGAGCACATGCAGATAGGCGGCGCGGGTGTTGAGCGTCTGCTCACCGCGATGCAGGATCATCGCGACCACAATATTAATCACCAGACCGATAGCGGCGATGATCATCACCATGCCACCCGCCACCGGCTGCGGTTGCCATAAACGCTCGACCGCGTGATAGGCGATGGTAAAAACAATCGCCAACATAAATAGACCATTGATCAACGCCGCCACTACTTCGGCCCGCACCAGGCCATATGAATGGCGCGCCGAGCGCGGCTGCTTAGTTAACCACGCAGCAAAAACGGCGAGCCCCAACGCCATCGCATCGGTCAACATATGACCTGCATCGCTCAACAGCGCAAGCGACCCGGAAATCACCCCACCGATCGCTTCCACCAATGCAAAACCAAGCGTCAGTGCCAGTGCCCATAGCAGTGTATTGCCAGAACCTTGGTGATGGTGTCCGCTATGGCTATGCCCACGATGACTATGATGGTGTTCAGCTGCGCTCATAAGGTGCATACTAAATCGTCTTGCAGATGTTTGCGATAGGTTTTAAATCGACACAGTCTATATGGAGCGATGCAATGAGCCACCTGAATGGAACACAATTAAACCAGGCCAGAGAACAGCTTGCCGCACTGGAGCAAGCATTACAGGCTGAGATCAAAGCTGAAGTGCAAAATAGTAATGGTGATAATACGCTCAATCTTGCTGATTCAGTGCACGACGCAGGTGAAGAGTCCGTTGCCGACCTGCTACGTGACCTCAACAATGCACTGATCAATCAACACCTGGTGGCATTAAAGCAGGTCAACACCGCTTACCAGCGCCTTAATACCGGTCACTATGGTGAATGCAGTGATTGTGGCGAAGAGATTCAATGGGAGCGGCTGGTCAAACAGCCTGCGGCATCACGCTGTGTCTCATGTCAGTCACTACGTGAAAAAACATACGACGCGAACAGCCAGTAAAATAAGACCTGCTCATGTCATTGCGACATGAGCAGGGATTCAGGCTTGAATTAGAAGCAGGGCTTCTCTGGGGTCTCTTCAAAACGCTTGATGCTGGAAACGATCTCTTCCTTCGCATCTTCAACACCGGCCCAGCCTTCCAGCTTGACCCATTTGTTCTTTTCAAGGTCTTTATAATGCTCAAAGAAATGGGCAATCTGTGCCAGCAGCTGCGGCGGCATATCGTCTGGCCCCTGCACATCTTTGTAAAGATCACATAGTTTGGTCATCGGCACTGCCAGCAGTTTGGCATCGCTACCCGCTTCGTCAGTCATCTTCAACACACCTACCGGGCGACATTTGATTACAGAACCACTGATCAATGGCACCGGGGTGACAACCAATACGTCGGTCGGGTCACCATCATCAGACAAAGTATGCGGAATGTAACCATAGTTACATGGGTAATACATCGCGGTACTCATGAAACGATCAACGAACATTGCGCCAGTCTCTTTATCGACTTCATATTTAACCGGATCACTGTGAGACGGTATTTCAATGATGACATTAATTTCATCAGGGACGTTTTTGCCGCCAGTAGACACCCTATCCAGATTCATCGCGATATTCTCCACATACAAAAAAGGGGCACATTATACATCAAAGGCCAAATAACGGGCGCGTAAAAACAGCCTGATACCGGATAAAAATATCTTTTACGATGGCAACCATCGTAAAATATCAATCGTTGCACCAAATTGCTTATTCAAATATGCTCAAATTGGGGCTCGGGCCAGCCCGTCTCTATGGTCGCACCTAAATCACGGACTGGATTAAAAACACGAAGCAGGGGGAAAACATGAGTATCACTCATCTGTTACCACCAATTCTGGGCGCTTTCGGCCTGTACGTGGCCTATCGAATCTTTCTAATGGTCAAGGCGTATCCCTGCGGTGAAGGCAAGGTTGCGGAGATTGCCGAAGAGATCCACCTGGGGGCAATGGTCTTCATTAAGCGCGAATACTCGCTGCTAGGCATTTTTGTCGTAGTCGTCTCCGTTTTGCTGGCAATGTCACTCGGCGCGGGCACCACCATCGCCTTTCTACTCGGCGCAGCCTGCTCGGCCTGCGCGGGACTCATCGGCATGCATGCGGCAACCAAAGCCAACGTCCGCACCACTGCCGCCGCACATGAAAAAGGAGCGGCCGAGGCACTCATCGTCGCCTTTTACGGCGGCTCAGTGATGGGGCTAACGGTCGCCGGGATCGGCCTGCTCGGCCTCGGTTTCCTCTATCTCTTTTTTGGCGGCGACCCTGAAACCGCCCACACCATTCATGGCTTCGGCATGGGAGCATCGAGTGTCGCGCTCTTCTCCCGCGTGGGCGGTGGCATCTTTACCAAGAGTGCTGATGTTGGCGCTGATCTGGTGGGCAAGATCGAAGCCGGTATTCCCGAAGATGACCCGCGCAATCCCGGCGTAATTGCAGATAATGTCGGTGACAATGTGGGTGATGTTGCCGGTATGGGCTCCGATATTTTTGAGTCCTACTGCGGCGCAATGATCGCAACGATTGCGATGGCCGCGACCCTTGCAGTCGACATTGTCGACACCCTCGGACCACGCGAAAGCCTGATGTTTCTGCCGCTGGCACTCGCCTCGGCCGGACTACTCTGCTCGATCAGCGGCATCGCCATCGTTAAAAAGTACGCCCATAAATCACCCGAAGTGGCGCTGCGCTTAGGCACCATTGGCGCATCCATTGCCTACATGCTGTTGGCGGTAATCGTTATCTGGGGTGCAGGAGTCAGCTTCAACATCTGGGGCGCTGTGCTCACTGGTGCAGCCGGAGGAATTATCATCGGGCTGATCACCGAGTACTACACCGCTGGCAAACCAGTACGTGATATCGCGCAAGCAGGTGAGACGGGGCCAGCCACGGTGATGATCTCCGGCCTGGCAGTCGGCATGCAATCGGTGGTCGTACCGGTGTTAACACTATGCGCCATCATCTATATCTCCAGCGAGCTGTGCGGCCTCTACGGCGTCGGCATCGCCGCCATCGGTATGCTTGGCACTGTTGGCATTACGATGGCAATCGATGCCTACGGCCCGGTGGCCGATAACGCCGGTGGGATTGCCGAGATGAGCGGCATGGGTGAAGAGACACGCCAGATCACCGACTCACTCGATGAGCTCGGCAACACCACCGCCGCCATCGGTAAAGGCTTTGCAATTGGCGCAGCGGCACTGGCCGCGCTGGCAATCATCGCCGCCTACATCCAGGATGTTTCGATGCGCATCCCTGACTTCTCCCTCAACCTCGCCGACCCCATCGTGCTAACGGGGATGTTCCTCGGCGGTGTCTTCCCGTTTCTCGTCGCATCATTGACGATGACAGCCGTCGGCGATGCCGCGTTTGAAATGATCCACGAGATCCGGCGCCAGTTCCGCGAAATCCCGGGCCTGATGGAAGGCACAGCGAAACCAGACAGCGCACGTTGTGTTGATATCGCCACACAGGCGGCACTAAAAAAGATGATGTTGCCCGGTGTCCTTGCTGTCTCTGCTCCAGTGGTGGTCGGCTTTGGGCTGGGTGCCGCCGCCCTCGGCGGTATGCTCGGCGGTGCACTGCTCTGTAGCGTACTGCTAGCATTGATGATGGCCAACGCCGGTGGCGCATGGGACAACGCTAAAAAACATGTTGAAAAAGGTAATCTGGGCGGCAAGGGCTCCGACGTACATGCGGCGTGTGTGGTCGGTGACACCGTCGGCGATCCATTCAAAGACACCTCCGGGCCATCGATGAATATTCTAATTAATGTACTGGCAATTGTGAGCCTGGTGATTGCGCCGTTGCTGACTTCATAAACCACCTACAAGGGTTTACTCACCATGGAGGTGACCTGTTTCAGGTTCAACCCGAGCCTAAAACATTACAACCCCTGATACCAAACGATTGTCTAATTTATCTCTCAATTCAGCTGTGAATGCCGTTGCAGTCACAACATAACGTAGTGGCCCACCGGGGATAACGGCATCGAATGGGTAACAGGTCACCAGCGTAAGCTGCTGCCCACTCACCTCTTCCAATGGCGTCGACTCATCAACTACCTCGTAAGCATTGATAATGTAGCGATGAACAACCCCGGCCTGATCCTGCACTAAAACCGTATCATCAATACGAAGCTCCTTCAAAAAACCAAAATGGGTATCGCGATGGCCAGAGATCAGACTATTACCCGCTTCCCCTGGCAGTGCAGAACCAAAACGATGCCCCGGTCCAAAGGCTAGCGCGCGCCCATTATCACCAGCGAGCACGATCTGGTCGACATCCAGCCTCGGCACCATCAAACGCGCTACAGGCCAGGTATCGGCCCATGACCATGGTTTTACTGGCTGACGGTTAGCAATACCCTGCTCCCACGCACCCAGAATTAACTCCTGTGCAAGCTGAGCCTTGGCATAGATATAACTGCCTTCACCAACCTGCCAGAGACCACCGCTTAACAATATGGCCAGCATGATTCGACGCCCCCACTTAAACATCACTATTCATCCGAATAGTTTTATTGTGACACCATAAAAACAGTGCGGCCAAAAGCAACATCATACCAGTCATCAGTTGTAACTGAGCCGGTGTTGCCGTCTGCGCATGACGACCAAAGATCTTTGCACGTACTTGCCCTTTAGGTAAGTTCACTGGTAACGCCTCTCTGTCGAGCATCTCTTCGGCTAGGCGAACCGGTGTCACGTCGACGGCAACCAGACTGGTGTACTTACTTACCAGGTGATGCTTTAACGCAACGTTAACCACCTCTGGTTTTATCTTTCCCTCTTTTTCACCTTCGTGGATACGATCCATCAATGCCGCTATTTTTGCTCTTGCCCACATGGTCGCAATACCACTATCGTGGCCAGATTGTTTCAGCTTAAAGCTGTTTCGCCACCCTTGATTTTGTCGCTGACCACTAATGGTTACCGACCGGTTATCAGGTTTTGTACGGGCAGTTAAAAGTAGTGGCTCCCCCTGGTAGAGGTCTGGTAGACGGTTAGGCCATACCTCAACCTCAGTGTCTTCAAACACGACTGTCAGGTCGGTCATCACAGCTGTTTCCAGCTTATGAAAAAGATCGTTCATCTTGCTTTCCACTTCACTGACATCACCAATATAGGTAAACGTGCCACGCCCAAACTGCGCTGCTTTACTCATAAAATGGCTATTTGGTGCCGAACCAATTCCAATCGTGAACAGCCGGCTATTGCCTAACCTCTGTTTAATCAACTTAAACAGCTCAGCCTCGTTACCAACACTGCCATCTGTTAAAAAGACCACCTGTCGTACCAACGAGCTTTCGCGCTGATTGGCAAGCGACACCTCTAATGCACCACGGATCTCTGTGCCACCATTCGCCTCTAATGAGGAAACATAACGCTGTGCATCCCGCAAATTATGACCGCTTACTTCACGTGCTGATGAAAAAAGTTTATCGGTACTGCTATTAAATGAGATCACATTAAAACGATCATCTGGGTGTAGCCGCTTTAACGCCAATGACAATGCTCGTCTTGCCTGATTAATTGAAGTACCCGACATCGAGCCAGAGGTATCAATCACATAGATCACTTCGCGACCAATACGCGCTTCTGCCACCTCATTTACAATGAGGTTTTCGGGTGGTAATACCATCACCAGATGATAAAGCTCACCATCTCTCTCTTCTGTAAAAAGTGCAGCCCGGGGAGCACTTGCAGGTTCAGGTCGCCACACCAGTTCAAAGTCTCGCTCTGCGTAGACCACTTCATCTGCAAGTGATACAGCCGCTCTATTTCCAGCACTGTGATTTACTATGATTCGGTGATAGGGACTTTCAACATTAGCCAGCTTGAAACCAGTATTGATCATCACACTAAGTCGAATCGGGTTAATCTTTTTATCGCCCTCAAAAATAGGCGGTGAGATACGTGAAGCATCGATAACCTGATTAGTGCTCATCACCCAACCACTATCGTCGAACACAACGACCTCCTCTTCATTAACAATAGCCGCACCAGGAATATATCGTGGCGTAATCGCCATCGGAAAACGAAGCCTAAAATTCCCGTTTTCATAACGTACGGTCTGTTGGTACTCAATCTCTATTTCCACGGTTTCACCTGGTGCGATATTGGCGACAGAATTAGTAAACAGATTGGGGCGCTCTTGTTCAATTAATGATGCTTTTTTACCCTCGTTGCGAGCCTTTTTATAGATCCGCTTCGCCTCATCACGTGGTTTAATCACGCCTTCGATCACACGCTCGCCGATCCTCATCCGTAGATGATCAACTGCCGCGCTCTCTGGTAGCGGAAAGACATAGATCCCTTCAAGCCAGCGGTCACTATCATTTTTAAATTTTTGCTTCAGCGTTGTGCGGGCAATCATTCCCGTCACTTCAATCTGGACATCAGTTGCAAGCGTGGCTGCTAACTGGTATCGACTGCCCTCTTCCGACTTAAACAATAACGAACCACTCTTAACCTGATGCATTTCAATTTCATTAAGATCATCACTGCGTTCAATTCCGGCATTCGCACTGCTGATAAACAGTACAACGACCATCCAGCTGAGTGATACCAATGAAATAAACTCAATTATCTCACTCCAGGAATAGATAATGAGCATAGAGGACTCTTGCTCATGGGTACTTTGATTACGATTCATTTTTACACCCCTCAAATATCGTGAGCCAGTGTGCCATCCATGGCGTATTTGGTAACTCCATAAGCGCACCGGAATTTGTCTATCGCTTATTAAAGGCCCTAAAGATGGCGTTAACAGGTGGCAATACGGGGAAATTCGGGTTCAAAAATGGCAAATAATGGCAATGTGATCTACATACCTCACAAACTATGCTGGGTATGCTAATTTATCCCTTGCCTGAATAACTGGAATTCACTATGAGTAAACGCATCACAATCGTTGAAGATGAAGAGGCGATCCGCAAAAACTACGTCGATGCCCTCACCAAACATGGCTATGACGTCGCCAGCTATGCCAACCGCACTGAGGCAGAAAAAAGCTTTACTCAACAGCTACCAGACTTGGTATTACTTGATATTGGCCTTGATGATGAAATAGAAGGTGGTTTTGATCTCTGTCGCCTGCTTCGACAACAGTCACCAACACTACCGATTATCTTTCTTACCGCACGCGACAGTGACCTTGATATCGTCTCCGGCCTGCGCCTCGGTGCCGACGACTATCTAACCAAAGATATTAGCCTGGTTAATCTGTGCGCGCGCGTCGCCGCGTTCTTTCGGCGAATGGATGCGCTACAACAACCTCAGGCAGAAGAATCTGAAATTAGGCGTGGCGAGTTGGTATTAGATATGAATCGCTACAGCGTTAGCTGGCGTGGTGAGTCGCTGGAAATTGGTCTGACCGAGTTCTGGTTAATCCACTGCCTTGCCAAGCACCCCGGCCATGTTAAAAGCCGTGAACAACTGATGCAGGATGCACATATCGTCGTTGATGACACCACCATTACCTCGCACATCAAACGAGTACGAAAAAAGTTTATCGCGGTCGATAGTAATTTCTCTGCCATTGATAGTGTCTACGGTATGGGCTACCGCTGGCTGGAGACTAAAACTAGCTAGTGCCCATCCAGAAATAGACGTTTTTCGAAAATCCCGTCATAAATTCATTCGTGATGCTACTAATGCCAGCATATGTTTCGTTTTTTTAAACCTACCTCTGAAAGTTGGTTGAATTCCGAT
>Ga0316203_1002209_pt1 | contig 10534 bp, 6 predicted proteins | sample 6monrhotite_MG_FD_204940 | JGI IMG/M metagenome (GOLD analysis project Ga0316203, IMG submission 204940) | Microbial mat bacterial communities from mineral coupon in-situ incubated in ocean water Damariscotta River, Maine, United States -... | ecosystem: Environmental > Aquatic > Marine > Coastal... | reverse complement strand
CTTGGAGCCATTGTAAGAGTAAATCAGCTTGACGATGCAACGATTCACCGCACCAATTGTCAAAAAGTCATGCGTCTGATTGGTCGTATCAGGGTTGATATTTAGATACGCCAATCCAAAAATTGCCGAAATCTTTTCGTCAGGGCGGTCAAAGACAACATCACCGACAATGCCACCCAAAAGGGCCCGCGCACGATAGATATTGCTGGCAGCCACCGAAAGCTCGGTCGCAAGAAACCTGTTTGAAAACCTGTTTTGACCACGATCATAGAAAAAAACACTGATATGATCACTCTTCGACTTTCGATATTGAACTGAATAGCCAGCGCCCGAGCGCTCTTTTTCGTGGTCAACCCCTTTGAACAATGCATAACCACCCAGAGACTTTGGTGCGTTTATGTACATGTCCTGACAGGCGCGTAAATCCGCCCACGCCGGAAACGCAGACATAAAGAAAAATACCAACATCCAAACAGCGCGCATACCGTGAGTTCTCCAATTGGTCATTGATAACCGCAGCCCGTAACGCACGCTACCTGAATAGGTTTTGAAGTTCGAAAAACCGCTCGAGGTAATTTGCCCGAACGACCACGGGTGGCCGCAGACATATATCAAGACCGGAAATCAGGTCAGGAGCTGGCTTTCCAAAAAAACGATTTGCCTCGGCTTCCGTAAATCCAGCGATCTGGATCGCTTCCATCCAGGCGCTAATTTTGTCCGCTTTTTTGATTTGCTTTTTGACCTGGGTTGGAACCGAAGCCGGCAAACCAAAACGAATATGGATGGCAGCGGTCAACCTTTGGTCCAACTCTTCGTATCCCGGCCCTACAGCGGCTTTGACGGGTGAAATCATATCACCAATCACGTATTCAGGCGCATCGTGCAGCAGGGCGGCAAGTTTCCATTTTGGCGACGCATTGGGGTTTAGGCGTGAATAAAGGGTTTCGACCAGCAAAGAATGTTCCGCAACGGAATAGGCAAAATCCCCAACGGTCTGACCGTTCCAGCGTGCAACAAAGCTCAGCCCATGAGCGATGTCTTCTATTTCAATATCGACAGGTGTCGGATCCAATAGATCAAGCCGACGACCAGAAAGCATCTTTTGCCACGCGCGAGGTGTCGGCACGAATACCCCCATGGGTTTGAAGCGGGAATTCAGTCGTACCGGGTTACGCCCCTGATTGCAAAGATTTCAAGATCCCCTGCATCAACTTTGAATTTCGTTTCGCCGCAACAAAATTGTAACCTTTGAATGCATCGGTTTTGATCGCCTGAATTTGCTCTATGCTGGTCATGCGCTCTATGGCAGTTCCACAGTAATAGAGACACATCTCAGGCACGCCAAGCAGATGCGCACTTGGCAGGCAGGCCGTGTCCGATCCGTGATCTTCATAGATTAAAACGGACCCGTCCAGAAGTGCGCGATGCCCGCCATCAATTGCGGCTATTTCTGCGCCCTCGACATCCAGTTTGATCAATGCGGTTTCGCCCGGAGTGATCAGGTCGTCGATCGCAACGGTTGTCACGGTCTCGGTCACGTCGTTCTGACCTGCGGTCTCGTTTGCAAGCAGGCGCGCGGAAGCATGGCTTAAATACGTGTTCACAAATTTAAGAACCTGACCCGACTGGTTGTGCACAGCGGCCTGCCGAATATTGACGTTCCCGAGCGAAGCGCAATTTTGTTTTAGCGCGGCAAAAGTCTGACGCGATGCTTCCACTGCGATGACGCGATTGAACCGTGTTGACGCGCGCAGCGTCCAATAGCCCTTATTGGCACCCAGATCGAGAAATGCAGGTGTTGCCCCGCTCGCGGCGATCAGAATCTGATCGATCTCCGGCTCATATTCCCTGTAATAAAGGCCAAAGCGTGTCCAGTAGCCGTCATTCAGCGAAACCCGAAACCAGGGATCATTTCCTTCGCGTATCAAAGCAGCATTTTCAGCGTGGAAAATACGGCCAAGACCACGCGCTGCCCGACCATAAAACCCACGAGTTGGACTGGCGCGAAACAATGCCATCAAGATCAAATATTGTACGCGTGCACCAAGGCCTGTGAACCTGAGCTGGCGATTAGATTTCATAACGTCATCACCCTTGTCTGAGGCGGTTGATCCGCACTAGCGGCCTGTACCAGCGCGAGCAATCGAAATGGTGTTGCAGCACAATGTTGTGAGCGGGTTTTGTTCAATACGCCTTTGACCATTGCCCAACAAGGGTGCCGGTGGTATTTGCGCCCCGGAAACCGTTTTTAAGGAGCCACGGGATGGCAAAGGATTACATTGTAAAAGACATCAGTCTTGCCACGTTCGGCCGCAAAGAACTGGACATTGCAGAGACCGAGATGCCAGGCCTGATGGCTCTGCGCACAGAATATGGTGAGAGCAAACCCCTCAAAGGTGCGCGGATCGTTGGAAGTCTGCACATGACTATTCAAACGGCCGTTCTGATCGAGACTCTGGCGGCGCTTGGCGCGGATGTGCGTTGGGCCTCGTGCAACATATTCTCGACGCAGGATCATGCGGCGGCGGCGATTGCCAAAGGCGGTACGCCCGTTTTCGCGATCAAAGGACAGACGCTGGTCGAGCATTGGGATTATCTCGACCGCTCTTTCATGTTCCCTGAAGGGGCCAACATGATCCTTGACGATGGCGGCGACGCAACGCTTTATGTGCTGCTTGGCGCACGTGTTGAGGCAGGTGAGACAAACCTGATCGAATCGCCCACCTCGGAAGAGGAAGAGGCGATTTTTGCACAGATCAAAAAGCGTATGGCCGAAACCCCCGGCTGGTTCACCAAAACACGCGATGCGATCAAAGGTGTCTCGGAAGAGACCACGACCGGTGTGCACCGTCTTTATGACCTGCACAAGAAGGGCCAGCTTCCCTTCCCTGCGATCAACGTAAATGACAGCGTGACCAAGTCGAAATTCGACAACAAATACGGCTGCAAGGAATCGCTGGTCGACGGTATCCGTCGTGCGACGGATACCATGATGGCGGGCAAAGTTGCCGTCGTTATGGGGTACGGCGATGTAGGTAAAGGGTCAGCCGCGTCACTTCGCGGTGCAGGCGCACGTGTGAAGGTGACCGAAGTTGATCCTATCTGTGCGCTTCAGGCAGCAATGGACGGGTTTGAAGTTGTGGTTCTGGAAGACGTCGTAGGTAGTGCCGACATCTTCATCACCACGACCGGCAACAAGGACGTGATCCGTATCGAGCATATGCGCGCAATGAAGGACATGGCCATCGTTGGCAATATCGGCCATTTCGACAACGAAATTCAGGTTGCCAGCCTGAAAAACCACAAATGGACCAACATCAAAGAGCAAGTAGACATGATCGAAATGCCGTCAGGCAACCGATTGATCCTGCTCTCTGAGGGGCGTCTGCTGAACCTCGGAAATGCAACCGGGCACCCTTCTTTTGTGATGTCGGCCTCCTTTACAAATCAGGTCCTTGCACAGATCGAACTGTGGACCAAGGGCGATGAATATAAGAACGAGGTTTATATCCTGCCCAAGCATCTGGATGAGAAAGTTGCGCGTCTGCACCTTGGTCGGATCGGTGTGAAGTTGACCAGACTGGATGCAGATCAGGCGGCGTATATTGGTGTAAGTCAGGATGGCCCTTTCAAGCCAGAGCATTATCGCTACTAAGCTTGAATCCCACTCAGACACAAACGCCGGGCATTAAATTGCCCGGCGTTTTTTGTTGTTAAAAAGCCGGGTTGCTGCGAAATCCTTCACTTGAAAAACCGCTGGCGACACTTGCTTTTCTGCTAGAGGGGAAATCGCCGGGGTTTTTCTCTTTGTGAATGCAGGCCAAATGAGTAACCTTCCGTCAGAACCTGCGATGGTTCTCAAATTTGAATTTCGGGCTGCGGCCTGCCACGAGGGAGATATTAAGATGGGAAAACGCGACGACTTGATCGCTGTGTATGCAGATGACCTGCGCAACAAGTGTGGAATGGAGCCGGATATGGACCTTCTGTCCAAGGTTACCATTGGCTGTGGTCCGGCGATTTACAATCCAGATGCGTCAACTGTTGCCGCGACCCAAGAGCACGAGCTTGACACAGTCAAAAACAATTTTCTCATTAAGAAACTGGGCCTTGCTGACGGTCCTGCCCTGATGGCCGCCATCAATCAGGCGATCGAAACATATGGCCGTTCAGAGCGGAACAAATACCGCGCCGTGGTGTATTATATGCTGACCAAGCATTTTGGCAAAGAATCAGTCTACGGCTAAGCCAAAAAACATCATCGAAAAATGCCCGCCGATGTGGCGGGTATTTTTTTGCCCAGTCATTTGATTTTACTTAAGCTGAATTTTGTCAGGCTTGCGTGAAAGGACCAGGATGTCCGCAGAGTTAGATTTTCTTGAGCGTTTCCCGAGGGCTGGCCTTGTGACTGTGCCCACACCTCTTGAGCGGCTGGATGCCCTATCCAGACATTTTGATCTGGATTTGTGGATCAAGCGGGATGACCTGACAGGCCTTGGATTTGGGGGCAACAAAGTACGGCAACTTGATTTTTATATGGGTGCGGCGCTGGCTAAAGGCGCAGATGTGATCCTGATCACAGGTGCGGTGCAATCCAATTATGTGCGGACCGCAGCGGCGGCAGCGGCGCGATTGGGTATGGGGTCTGTTTTGCAGCTGGAACGCCGGGTTCCAGACACCGATTCAATCTATGAAACATCGGGAAATATCCTGCTTAATCAAATTCTTGGCGCAGAGCTGATGACCTATGCCGAAGGCGAAGATGAGACGGGTGCAGACCGTGCATTGCGCATGCGGGCTGAGGAATTAAAGGCCAGTGGCAGCACGCCCTATGTAATCCCGTTAGGACTGAATAATCCGCCTCTGGGCGCGCTGGGATATATGCGGGCCGCGCAGGAAATAATGGACCAAAGGTCGGGATTTGATGCAGTGGTTGTGGCATCAGGGAGCGGCGTGACCCATGCCGGTTTATTGGCGGGCCTGCGTGCGTGTGGCGCCAATGTTCCTGTCCATGGGATATGTGTGCGCAGAGATGCGACAGCACAACGCGCGCGCCTTATTGAAGTGGGTCGTCGCCTGGGTCAACTAACCGAAAAAGAAGCGTTTTTTGGGATGGATGACATACACACATGGGATGGATCGCTGGCTCCGGGTTATGGCCAGATCGGCGAGAGAACGCGCGAGGCATTGCACCTGATGGCCCGGAAAGAAGGCCTTTTCCTTGATCCTGTTTACACTGCCAAGGCCTTTGCCGGGGTGCGTGGATTGTTGGAAAATGGCCAGATCAAAGCGGGGCAAAAGGTGCTTTTTGTACACACCGGTGGCCTGCCGGCGCTGTTTGCCTATCAAACCGATCTGACACAGGGTGAATAGTTGCAGGAACCGCTTTGTCCCCTTGAGGCAGAGAATCGCCAGGGGTTAACGCGCCAAAACCCCATGCTGTATTTTGTCGGTATTTTGTCGGTATCCCGTCGGTGGCGATGCCTGAAATCGCGCGGTTAACGCGGCGCGCGCTGTCACAGACCTTACGTATTTGTTAAAATCGTCAATCCAGCTGAACCGTGATCCGGGCCGCGCGACCCAGAGCGTCGATGACAGAAACCTGCGAGTATCCGACCGACAGACCGGCAAGGTCGGCCTGTCTTTGGCGGGAGCCGGTCACGAGTGGCCTGCCGTTTGCGATCCAGGTGAAGGGCGGCGTGCCGTCGCGGACTTTGACAGGCAGGGCGCCGCCGCGCAGCGCGAGGCGCGCGCCGTCGGGCGGGAAGATCAGTTTGGGTGCGTCGGCCTCTGGCTCAAACGGGGCATTGCGCCCGGTGAAGCGGCGCAGAGGCTGGGGCAGTTCGGCGGTGGAGAGGATAAGTGTTTCGGGCGGCGGCGCCGGGAGCGGATCAGGCGCGTATTTGAGGCGCTGAAAAGCCTCGAACAGGATGGGGGCGGCCAGATCCCCACCAAAGGCACCGGGCACGGGCGTGCCATCGGGCCGCCCGATCCAGACACCTGCGACGTGGCGGCCGTCAAACCCGATGGCCCAGGCATCGCGGTAACCATACGAGGTGCCGGTTTTATACGCGAGCGCACCGCGCGGCGCGCCGGGAGGAGGCGTGAGGCCAGCCAGAATTTGCCCCACCTGCCAGGCCGAGGAGCGGCTGACCACCTGATCGCGGATTTGGGGCGTGTCTGAGAGCATCCATTTGAGCGCGGTGGCCTGTCCGCCCTGGGCCAGAGTTGCGTATAGCTGGACCAGATCCTGTAGTGTCAGACCCACACCGCCAAGTGCCACGGCCAATCCGGGCTGTGCGCCCGGAAGTTTGGGAGACATGCCAATGCGGCGCATGGCATCCATCAGATGAGCCGGGCCAATTTCGTCCAGAAGCAGGACAACCGGGATGTTGAGCGACTGGCGCAGGGCCTGTGTGATGGTCAGTTCACCCCGAAACGTGCCATCGAAATTGCGCGGAACATAGTTGCCAAAGGCGGTGGGGCGGTCATCAATCAGGGTTTGCGGCTGAGCAAGGCCGCGATCAAAGGCCATGGCATAAATCAGCGGTTTGAGCGTTGAACCCGGCGAGCGCACGGCGCGGGTCATATCGACATAGCCCTGTCGCGGATCCTGGCCGGTGAACCCGGCAGAGCCGACCGAGCCTAACACCTCGCCGGTGCGGTGATCGGCGATGATCATCGCGACAGACACGGTTTCCGGCAGGCCGAGCAGGGCGGTGGTTGCCAGCGTCTCAAGCTTGGCCTGAAGCGTGGCATCCAGTGTAAGATCGTGGCGCAGGGCCAGCGGTCTGGCGCTGCGTGCGCGGTCGGACATATGCGGGGCAAGGGCCGGAAATGGGCGTCTTTGGGCAGGAATAGGGTCTAATATTGCAGAATCTGAGGTGTCCTGGTTCAGGATTTTTGCGCTGACCATGCGGGTTAGCACACGGTCCCGCGCATTGCGGGCGGCGGCGCGATTTCGGTCCGGGCGGCGGCCTTCGGGCGATTGCGGGAGAGCGACAAGAAGAGCGGCCTCGGCCGGGGTCATGCGGCGGGGTTCTTTGCCGAACCAGGTCAGCGTCGCAGCGCGGATGCCTTCGATGTTTCCACCATAGGGCGCGCGGGTCAGGTAAAGGCCCATGATCTGATCTTTGGTCAGGGTGCGCTCAAGCGCCAATGCGACCCTGATTTGGCGAATTTTTCCCTTCCAGCGGCCCGTTCCGCTGTTTTCCAGCAGGCGGGCGACCTGCATGGTGAGGGTCGATCCACCCGAAATAACCTCGCCGTTCCATGCGGCCTGAAGGCCGGCGCGCAGTATGGCACGCAGGTCAACGCCGGAATGGGTGGCAAAGCGTTTGTCTTCATATGCAATCAGCATCCGGGTAAATGCCGGATCAACCTGCGCCGGGGTGACGGCCAGCCGCCAGCGCCCTTCGGCGACGGTATAAGCGCGCAACATCTGGCCGTTGCGATCACGCACTTCGACAGAGGTTTCTGACAAAAGGGGCGGCAGGACCGTGGCATCCACCCACAGGTCCAGCCGGTCACGGGCAAACCCGGTCAGGCCCAGCATTATGGCCAGTGCGAATATCAGCCGGTGAAGCCGCATGATGATCCTTTTCGCAGTCTGCCGGTTATGGCGATACGGACATAGTGCCGGTATCGGTATGGGCGCGGTAGCGAGGGCGATACATATCCTCGACCGTGGCGGCGGGATGACGGTAATTGCCCGGCGACACGGCACGTACCACATAGGCCAGCTGGAAGGGCTGATCGCTGCGCCAGTCGACGGCAGCAAGGAACCGGTCCGAGCGGAACTCGCTATATTCGGCATAGGTGGTATTCAGCCAGCTTAGAGCCGAAATATCGCCCGAACTGATCAGATTTGGGTTGTCGATCTCAAGCCCGGCGGGCAGCGGGTCATTGACCATCAGCCGCGCCTCGCCCGAGGTGGAGGGTGAGATTGTCAGGACCGTGACAAGGCGGGTGCCGGATTTGACACCATTAAGATCCACGGCGTTGCCATCGGTATCAAAATACCGGCGCGAAATCTGATAGCCGTATCCGCCGGCAGGTTCCGGAATTTCAGGCACACCGACCGTTGTCAGGGTCACATTTGTGTCGCTTTGGCCGGTGTTGCGGATGGCCTGAGGTGTCAGAGTATCCGCCTCTTGCATCATCGCGAAAGCGCCTGACACGGGTTTGCCGTTCAGGGTGAGGCCCGCCGCCGACGGATCGTCGATCAGGGCCCGGGCCGCGAGCAGGGTCCAGGATTGTTCCTGTGTGGACATTTGGGGGCCTGCGGCACTGAGCGAGCGGGTCATGGCGCCGTAATCGGCAACGGTGCTGCCCGCCTCGACCATCAGTGCCAGAAGCCCGGCCTTGTCACGGTAGCGGGTGCCATAGTCGGCGCGCCAGAGCTGGGTTTCATCGCCTTTTGGGGCGGCCAGTTTTTTGACCGCGAGGCGGAACATGCGGTCCGCGCGGGTCTGATCCCCGTATGAGGCCAGTGCCGCGCCCAGTTGACCCAGGGCCAGAGGCGTGGCGAAAGCATCGGATTTGACGTCTGCATAGTACCGCAGGTCCCCCATGCTGGCGGCGCCTTCGCGGGCGAGAACCATGAGCGCATAAGCGATATCTTCGCCGCCGTCATCGAAATCGGGCGCATAGTTCACCCGGTTGCGCAGATTATCCATGGCCATCGCAAAGGGTTGTGTGGGTACCAAATACCCTTCGGTGCGCGCGCGCGACAGGAAGTCGGCGACATAGGCATCCAGCCAGAAATCACCTGATGATGCACGCCAGAGGCCAAAGGCACCGTTGCTGCTCTGACGGGTCAGGATGCGGGCGATGGACTGTTTGATGCGTTTGTCGATCTCATCCGCATCGCCAAGGCCCAGCGCCCCGGCCACCTGATTGAAGTAAAGCAGGGGCATGGCGCGCGATGTCACTTGTTCGGTGCAGCCGTATGGGTAGCGATCCAGCGATTGCAGCAGGGCGGGGGCATTCATGCTGGCCAGGGGGCCGGCGGATATGATCGCCTGACCGGTGCCCGCACGCAGGCCGGCAAAGACGTCCTGGTTAAGGGTAAAGGTATCCCCCGCGGCAAGTGAAAACCGCCGAGTAGACGAGACCGCAGGATCGTTGGAACGTACCGGCACGGTCAACATTTTGCTGAGCCGTTTGCCATCAGGCGTGGTCAGTGACACGGTGATGAACTGATCGCCGACGCGCTCGGCGCTAATGGGCAGGCTGAGCGAGACCTTTTGCCCGGCACCAATGTCGATCTGTGCAGGGGGCGGGTTTGGCAGGAGAATACCCTGCGAGGAGATGTCGAATGCCATACGTCCGGCCGGACCTTCGGTATGGATGATCTCAAGCAACAGCTGGCTTTGATCGCCGGGGGCAAGGAAACGCGGCAATGAGGCGGTTATGACAACCGGGTCGCGGACCAGAACGTCTTTTTCGGCCTGACCGACGGCGCGGTCAGACCACGCCACGGCCATCAGGCGCACGGTGCCGTTGAAATCAGGGATGTCAAAGCTGACATCGGCCCTCCCTTGGGCGTCGATGGTTACCGGACCGGTGAAAAAGGCGACCAGTTCCTCGGTTGGAGGGGGGGATTGCAGGCCGGCACCGGCACCGGCATCGCCGCCTGAGCGGACCTGACCCTGAGCGCCATTCATGCCGTCGATGAGACGCCCGTAGATGTCGCGTATTTCAACGCCGAGGCGGCGCTGACCAAAGTAGTGGTCCGAGGGGTTGGGGCTGTCGAAAGCCGTGAGATTGAGAATACCCACATCCACAGCGGCGAGGGTTACAAAAGCGGTTTCGCCTTCGGCAATCCCGTCCACCTGCACGGTGGCGGTTAGCGGCCCGCGCGGATCGGAGGTGGCGGCGGTGTCGATGTTGACGCTGAGCTGTTTGTCGCCCGGATCAATTGTGGCATAGGCCAGACCCAGTGAGCGTGCGGGGTTCTGACCGTCGGCGATGTTCATCGGGCGGATCACCTGAGCGGTGACATAGGCGCCAGCGCCCCAATCCGCCGTGACGGGGACCGGGATCAGGTTTTCGCCTATTTCGACCGTGACGGCCTGACGCGAAATCACGCGGTTGGACATAACGGTGACCAGCGCCGTGCCGGAATAGCGCGGAACGATCCGCAACTGAGCAGTATCGCCCGTCGAATAGCCGGGTTTATCAAGGGATAATTCCAGCGTGTCGGGCGTTTGCGATGCATCAGCAGGCGCATACCAACCGGCATAGAAATCCTGAGAGGAGGCGACATATGTGCCGTCCGTCCGCTCGACAATCAGTTCATACTGACCCCATTCAACAGGGGCAGACACGGTGAGCGGCGCGCCGTCAACCGTTGCCTCGCCGGTGGTGACACGGGTGCGGGTTGTGATCGGTTCCCAGTTCCAGCTGCCCCATTGCTGATACCACTGGTAGCGCGTTGAAACGCGGTTGATGGTCCAGCGCAGCTGCATGGGTTGCGGGATGAGATCGGCACCAATGGCCATGACCTGAAATGATGCCTCGGCCCCTTCGG
>Ga0316203_1002203_pt1 | contig 10562 bp, 11 predicted proteins | sample 6monrhotite_MG_FD_204940 | JGI IMG/M metagenome (GOLD analysis project Ga0316203, IMG submission 204940) | Microbial mat bacterial communities from mineral coupon in-situ incubated in ocean water Damariscotta River, Maine, United States -... | ecosystem: Environmental > Aquatic > Marine >... | reverse complement strand
GTTTTTTGTGGTAAAATTGTATACTGTCCTACAAGTTTACGGAATTCAGAACCATCAATTGTCTCTACATCTAATAATTTTTCAACAACTAAATCAATAATAACTCGATTGTCAAAAACTATGTCAGTTGCTATTTGTTCACAGTGATTGATGATTTTACATACTTCTGCATCAATTCGATCAGCAACTGCTTCGTTATATGTATCACCACCACCTAAGAATATTTGTTCATTATTATCATCTTCAAGAGCAATTGGTCCAATATTTGACATTCCATAACGTGTAACCATTTGTCTTGCAATATTTGTAACTTGCTGTAAATCATTACTAGCACCTGTAGTTACTTCTGGATCTCCAAAAACAACTTGTTCAGTTACACGCCCAGCTAATGTTGTAATAATACGAGCTAATAATTGAGAACGAGAAACTAACGTTTGATCTTCTTCAGGTGTGAACCATGTAAGACCTTTTGCACCTCCACGAGGAATTAAAGTTATTTTTTCAACTTCATCATGATTTTCTAAAACTGATCCAACAATGGCATGACCAACTTCATGATAAGCAATTAATTTTTTATTTTTACTATCTTCCATTGTACTTCCAGCAATACCACCAATAATTCGATCAGCAGCTTCATTTACTTCATTTTTGGTAATTGTTATTTTTTTATAACGTGTTGCTAAAATTGCTGATTCATTTAATAAATTTGCTAAATCAGCACCTGAAAATCCAGGTGTTCGATTAGCTAATTGAACTAATGAAACATCTTCATCAAACGGTTTATTACGAGCATGAACTTTTAAAATTCCAATTCTACCTAAACGGTCTGGCAAGCCTACTGTTATTTGTCGATCGAAACGACCAGGACGTAATAATGCTGCATCTAAAATATCAACACGGTTAGTAGCACCGACTACAATTACACCTTTATTTTCTTTAAATCCATCCATTTCAGTTAATAACTGATTTAAAGTTTGTTCACGTTCATCATTACCACCACCAATTCCAGCTCCTCGTTCACGTCCAACTGCATCAATCTCATCAATAAATACAATACAAGGAGTATTTTCTGATGCTTTTTTAAATAAATCACGAATTCGAGCAGCACCAACACCAATAAACATTTCTACAAATTCTGAACCCGCGACGCTGTAAAATGGTACATTTGCTTCATTTGCAATTGCTTTAGCTAATAATGTTTTTCCTGTACCAGGAGGACCTACTAGTAAAACACCTTTTGGTATTTTTGCTCCAACAAGAGTATATCTTTCTGGTTCTTTTAAAAATGAAACAATTTCTTCAAATTCAGCTTTTGCTTCATCAATACCTGCAATGTCATCAAATGATATACCAGTATCTGGTTGTTGATCAAATCGAGCTGGTGATTTACCTAAATTCATTGGAGATGAACCAGAATTTGGCGAAAAATTATCTGAATTTTGGAAAAAGAATATTAAACTACCAATAAAAATTAACGGTAACAGTAAATTACTAGCAATAGTTAAGAAAATACTTTTTTTAGGTGCTGGATGAGCATCGAAATCAATATTATATTCTTTTAATTTTTGAATAAGTTGTGATGCACCTACTGGGATTTCAACTCGAATTGATTGTGGTCGATTTCCAAGTTCTGGGCTAGATGCTTGAACAATAGCATTTCTACTATTATCATATAAATCGACTTGTTTTACCCATCCCATTTCTAGATATTCTAAGAATCTTCCATAAGTCATTCTTGAGCTACTAATATTTGTATTTAATTCTGGTTTAGCTGGAGTCTCATTAAACCAACTAGAATTAAATCCTCTAAACCCGATAAAAGTACAAGCTAAAAAAAAGAGTCCAATAAGAATTTTCTTTATTGTATTACGATCCATTTTATTTTTTATTTAGTCTTTAGATAAATTTGTTCTTAACTAAGTAATAACATAAATTAAATTTTAAAACCAACTTTTTTTAAAATTTTATTATTAAAATTATCTATAAATAATTTAATTTAATAATAGCTTATTATTTTACTTAATAAATAATTATTTAATTTATGATAAATCGTAATTCAAAAGTTCGTATTCTTAGAAAAGAATCTTATTGGTTTAATCAATTAGGAACAGTAGCAACAGTAGATAAAAGTGGAATTAGGTATCCTGTAGTAGTTAGATTTGAAAGTGTAAACTATGCTGGTACAAATACTAATAATTTTGCACTTGATGAATTAGCAGAAGTAAAAGATAAGTAATAAATTAATAATAATAATAAAAAAAACAGATCAATATACTACATAATTGATCTGTTTTTTTTATTATGATAATATTTTATAATTAAAATTTTTATCTATAAAAATTATGCTTAATTACCCTCAAATTGGAGAAATGGCACCAAATTTTTTAACCATAGGAGTTTATAAAAATCGATTGGGGAAAATTCGATTATCTGATTATTATGGTAAAAAGTACGTCATTCTTGTTTTTTATCCTGCAAATTTTACTTCTGTTTCTCCAACAGAATTAATCACATTAAGTGATCGAATTTCTGAATTTCGAAAATTATCAACACAAATACTTGCTATATCAGTAGATAGTCCTTTCTCACATTTGCATTATTTATTATCTAAACGTACTCAAGGTGGGTTAGATCAATTAAATTATCCATTAATTTCTGATTTAAATCAATCTATAACTAATAAGTATAAATTGTTAACAAATGATGGGCTTTCTTTTCCAGGTTTATTTATTATTGACAAGGAAGGTATAATTCAATATTATATGGTTAATAATTTATTATGTGGGCGAAGTGTAAATGAATTACTCCGTATTTTAAAATCAATTCAATATGTAAAAGAAAATCCTGGACAAGCTTGTCCTGTTGATTGGAAGTATGGTGATAAAATTCTATATTCTCATCCTTTAAAATCAAAAATTTATTTTAAAACATTATATTATAATAAGAAAAATTAAAAGCTTATGCCAAAATTAAAAACTCGAAAAGCAGCTTCAAAACGATATAAAATAACTGGTAATAAAAATTTTTTACGTCGACATGCTTTTAAAGGTCATCTTTTAATGAAAAAGTCAAATAGACAAAAGCGAAAGTTATCTCAAGTAATTCAAGTAAATTATAATGATATCCAATCTATTAAATTAATGTTACCTTATTAATAAAATTTTTAATAAAAATTAAAATGGTTAGAGTTAAACGCGGAAATGTAGCACGCAAACGTAGAAAAAGAATTTTATCACTTGCAAGTGGTTATAGAGGAGCACATTCTGTTTTATTCAGAGTCGCAAATCAACAAGTAATGAAAGCCTTAAGATATTCGTATATTGGTAGAAAACAAAAAAAACGAATTTTTAGAAAAATTTGGATAAGTCGAATTAATGCCACTTCTAGATTAAATGGAATGTCATATAATCAATTGATTTATAAATTTAAAAAATCTAATATCGATTTAAATCGTAAAATGTTATCACAAATTGCAATTTTAGATACATCTACATTTAAATCTTTAATAAATTTTGATTAATTCTAAAAATTACTGAATTTTAACCTAATTTGGATTGTATTTGTAAGCTAATTATAATCTAAATTAGAAAATTATAAAAATTTTTTATAAAATGAATGTTAATGACGATTTAGAAAAACTAATTGAAAATTTACCTTTTTTTCTTCAAGAATATTTAAATCAACATAATTATAAAGATCAACTTATTGAAATTGTATTAGATTTAGGAAGACGACCTGAAGCTCGGTTCGTGGGTGGTCCTGAATATTTATCACAAAAAATGATTTCTTGGCAAGATATAGATTATACAACAAAACGAATTAGTAAATTTAGTAATGAAAATCGTGCGGGTATTGATAGAACTCTTCATAGAATAAGTTGCATTCGCAATCGTCAATTTTTAATAAATGGATTAACATGTCGTGTTGGTCGAGTTATATTTGGTACAATTTCTGTAATTAGAGATTTATTAGAATTAGAAAAATCAATACTAATATTAGGTAAACCAGGTGTTGGTAAAACAACTATTCTTCGTGAAATTGCAAGAGTTTTAGCAGATGAAATGGAAAAACGGGTTATAATAATTGATACATCCAATGAAATTGCAGGTGATAGTGATATTCCACATTCTGGAATTGGACGTGCAAGACGTATGCAAGTAGCAAAGGCTGAATTTCAACATCAAGTAATGATTGAAGCAGTTGAAAATCATATGCCTCAAGTTATCATTATTGATGAAATTGGTACAGAGCTTGAGGTATTAGCTGCTAGAACTATTGCAGAAAAAGGTGTTCAATTAGTTGGAACTACACATGGTAATTGTTTAGAAAATCTAATCAAAAATCCACCATTGTCTGAGTTAATTGGAGGAATTCAATATGTTACATTAAGTGATGATGAAGCAAAACGTAGAAGAACTCAAAAGAGTATTTTAGAACGAAAAGCTTATCCTGCTTTTGAAATTATAATCGAAATAAATTATTCTAATTCTTGGACTATTCATGAAAATGTAAAAAATTCAGTCGATTTATTTTTACGTGGTAATTTTACAATTGGTCAAGTTAGGCAATTTTCTTTAACTGAGAAAATAAAAATTAAATGTCAAAGATTTCAGAATTATCAATACTCTTTATTAAAAAATACTAATAATTTAAATCACTCTTTTATTTCAACAAATAAAAATTGGATTTTAATTAATCAATTAAAAGATAGAAAATCTTTAAAGTTACAATCAAAAAAATTAGTAATTTATCCATATTCTATATCAAATAATTTGTTAAAAGAAGTTTTGCTAAAAATTAGATTTCAATTTGTATTAACAAATGAAATTAAAAAAGCAAGTTTAATAATTGGATTAAAAAAACATTTAAAACAAAATTTTAAATTAACAAATTTAGCAAAACAAAAAAATATTCCCATTTATACTTTAAATCACATTAACTTATATCAAGTAACAAAACTTGTTCAATTTATTAGTTTATAAAAGTTTTATACTAAAAAATTTTCGTTATGTCAGATAATCTTACACGATTACAAAATATTGTTGGAAAACAACTTGGAATTGATCCAATTAAAATAAAACCAGAAGCCGATTTTGGGAAAGAATTGGGTGCTGACTCATTAGATGTTGTTGAATTAGTAATGGCAATTGAAGATGAATTTGAAATTGATATTGAAGATCAAATAGCTAGTCAAATTGTAACTCTTCAAGATGCTTTAAATTATATTGAAGAAAAGTGGAAGAAATAAAAATTTATAAACTTTATATAGTTTAAACAATCAAAAATGAAAGTATTAACAGTTTTAGAAAAAATATCTAAAATCTTAATGAAGTATTTATTGTTGGTAGGTGTTTCAACATATTTGGCTTGAAAAATAGAAGTTAATTTTTGGATAAATGTTGATACAAAAGATAAAGAACGATTAAATAATGATAAAGAATTAACTGAAAAATTAACCAAATTAGAAATTGAAGAGACAATACCATAATGTATTAGGTAATCGCGGAAGTTTCATTAAACCTCTCTTTTTTGTAATGAACCTTATTATAAAAGATCTTGCATTAAAAACAGTAATAACACCCCTACTTAGTTTTTATAATACTATACTTAGGTTTATAGTTAATGACACCGTTGCAACAATATTCTCAGGCGATATTGCAGATAAGATGGTTAGCGGGTTAGCGGGTTAGAATGTTATGTAAAGACAATTATGGCATCACCAGTGAAAAAGATAATAAAAATAGCTAATAGATTCGAAAAGTCGATTTTGAGTTATCAAAAATCCTTTGTGAACTGGGATTAGACAAAGAGTTAACTATTGAAGAAAAAGTTGAATTTATTAAATTAAAAATCGATTATGCGATTAAAAATTTTACGGTCATTAAACGTAAACAAGCTCTTTTATTTATTTTAGCTACTTTATTATTTTTAATTGGTAAAGGATTTAGTTATTACGGGTAGTTGTTAGAGTGATTACAAGTACTTCTTGATAGTAAAGATGGTGAAGAAATAATAAGAGGTTATCTTATTAATTGGTGACGTAGTCACCGCTAATTTAATACATATGCTTTCTCCTAGTAAATGCTCTTTGCTCTTCCGTTTCTAATTTAAAAATTTATGAAGCAAACTAAAGATCCAAACGTCTTTCGTTCTAAATATCTTTCGGTAGTAATTCAACCAAAGTTAAATTCTAAGGTTTGGTTAAATTGAAAATCGAATAAAATATTTACAACGGTAGTAATATGCTGTGGATGGTAACACCAACGTATTTTATAAAATCCAATTTTTTTATTTTTAATTAGTCGAGTAAACGACGTAAAAAAATCTAAGCAAATATTAATTATACAAAAATCACAAATATATGAAAAAAAACTTATTATGGAAGCTTTAATTGCAATTGGGATCGGTCTTTGTATTAGATTTTCGCCAGTTGGTAAAATTCCTGCAGTAAAATTAATTATAAAAGCAGTGACAGGAGGTTAACACATGATCGCTATTCCAACATCAGTAGTAAAACGAGTACCTTACGTTGGACCAGTTGTTTCATCAGTAGGACTTGCTCTCGACGTAAAGGATATTGTTTAAAACGCCACACCAATTGGTGCAGCAAAAATTATTGCTGGGCGTCTTATAAATGAGTGCACACCTCCTGAATTGCTGATTGGAGGTAAATGCGTTATGTTAGCAGGGGGGGTATTATTGCATCAGTCGCTACAGGTGGTAACCCACTGGTTGTAAGCGGCACTCTTTCTGCAGCCCGTTCAGTTGTACAAGGCTGAGGTTTTACATTTTAGTTATTCTCTTGAGTAATTAGAAGAAATAAAAAAGGATTTATAATTTACCTGAAGAATTAATAACGAAAGTCTCGGATTAGACGGTTTTAAATTTATATATCTTACCAATCAAGTTTTTTAAGTCTTTATTGGTAAGATATATAAATTTAAAAGTAAAAGTTAGGTAAAAAATGATTAAAAATAGCTATTTTAAAATAAATTTTTTAGAAGTTAAGCTCTGCAGCTTGAACTTTTTCAAATTGTTTTTTCTTTAAGACTAAGAATATTTGTGTTAATAAAACAGAGAAACAAAAAGCAAGATATCCAACGATACGTGAAGAATTTTGTAAAACAACTTCTGACTCTTCTTGACCAAAACCACCTACATTTGGATCAATGTTTAATGCTTGCTCTGTTTTTATAACATCGCCTTGTTTAACAATTAATTTTAATCCAGCTGGTATAACTTGAGAAATTTTTGTACCATTTGAATCAACAATTATAATATTTGATTCACCTTTTTCAGATACTGAAATTTCTGTAATTTGTCCTGCTTGTGGCGCTCCAAAAACATTCATATTACTTTTTTCACCTGTTGGATAAACTTGTCCACGACCACGGTTACCACCAGCATAAATTGGATACGCTAAATATTTTACATCTGAATTTGTTTCTGGATCAGGTGCAACAACAGGGAAAATTAATTCTTGGTGCGTTTTTCCAGCAATTGGACCAACAACCAAAATATTATCTAATTCAGTACTATATGGTGAAATAAAGACACCTTTATTTTTTACTTTAACTTTTTCTGGTATCTGACTTTTTGAAGCTAATTTAAATCCTTTTGGTAATATTAAAATACCACCTACATTTAAATCAGCTTCTTTTCCATTTGCCCCAATTTGTTTCTTACTTGTATCATAAGGTACTTTTATTTCTACTTCAAAAACTGAATTTGGAAGAACAGATTGTGGTGCTTCAACTTCGATTGCTTTTTGATTTAAATGACAATTTGCACAAGCTAATTTTCCATTTGCTGCACGAGGATTTGAGTAATTTTGTTGTGCAAAAACTGGATATGCTGATGATTCTTGAATACAAAAACCAAATAAATTTATAGCAATTGTTAAAGTAAATAAAAGACTTTTAAAAAACTTGTTAGTTGCCATAGTTTAAATATTTTTTAAGTCTGGATATTCTATTATATAAATTAATTCTTTATTAAAAACAAGATACCTAATCCTGAAAAATATAATAGCAATATTGCTAAAGATAATAATAATTGTGTTAAAGGATCAGTTGAGGGTGTTAGAATTGCCCCAAGAATTGTTGATATTAATATTATATATCTCCACGCACCTAACATTTGTTTAGCAGATATAATATTTAATAATCCAACTAAAATTTGAAGAATTGGAATTTGGAAAGCTAAACCTGTACTATAAAAGAGGACAAGTATAAACTCAAAATATTGGTCAAAAGACCAGAAAGGTTCAAGCACTTCTTCACTATAATTTAAAAAGAAATTTAATGCAGCTGGTATTAAAGTATAGTAAGAAAATGCTAATCCTAATCCAAATAAAATTAATGAACTTAATAATAAAGGTAAAATAATTTTTGTTTCTTTTTTAGTTAATCCAGGTAACAAAAATAATATTAATTGCCCTATTACAAATGGACTTGAGAAAAGTAATCCAGTATAAAATGATATTTTTATTGTTGAAATAAAGTATTCACCTGGAGATATTTGAAAAAATTTTACATTTTGAACTGGAAGTTCTAAAATTTTAACTAGATCTTTGACCTCAATAAACGCTATACAAGTTAGCATTAAAATTATACCGAACACAAGAAAGATACGCTGACGTAATTCTTCTATATGTTCTGAAAAAGGTAATTCTAATGTTACGCTTGTATTATTTATAAAATTAAAATTAGAATTAGTTGTCATTTAATAAAAATATATTAGTATCATTATATTAAGTTATATTTTTTAGAAATTAAAAACTCCAGTTATTATCTAACATTTTAGTAACTACTGGAGTTTTTAAAACTAATATAGTAATTATTTTATTAAAGAAATTTATCTAAAAGCTAAATTATTTTTACAATAAATAATTTATAGCTTCTAATCGTGCGGTTGCTTTCTTTAATTCTACAGAAGCATCCAGTTGATCTTTATTTGTCTCTGCATTTTCAACAGCTAAAGTTGCTTTTTCTAATTCTTTTGTAGCCTCACTTAATTCAACATTAGTTAATTCTTCTACATCATTTACCAAAACTGTTACTCGATTTCGATCAATTTCAGCTAACCCACCACATAAAATAATAGGTGTCCATTTATCATTTAACTTTATACGTAATAATCCTGTGTCTAAAGCTGTTATTAATGCTGCATGACCATCTAATACCCCTACTTGGCCTGTTAAACCAGGTAAAACAACTTCATTAGCTGTTGTTGAGCAAATAACTCTATCTGGGGTAAGAACGCGAATGTTCATAACCATATACTATACTCCTTATTTTAGAGTTTCTGCTTTTGCGATCGCTTCGTCAATATCACCTACAAGATAGAAAGCTTGTTCAGGTAAATCATCTAATTCACCTTTTAATACCATTGTAAAACCTTTAATTGTTTGCTCTAAAGATACATATTTTCCAGGTGAACCTGTAAAGATTTCAGCCACGAAAAATGGTTGTGATAAGAACCGTTCTACTTTACGTGCTCGGGCAACAGTCAAACGATCTTCTTCTGATAATTCATCAATACCTAAAATTGCAATAATATCTTGTAATTCTTTGTAACGTTGTAAAGTTTCTTTTACAGTTTCAGCAACTTCATAATGTTCTTCACTAACAATGTTTGGTTGTAACATTGTTGAAGTTGAATCTAATGGATCTACTGCAGGATAAATACCTTTAGCAGCTAATCCACGTGATAATACTGTTGTTGCATCTAAGTGTGCAAAAGTAGTCGCTGGAGCTGGATCAGTCAAATCATCAGCAGGCACATATACAGCTTGAATTGATGTAATTGAACCTTGTGTAGTTGATGTAATACGTTCTTGTAAAGCTCCCATTTCTGTAGCTAAAGTTGGTTGATAACCTACTGCTGATGGCATACGACCTAATAGAGCAGATACTTCAGAACCCGCTTGTGTGAAGCGGAAAATATTATCAATGAATAGTAATACATCTTGTTTATTAACATCTCGGAAATATTCTGCCATTGTTAAAGCTGTTAATCCAACACGCATACGTGCTCCTGGTGGTTCATTCATTTGACCATATACTAGAGCTACTTTAGATTCTGCGAAATTATTAGAGTTAATTACGCCAGATTCTTTCATTTCTTCATATAAGTCATTACCTTCACGTGTACGTTCACCTACACCACCAAACACAGATACACCACCGTGAGCTTTTGCAATGTTATTAATTAATTCCATAATTAATACTGTTTTTCCTACACCAGCTCCACCAAATAAACCAATTTTACCACCACGACGGTAAGGTGCTAATAAATCAACCACTTTAATACCAGTTTCAAAAATCGATGGTTTTGTTTCTAATTCAGTAAATGCTGGAGCATCGCGATGAATTGGTAAAGTTTCATCATATGAAACATCACCTTGCTCATCAACAGGTTCACCGATTACATTAAAAATTCGACCTAATGTCGGAGTACCAACAGGTACACTAATTGGAGTACTTAAATCTATGGCTTCAACTCCACGTTTTAAACCGTCTGTTGATCGCATTGATACTGCTCTTACTTTATTGTCACCT
>Ga0316203_1002199_pt1 | contig 10592 bp, 7 predicted proteins | sample 6monrhotite_MG_FD_204940 | JGI IMG/M metagenome (GOLD analysis project Ga0316203, IMG submission 204940) | Microbial mat bacterial communities from mineral coupon in-situ incubated in ocean water Damariscotta River, Maine, United States -... | ecosystem: Environmental > Aquatic > Marine > Coastal... | reverse complement strand
CATAAGTCTTTTTCTGTCTTAATGCCTTTCGCTGCTTTGCGGGCGAAGGCTTCTATTTCTGATTGTTTCATCGGGCTTATCTCCTAGGGGAATATAAGCAGATACACAATCTAATTTACAGTCTCAATTCTTTCACTAAAGCCGTTTTGCCTGTACCACCAGCCCCACTCAATATAACTACTTGAGTGGGCAACTTAGACAATTGATCTATCACATCACTTCTATCAATTTCAATTGAATTGCCTTGATAGCTAATACTGGATCTTATCTCAGATAATACTGAAACCGTATGAGCACGTTGATCTTCAGAAAAATCAATTACGCTATTATCTAATGAAAAGAAATGCCTACTAATTTGTTCATTATCAGTGGACACAAATGGTGACTCAAAATAGCTCGCAGTCCTCCATTCAAGCTGAATATTTATTTTTTCAGCTTCACTTTCAATTTCAATAAGACCACTAGGAGCCTTCCCTTTGGCCTGACCCCATTCTTGATTAGAATAGATTATTAGCTTCGTGATGTTTGGATAATGCTTCTTCGCTTTCGCAACCGTATCAAGCAGCACAGATTTATGATTTGAAAGTGCCGAATCAAAAAACTTCGCTTGCCATCCAATGATATCTTCACCTACTGAAACAGGGTTTGTTTCTATTGCTGATTGGTTTTTATACCGAAAAACCCCACAAGGCTTATCAAACTCCTCACAGAATAGCAGGTAGCAAAACCACTCAAAATTATCTTGAGGGTTATCACTAAACTTTGCTTTAAAATTATTCCAATCTGCTTTTATCACAATACTAACGCTCCCTATATACCAAACGACTCTTGGTATACACTTGCTGAACTCGATACAGGGCACCAATTAACTCTTTTTAAACTACTAACCTTCATGACAATCTGTAACTGTATATTTCCAACAAGCCGTTATTATTTATAAATCCCGGTTCAGAGTTTAGAATGTGATAGGATTTTATCTGCAATATATTGTCCCCACTTTTTATAATTTTTCATGTGACGGTGAGGCAAATAAAAAACATCAATACTCAACAGACTTTTTTGCCAATGACCATTATTCCCAATCATTTCTTTTACATGTTCTTTAGGGTCAAGAGGCTGGCTTACGCTAAATAAAGTTGAAATAGATAATTTATTATCTTCAGCTTCTCGGCCAACTTCTAATAAATAAAAGGAGCAACCTTTATATTGTAGGTGAGCAAAGCACCATAAGCGAGCTGATTCATCCTTCATTTCAAGAAACCAGCGAGAACCACAGCTATCAGGTTTCAGTAGTTCTAATGGAGAGGATTCCACTTCCCAAGTTAAGCTAGCGCCATCTAACTTCCTTACCGCCTCTTGAAGCGCCCTTCTGAAGCTCCCTAGACCATTCCAGCCAGGAGTAAACTTAAACTCTTTTATACCTACACCAACAACATCAAAATGCTTTTCTCCTGAAATATTATCAGAGAGAGCACCTTCAGCTGCTACTTCTACTTCTTGAGCGCTTAACTTTGCATCGCCTGCATCCTTTTTTGTCGTGGAAGGAGCCGAATTTTCTACCCGGTTATCAATAGTCTTTATTGAATCAATATAATCATACTGGGCTGATTGGATATGTGTAAACTGTTTGGGTCGCGAAATAGGCTTATTATTTGAGCCAATTGTTGTTTCCTTGATAATTTCTTTTGTGGACTCTTCATCAAGCAATTCTTCAAGACTATCATTTGCTCTGAATTCTGGATTTAGCGATTCATCAACCTCAACTCTGTATAAATCAGGATGGTTACGATGAAGTATAGAATACTTCATCGGCCATGATTGAAAATTACTTATCTCAGAGATCCAGCAGTGGTTCCCTTTACTTTTGCCAAATACTTGTAGTGTGAACGGCTGTTTAAATGGCCATGAAATAGCTGGAGAAAAACCATTCCTCAGTAAAGGGATAAATTTTTCTAACTCATACCATGCATTTAACAAATCAGGTTCAGATGCTATCCAGGCCAATCTACCAATATCAGAGATTTTCGGTTCTGCTGTGCAAAATATATTTAGAACATCATTTTCGATGTTCCATTCTTCTACCAGCTCTGACCACCCACCAAATAGTAATAAGGCACGAACCATTTCTGGTGACTTACCAAAAATACTGCGGATGACCTCCATTACTGGAAGCCAGTAGTTAATGCCCTTTGCATCTTTCCAATGAAACACCTTGCTAGCACCCAAACTTGGGTCCTCCACTAAGGCATGCGCAAGATTTTCGCTCTCGAGTTGTTTTTGGGCATTTGCAACCGCAACAATTGATACGTGCTCTTTACCAGAAAGTGGAATGTTAATGAATTGGCTTTTTTGAATATCACCATCTTGTATGTGCGGTGACTGAGTAAATACTCTACCTGAAACTAAGCGGGGGAATGATGCCCAATCGATATCAATTATTGTTAACGGGTCTTGTTCTGAAGATAGATTTCTGAAGACGGCCCTTACAGTGGGATTTCTTCCTGAACTTTGGGTTTTAATATTATAAAGAAACTCAAGCCTTACCTGAGCATTGTCAGGAAAAGGCCAAGTTTCTTTTGATACCCTAATAATTGGCTTGGTTTCTTTTATATAATTCGTATCAACCCGCCTCTATGTTACTAATATTGACACTAACCATTGGTATAGAAATGACATTAATGGTTAAAAGTGACATTAATCATTGGTGCATCACAGCTCCCCAAGTCAACTCTGCACAACCTCTAATTCTACGGACAAAGGCTAAAAGCAGGCGATTTTAGCCTAAAGGGGTCTTTCATCACCGTCTTTTATTCAGAATACAGAGAGGGAGGGGTAATCCATATTCTGCATAGCTTTACCCTGCAAAAAAACTTTTACTACGCAAAAGATTCACGAACCCAAAAAGCATATAAAGCCTGCTATTTTTTCTCTAACCCGCGACAACAAACCTTGCTGTAAGCAAAGAAGAATTTAACCCAATAGAAAGGCTACTCACAATGCTTCTTTTGTTGGAACGCTGGTAAACGCACCCGCTTATTTATGACCTTGATCCAACTGAATTCAGGCACCACTAAAACGTTTTTTATTTAAAGCTAAAGAGTTGAGAAATTTTGCCGATAATTGTCAGTGGCTGCGAATTAACAATACATTATTTTATTGTACGGATATGCCAACATTTTTACTGCTTTAAACCTTGGAGGGTCTCAGTGAACAAAGCATACCTAACTTTCTGGGAGTTCATGCTGCCGGTCGTTACCTTACTCATATTTATTCCTTTTCAATTGCAAGCTGCCGAAACAAACAAGTACTTGAACATGTCGCTGGAGGATCTGCTCAGCACTGAGGTCAGCTCAGTTTCGAGAAAGCAGGAGCTGCTAAAAAATGCCGGTGCTGCGGTGTTTGTGATTTCGGCGGAAGATATCAGACGATCAGGCGTTAGTAGCATACCAGAAGCCTTACGCATGGCTCCGGGTGTTAATGTAGCGCGCATTAATTCAAACCAATGGGCTATCAGTGCACGTGGTTTTAACGGACGATTTGCAAACAAATTATTGGTTCAAATAGATGGCAGAACCGTTTATACACCATCATTCTCTGGTGTGTACTGGGACGTTCAAGACCTTGTCCTTGAAGACATTGATCAAATCGAAGTCATCCGTGGTCCCGGTGCCACCCTCTGGGGTAGCAACGCTGTGAATGGCGTTGTCAATATTATCACCAAACAGGCTATCGACACACAGGGCGGCCTGTTGGTGGCAGCTGGTGGCACACTTGATAAAAGTATCGGTTCACTCAGGTATGGTGGCGCTATCGGTAGTCAGGCTTATGGGCGGGGGTATGTAAAATACCACAAAACAGGTCAGATGCAGGATAATCTTACAGGGGCTCCTGCAGGTGATGGCTGGGACAGTCTGCGCGGCGGATTTCGTGTGGACATGGAATCCAGTGCACGGAATGCCTTTACTATTCAGGGTGATATCTATAAAAACAAAGCCAACCAATTTGTTGCTCAACTGGCTCAGCCTACTCCTCCCTATGTAGGCTCCGTAGCAGATGCTGTAAAAGCATCGGGTTTGAATGCTTTAGTGCGTTGGGAACACAAGGCCTCAGAAGAGAATAAAGCGACACTACAAGCATACTTTGATCGCGCTAAAAGAGATGAAGTGTTTCTCGGCCAGTATTACGATACGGTCGACGTTGACTTCCAACATGCCTTTTCTTTAAATGAAAGCCAGCAAGTCATCTGGGGGCTGGGATACAGGAGTATTAAAGAAAAAATACGTAACTCATTCGCAGCTTCTGTGGTAGCTCCAAATTCCAGAAGCAATGTTTATAGCGGTTTCATTCAGGATAATATCGAGCTTGGCTCCGATGCCCTGCACTTGATTCTGGGATCAAAATTTGAACACAATGACTATACAGGCTGGGAAGTTCAGCCCAATGCCAGAATGACATGGTCTGTTGATGATAGTCACACCATCTGGGCGGCCGCCTCCCGCGCGGTTCATACGCCATCACGTGTAGATACCTACGGGCGAGCGGTAGCTGGTGTCATCCCTGCTATTCCTCCCTTCATACCTGTAGCAACTCCAGTATACGGGTTAGGTAGTACAAATTTAAAAGCTGAAAGCCTTATTGCCTATGAAGTGGGCTATAGAACGCAGCCGAACGAGAGCCTGAATGTTGATGTCGCCTTGTTTTACAATACATATGACAATCTTCGCTCTTTTGAGCCTGTGCCAGGAACTGCTAATGTAAGGATTGATAACAAGATCAAAGGATATGGTTATGGAGCAGAGTTAGCTACCGATTGGCAAGCTCAGGACTGGTGGCAAATTCGCCTCGCATACAGCTTCTTGACAATCAAACTGCATACCAAAGCAGGAAGCACAGATACTACCTCAATTACTACTGGGGAGAGTTCAAGTCCAAAACAGCAAGTTTCTTTGCGTTCAAGCATGACCTTATTGTCAAATGTTGAACTGGATGTTTGGGGGCGCTACAACAGCCCGCTGAAACATCGCAATGCGGGTGCCCTTGTGCCCGGGACACAAGCACCAGCAGCTTATACCGAGCTGGATATAAAGCTTGGTTGGAAACCTCGCGAAAATATTGAACTCGCCATAACTGGTCAGAATCTTCTGCACGCAAGACATATGGAATTTATTCAGGAGACCAGCGTACAGCTTATTCGACCTACATCAGCTGTCAGATCCGTTTATGGAAAAGTCACCTTACAGTTTTAATTATTGATCCCAATGCTGCCTCTCTCCTACATATTGAAGTCTGACTCTCGACAGGGTTTTTCTCTTATAAGTTTTGTTCTTGCAGCAATTCTGTTTGGGTTATTTTCATGGCCAGTCAGTGAGGGTGTTGCCGCCGCGAGTAGCCCGCCAGAATATGAGCTTAAGGTGGCTATTCTTTACAAGTTAAGCCGTTTCGTTCAATGGCCTAAGACTGAGGGGGTCAAACCAAAAAGCGTTAATTTTTGCGTGTTTAGAAATGATCCTTTCAGTGATTCCATGACAGCCCTACAGGGTCAATATGTCAGTCAAAGAGAAATTAAGGTTAGATATTTAGCTAATGATGGCACGGGACTGAGCAGGTGTCAGCTGGTATTCATCGGAAAATCGTTAAATGATGCGGTTTGGCCGCCCCTTCAACCAATTTTGAGCAATTCGACACTGACCATCAGTGATGCCAATAGTTTTGCCGAAAAAGGAGGGATGATACAAATAACTCGCCGCAATAAGCGGCTTGGCTTTGTTGTGAATATGAAGGCGGTCAATCAATCAGGCATTCATCTTGCTTCACCATTCCTACAGATGGCTACGCTGATTCATAAAGAGAGGCAGTAAAAATGGGCACATATAGTCAGGCTAACTCGCCCGAAATTAAGTTCACCATTGCCCAAAAGTTGAGGCGTATGCTGCTTGTGGTTAGTGGCACAGTCTTGTTAGGTGCAGCATTCACCTATACGTTTTATGAAGTTAACAGCTATTATGATGCAACCATTCTTCGCTTAAGCAGTATGTCAAAAATTGTTGGCATCAGCAGCTCAGCGTCCTTGAGTTTTGATGATAAATTAACTGCAGAAAGCCTTTTATCAGCCTTAAAGGGTGAAAAAGATATCAGGTATGCGGCTCTCTATGATGTGCAAGGCAAGCCATTTGCAATATTTAAAGGAGAAAGTGCCGGGCTGGACAGGGATTATAGTAAAGCAGTTGCAGGCTATATCGCAGGTGAAAGTTTGGGCATTCATCATATCTTATCTGCTGAAAGCATTACAGTTACATCGGATATTTCTTTCGATGGCTCCATCATCGGATATATACAGATTTCCTCCAGCCTCACACCTCTTTATTCTTATGTGAAGAAATTTCTGCTAATGACAATCATTTTACTTACTGTCGGCTTAGCTATTGTCTACTGGTTGGCTGGAAGACTGCAACGACAATTTACAGACCCTATTGCAGCTATGGTTTCTGGCATGGAAAATATAGCGCAAACAAAGAATTATGACCTCCAACTTAAAGTATACAGCGATGACGAGTTTGGACGATTGACGAATGATTTTAACTTCATGTTACAACAGTTGAAAAAACGGGATATCAAGCTCGAAGCCAAAACCCAAGAAGCAGTGCTTCTCGCTATAAAGGCTGAGCAGGCAAGTCAATCAAAGTCGCGGTTCCTAGCTAATATGAGCCATGAAATCCGCACCCCGCTAAACGGCATCATCGGATTGCATCGGCGTCTAGACAAACTCCAGCTACCTCCTGAAGCCATTGCTTACCTCACCAATGCCCAGCAAGCTTCCAATGACCTTCTTTCACTGCTTAACGACATACTTGATTTAAGCAAAATGGAGGCGGATTCATTGCAACTTGAAAGTTCGAGTGTGCACACGGAATCGTTTATCCAGTCCACCCTGATCTCGCTGACGCCGCAGGTTGAAGAAAAAGGCATCAGATTGAAAGTCGAACTCGATCAGGCACCGATGAAATTCATCAGCGATCCGCTTCGTTTACGCCAGATTGTGCTTAATCTGGTTGGCAATGCGATCAAATTCACCCAACAGGGTAGTGTCGTTGTTCGTATCAGGCCTGCCCCAGAAGAACAGCGGCAAGGTTGGGTCGAACTTTCAGTGAGCGATACGGGAGTCGGCATGACCCCTGAGCAGCTTACGCGGGTCTTTCAAGCGTTCTCTCAAGCCGATGAGTCCACCACACGAAAATTCGGAGGCACAGGCCTCGGACTGAGTATCGTCAAACGTCTGATTGAAATTATGGGTGGTGAATTACAGGTGGAGAGCGAATCAGGAAAAGGTTCGACATTTTCCTTCAGTATCCCTGTCAGCTCACATCCTGATGCAGCGGCCCTGCAACGAAGCTTTGATCTGAGTGACGTAAAGTTAAATCCGGTGAGCAAAAGGAAATCTAAAATCCACTTTGATGGGCAGCTCGTGCTACTGGTTGAGGATAATGTTATTAACCAGCTCATAGCCAAAGAGGAGCTGGAAGATCTAGGCCTGCAAGTGACAGTCGCTGCAAATGGCCGTCAAGCTGTTGATGCCTGGCAACATGGGGCATTCGCCCTCATCTTGATGGATATGCACATGCCTGAAATGGACGGCCTAGAAGCCACCCGGATAATCCGTAAGCGCGAGCTCAGTAGTCAGAAGCAGCAGACTCCCATTGTAGCACTGACCGCCAACGCCATGAAAGAGGATTATCAACGCTGCCTTGATGCCGGCATGAACGATTACCTGACAAAACCATTTCAGCCGCACGGACTGGCTACGAAACTCGCGAAAATTCTAGATCCCGAGCTAGAAGAGAAAAAGTCGCCCCTCGGACTGCTAGACAAGCCAGTCACCCCTGTATCAAACACCTTGGCTGACTCCTCCCTTCAGATGGGTACGGAGCTTCTACCCTTGCTTACGAATAATTTCATTGATGGAAACCTTGTACGTCAATACAAAAAGAGCGCCACCATGCTACTGTTGTACTTGCGCGATGACATGAAAGATGAATTGCAACGGATGGATCAGGCTGCCTCAGATACTGATTGGCTAGGCTTGAGCCTGATCGCTCACAAAATGATCAGTAGTTGCATGCTGATTGAGCAGCCTGAGCTACCGAATATGCTGCGCTCCATTCAGCGCTATGGCGAGGCCGGCAATGTCGAGGTCTGCCTAGAAAGACTTGAACTTCTACGCGCCTGCATACATAAAATTTCCGAGGAGGCTCGCACCTACCTATGCGACATGGAGCAGCAAAAACTTGAAACTCCATAGGCGATCAAGAGTGAGTCATTCACTATACTATAAAATAAGAATAAAATTTATAAAAAATGTGGCTGGCAATCATTCCATTTTCAATGCATCCAACATCATCTCTCTATCATAAGGAGTGCCTCCTTAAGAGCTTACTTATTGAAATTTAATAGTAAGTGTCATTTTCAGCTACATCTTTTGTCACGACTGCATTCGCCCCAATAATCGCACCGTCACCAATGGTAATGCCGGGCAAAATCTTTGCACCGCCACCGATCCAAGCATCATTGCCAATGCTCACTGATTTGGCAATACAAACCCCCTTCCGTCTTTCTTCAATATTTTTTGGGTGATTTACCGTATAAATATGCACAGCAGGGCCAAACAACACATCATTACCTATACAAATCGTTGCCGCATCAAGTAACACACATTGAAAGTTGGCATAAAAATTTTCACCAACATGAATATTCACACCATAATCACACTGAAATCCCGGCTCTAAAATCGCACTACCCAATGATCCGAATAAGCGTTTGATATGTTTCATATTACCCAAACTTGGATGAGCTTGGTATTTCGCACATGCCAACCGGGCTTTTTCTCGCAACTGTCTAAGCTCAAGGTCTAAACCGTTGTACTTTTCACCTGTGAGCATTTTTTCTAGCTCACTCATGGTTGTCACATCTTATCCCAAGCGTTCATGAACTCTGCCAAATGTGGCTTAGTTTCTGCTTCGCTGGTCATGTAATTCTGCAAGCCCAATACAGCACGGGCATATGCTCCCTCGTTCAAAGCACCATTGAACAACTGCCAGCGCAAAAAGATTAATAGCGTGGTACAAACATCGGTTTCGCAATAGTTGCGAATGCCTTGCACATCTTTGCCTTCAAACATGGCGCGCACATCATCACCAGCAGTCTCTAACTTCCCAGGAAAACCCAAGGATGTCGCCACTTCATGCATAGAACAACGTGCCGATGCCCCGAAATCAGATAGGACTTCTAATAAATCCACATGGTAGGTTGATGAATAACGGGCATCATAATTATTCCACTTATCACCCTCACTAAACCAACGTGGGCAAGACATACCATGCACCATGGCACGGTATTTAAGCACAGGCACATCAAAGCCTCGTCCATTAAAACTCACCAATCTTGGGGCTCTCGTTTCAATCAGTGTAAAAAAGCCATGCAATAACTCTTCTTCACTGCTATCCACCTCTCCACCACTGGCAATTTGACGCACCACCAACTCCATTCCTTCTTCACCTGGTTCATGAATCAAATGAATATAACTGATGGCAACGACTTGGTGAAAAGGCTGGCGAGGAAAATCATTCTTTCCATTGGTTTTTTCAATAAAGTAATCAGCCAATGCATCGCGAGCAGCTACATCCGTTAAATCAGTTTCTCCCAACAAACGGCGACTAGCTGCAGCATCGGGAATGGTTTCAATATCGAAAATAATGGTGTCTTTACGCATCCTCTCCCCTCTTCTTTTTCCACTTTATGCCCCAAAGTCGCTCGCCCAACATATACGCCGAAGAAAAATATACGAGTATGGCACTGGATACAGCCACAGTTAGCCACAAACATTGCCACCACTTCGCATCAGGCGGAAATGTCCACTGCTGCTCAAAAGCATACAGTACAGCCAACATCGGCAGGCATGCTAGCAGGGCTCGTAATATACGTTTGATACTCACAGCATCAAGAATGCCGCCCTGCCGTTTGCTAATATTCCACCATAATAACCCCACATTGACAAACGATGCCAACGCCGTTGCCAATGCTAAGCCGACATAACCCAAGGGTTTAATCAATATCAACGCTAATACAATATTAGCAGCCACACTGATTGCGGCAAAACGCATGGGGGCTTTGGCATCTTTTTTCGCATAACACGCCATGGATAGCACCCTTGCCCAACAAAAAGCTATCAGGCCAACACCATAAGCCTGCAATGCATGGGCTGTGGCCTGAGCATCACTTAACGTAAATTTGCCATGCTCAAACAATGTGCGAATAATGGGCTCAGCAAGCCATAATATACCTAACATGGCGGGCAAAGTAATCCATGTAAGCCACGTAAGCCCTTGGCATAATTCACGCTTCGCATCTTGTTCTCGGTTATTGGCAAGGTGATCGGAGAGTGCTGGCAATAGAGCTGTACCCATAGCAATGCCAAACAGTGCTAAAGGCAGCTGTACAATGCGGTCAGCATAATACAAATATGAAACCGCGCCTGTGGGCAATAATGTTGCCAAAATTGTGCCTACAAGAATATTGATTTGAACTGCTGCAACACCAAG
>Ga0316203_1002197_pt1 | contig 10596 bp, 8 predicted proteins | sample 6monrhotite_MG_FD_204940 | JGI IMG/M metagenome (GOLD analysis project Ga0316203, IMG submission 204940) | Microbial mat bacterial communities from mineral coupon in-situ incubated in ocean water Damariscotta River, Maine, United States -... | ecosystem: Environmental > Aquatic > Marine > Coastal... | reverse complement strand
TACAACCACGCGCGAAGGCATTCCTCGCTCGGATACCGGACCCCGGTCGAGTACGCTCGATCCTGCACCCACCAGTTAGAAGAAGCCGACTCACATACTCGACGGACCTAACAACGGGGGCGGCCCAGACGCAATTGAAAACTTGGCCGCGGCTGTAATGGAGGGCGTCGGTAAAGTAGTCGCGTCGCTCGGCACTATGTGGGTGAACGTCGGTACGCCGATTCTCACGTTCAACGAAGGCGATTCCTCGCCTGTGCAGGCAGGTGAAGCCGGCGGAGGAGCTGCCCACATAACGCTGGTGATGGGGTATGTGTTCTGGATTGGCCTTGTGGTCGCGGTCCTCTCTCTATTCGCTCTTGGTGCCCTCATTACGGTCAAGCAGCGCCGTGGTGAAGGGTTCGCGTCACTCGGCAAGCTCGGGCTGATCCTTGGGGCGGTGGTCCTCATGTCGGGGGCATCGTCGATCGTCGCGGGGTTGCTGCCGAATGGCCCAACGAATGCCGGCGGCGCGGTGATGTTCCTACAATCCGCGCTCTGGTACTACACCGGAGCATTCGCGGTTCTATCGGTCATCCTGGGCGGTATCCGCATGGTGTGGGAACAGCGTGCTGAACCGGGCAAAGACACGGTACGGAGCCTGCTTACCCTCGTCGTTGTTGCTGGTGCGGGCGTGACTATCACAGCCGTACTAGTGGCGGCGGCCGATGGTTTCTCCATCTGGCTCATCGACAAGTCGCTGGATTGCAGCGTTGCTGAGGACGGAGCATGCTTCGGCCGCAGCGTCACAACGCTGCTCGCCTTCGGTGGAGGATCTGGGCTCGGCGCAATCCTCATCATCCTGCTTGGCCTCATTGCGATCTTCGCCGCCATCACGCAGATCATTTTGATGATCGCGCGAGGCGGCATGCTCGTGATCCTGTCGGGGATCTTGCCGCTGGCGGCCTCGATTACGAACACTGAGGCAGGCAAGGGCTGGTTCAAGAAGTGCGTCGCGTGGCTGGCCGCGTTCATCCTCTACAAGCCGGCCGCAGCGATCATCTATGCCACGGCGTTCTACCTGACCGGAACGGACGTGTTCAAGGACGACGGCACCGGCTTGTTGTCGATTCTGACGGGCATGATTCTGATGGTGCTCGCGCTGTTCGCGATGCCTGCCCTGATGCGTTTCGTAACGCCGATGGTGGGCGCGATGGCTGCGGGTGGTGCTGGTATGGGCGCTGCTGCGATGGCGGGCGGCGCGGCGGCTCTCCCGTCGGGTGCTGCGCAGCTCGGACGGCTGGCCAGCTCGAAGGGTGAAGACGGTGCACAGGGTGCAACGGGTAGCAGCTCCATGTCGACGGGCGCTACACAGTCCGCACCGCAGCAGTCGCCCGGTAGCCAGGGAGCTGGCGCCGCGGCCGCGAAGAGCGGTGGCGGTGCAGCGGCCGCAGGCGGTGGTGCCGGTGGCGGCGCTGCCGCAGCGGGCGGAGGTGCAGCTGCCGCAGGTGGCGGAGCTGCCGCGGGTGGCGCAGCTGCCGGCGGTGGTGTTGCTGCCGGAGCATCGGCGGGTGCCGCGGGCGGCCCGTGGGGTATGGCTGCCGGTGCCGCGCTCGGTGCCGCGAAACAGGCTGGTCAGGCTGCATCCGGTGCAGCTAAGGATCTGGGCGAACAAGCAACTGCAGAAGGGAGCGGTTCGTGACTACCGCAGAAGTGAATCGAGGTCCGCGGACCTACGGCAACTGGCGCAAGCCGACCAGTGCTGGCATCTTGGGGCTGGGCTCTGTGGGTACGGTGATCCTGCTCGGCGGCCTGATGCTCATTGTCATCGTCGTCATGACGGCCGGCCTCCTGGAAGGCGTTATCGCCTTTGCGGTGCTGGCGGTCGTCATGTTGATGGTGGTCGTCAAGGATGCTCACGGCAAGAGCGCACTGTCTCGTGGCTCTGCGCGCGTGGGCTGGTGGGCGGCCCGATCGAATGGCTCGAACATCTACCGCAGCGGGCCTCTCGGCCGCGCACTGTGGGGCACGTATCAGCTCCCCGGCCTCGCGGCAGCGACTCGACTGTACGAGTACACCGATTCGTACGGTCGCCCGTTCGCGTTGCTCTACACGCCGGCTACGGGCTCGTACTCTGTGGTCATCGGCACAGAGCCGGACGGGGCCGCGCTCGTCGACCAGGAACAGATCGACGCATGGGTGGCCGACTGGGGGCACTGGCTGTCGAACCTGGGCGATACGCCTGGGATCGAGGCGGCATCCGTCACGATCGAGACGGCCCCTGATTCGGGTACTCGGCTGCGTCGCGAGGTGCTGACGAATCTCGACGATGACGCGCCGGCATTCGCGCGCGAGATGCTGCACCAGGTGATCGCCACGTACCCGTCGGGCTCGTCGACGGTGAAAGCGTACGTGACGCTCACGTGGAGCGCGGCGTATCGTGCCGGCGGGAAGAAGCGCAAGCATGACGAGATGGGGCACGAGCTGGCCGCCCGTCTGCCCGGTCTCACCGGCAGCCTGCAAGCGACCGGAGCGGGTGCTGCAAACCCGCTCTCGGCGCAGTCGCTGTGCGAGGCGATCCGTATTGCCTACGATCCTGCCGCCGCGGTGCTGATCGACGAGGCGCACGCCGAGGGCGAGACGCCGGAGCTGACCTGGCCGGACGTCGGACCGTCGGCGGCCGAGGCGTCGTGGTCGGGCTACCGCCACGATTCCGCGTTCTCCTGCACCTGGGCGATGACGGGCGCACCGCGCGGCAACGTCCAGTCGGGGGTGCTGCGCGAACTGCTCGCCCCGCACCAGGAGATTGCGCGTAAGCGGGTGTCGATCCTGTACCGGCCGCTCGAATCGGCGCGCGCCGCGGCGATCGTTGAAGCGGATCTGCGAGCTGCCGAGTTCCGGTTGACGTCGACGAACAAGCCCGCCGCCCGCGACAGCCTCGCTGTGCGGGCCGCCGCCGCGACCGCGACTGAGGAAGCGAGCGGGGCCGGACTGGTCCAGTTCGGCATGCTCATCACCGCGACCGTCACCGATCCTGCCAAGTACGACGACGCGAAAGCTGCGATCGACAGTCTGGCGGCCGGCGCACGCCTGCGCGTGCGCCCCGTCTACGGGTCGCAGGACAGCGCGTTCGCGGCTGCGCTGCCTCTGGGCCTGGTGCTGCCGAAGCACTTGAAGGTCCCCGCCGAGCTGAGGGAGAAGCTGTGAGCAAGAAGAGCCCGAAGAAGCACGAGTCGCCGCGGCGAGCTGCGCGAGCTGCGCAGCCCACCAAGGATCAGGCCGAGGTCCGCCCCAGCCGCCCGCCGATGCGCGGGTGGCTGGGGCGCGGCCGCGGCCAGTCCGCGTACGTGCAGCAAGCCGACGAGTGGCGCGGCACGACGGTGCAGGTGTGCGGCCTGTGGCCGTACTCGGTCGGCACGGGTACGCCGATGATCGGCGTACCCCTCGGCCGTCACCTGTTCACCGGCTCGACGGTGTGCGCCGATCCCATCTCCTGGTTCCAGCGCGCAAAGCTCATCAGCAACCCGAGCTGCTTCGTGTTGGGCCTGCCTGCGCTCGGGAAGAGCACGACGGTTCGACGCATGGCCGCCGGCCTCGCCGGGTTCGGCTCGATTCCTTTCATTCTGGGCGATCTGAAACCCGATTACGTCGACCTCATCGAGGCGCTGGGCGGGCAGGTGATCCGGCTCGGCCGCGGCCGCGGATACCTGAACGTGCTCGATCCTGGCGAGTCGACCGACGCAGCCAATGCGCTGCGAGCTGCCGACTTCGTGAAAGAGGCCGAGGAAGTCGAGGCTGACGCCCACGGGCGACGGCTCACGATGGTGTCAGCGCTCCTGTCGATCCTCCGCAAGCAGCAGCCCTCCGACGTCGAAGAGTCGATCATCGACGCCGCGCTGCGCGTCTTGGATCGGAAGTTCACCGATGCAGTGCCGGTGCTCGCGGATCTTCTCGCCGTGGTGCAGGAAGGACCGGCCGAGCTGCGCGAGGTCGCGGTCGACCGCGGCGATTGGGATGAGTACCAGAGAATCACCCGCGGCCTCGAAGCGTCGCTCATCAGCCTTACCCGTGGTGGTCGTCTGGGTGAGACGTTCGCCAGGCACACGACAAACCCGATGGTGCGTGATCGCCCCGTGGTCTACGACATTTCGGGGTTGAAGGAAACCGACACAGATCTGCGCGCCGCAACCTTGCTCGCGTGCTGGTCCAACGGGTTCGCGACGGTGAACGTGGCTCACGCGCTCGCTGAGGCCGGCCTAGAGCCGCAGCGCCACTACTTCGTCATCATGGACGAGCTGTGGCAAGCGCTGCGCTCTGGTGCCGGCATGGTCGACCGCATCGACGCGCTGACGCGCCTGAACCGTCAGTTCGGCGTCGGGCAGGCGATGATTACGCATACGATGCACGATCTTGAAGGGCTCCCCGAGGAAGATCGCGCGAAAGCGCGTGGTTTCGTCGAGCGCGCCGGCATGCTCATCTGTGGCGGCCTCCCACAGGCTGAAATGCCGCTCCTGACGGCCGCTGTGCCGTTCTCACGCGCTGAACAGCGCCTCCTCACCGGATGGTCTGCCCCGCCCTCCTGGGACTCCGCTACGGGCCGTGAAAGCGAGCCTCCCGGCCGTGGCCGGTTCCTCGTGAAGGTCGGCGGCCGCCCCGGTATCCCGTTGGCGGTGAAGCTGACCGAGGCGGAGCGAGCCATCAACGACACGAACAAGCGGTGGGCGGCGCAGTCGCGCGTCGGCCGGCGCGCGCACGAAGAGGCAGCGATCATAGAGGAGGTCAACGCATGAGCAGCCCGAACAACAACCGCAGACGTGATCCCGGTGGCCTCAGCTCAGAAGCGATCCTGGGCCTGGTCGCGATCTTCGGCCTGGCCGTGGTCGTCGCAGCTCTCTACGCTGCGATGCATCTCGGGCACCGCCTCGCCGGTACGGGCGTGGAGGTGCCCGCCGACCCGTTCGGGGTGGTGTTCGGCCTGTTCGGTGGCAAGTACGAGTGGCCTGGTGCGGCCGGCTGGTGGGTGCTCGGTGGTCTGGTCGCCGTGGTGGTCGCGCTCGGCACTATGGTGCTCGTGTGGCGGGCACGCCGCGCCAAGCGACGTACTCGCGTCGATCAGCAAGCCGCCTACATGGGGCGCGGCCGAGACATTGAGGATCTGAGCCGTAAAGCCGTCACCGCAAAAGCGGAACGGCTGGGCGTCACCGCCGCACCCGGCCTCCCGATCGGGTTGACGGTCGCAACGCGGCAGCAGCTCCTCAGCTCATGGGAAGACATGCGGATCACCATTGCCGGCCCCCGTACGGGAAAGACCACTTCAATGGTCGTTCCGTGCATTCTCGACGCTCCCGGTTCTGTGCTTACGACGTCGAACAAGCGAGACATTGTGGATCACACCCGCGGGCCGCGCGCAGAGCGTGGCCCGGTTTGGGTGTTTGATCCGCAGTCGGTCGCGAATGAACCTCCGTCGTGGTGGTGGAACCCGCTCACATACGTGACTGATGAGGTGAAGGCAGCCAAGCTCGCCGATCACTTCGCCGCCGGCTCACGTGACCCCGGCGCGAAAGCCGATGCCTACTTCGACACCGCGGCGCAAGATCTGCTCGCTGGCCTCCTCCTCGCCGCGGCGCTCGGCGGTCGACCGATCACGCAAGTGTTTACGTGGATCACCCGACCGACCGAGGAAGAACCCGTGGAGATTCTGCGCGAGCACGGGCAGCGCCTCATCGCCGATCAGGTGGCCGGCGTCATCACGGCTCCCGAGAAGCAGCGTGGCGGCGTCTACGGATCTGCGCAGCAGATGGTCTCCTGCTTGACGAATCGCCAGGTCGCTCAGTGGGTGAACCCGTTGGGCGACGACGATAAGCGCCCGCAGTTCAGCCCCGAGGAGTTCGTGAGGGCTGACGGCGGCACGCTCTACTCCCTCTCTCGTGAGGGCCGCGGCACCGCCGGCCCCCTCGTTACCGCGCTCACTGTTGCGGTCGTCGAGGCCGCCGAGGAGCTGGCAGCTCGCTCGAGAGGCGGTCGCCTGGAAATGCCCCTCGTGGGCGTGCTCGATGAGGCCGCGAACGTATGCCGGTGGCGGGATCTTCCGAACCTGTACTCGCACTACGGCTCACGCGGAATCGTGCTCGATACCGTTCTGCAGTCCTGGTCACAGGGCGCAGAGGTCTGGGGTGAGGCCGGCATCAAGAAACTGTGGTCGGCCTCGAACGTGAAGGTGTACGGCGGTGGTGTCGCCGAGGTTGGGTTTCTGAAAGAGTTAGCCGAGCTGATCGGTGATTACGATCGTCTCTCCTCGTCCTCGTCGACGTCGCGCGGGCAGCGCACCGTCTCCACGCAGCTCCATCGCGAACGCATCCTCGACGTCGACGCGCTCTCGGCGCTTCCGAAGGGCCGCGCCGTGGTGCTCGCGTCGGGCTCACGGCCGACGCTGATTCGCACGGTGCCGTGGATGGGTGGCCCGCACGATGCCGCTGTGCGCGCGTCTTTGGCAGCGAATGACCCGCAAGCCGAGTACACGATGCAGCAAGCGGATCAGGAGTTGGCGGTCGTGGCCGCAGCGGAGGCTACCCGATGAGCAACTGGGGCGATGATGAGAGCTGGGGCGAGACTTCCTGGGAGGAGACGCCGGCACCATCGCCGCCGGCCACCCCGCGCAGCTCGTCGACGTCGGCCAACGTGTTCGGCGTCGACGTCGGCGGCTTAGCCAGCGAGTACGTCGACGCCGCGGTGAAAGCGGCCGTCAAGAAACAGGTGGCAGAAGTCGCCGCTGCCGCTGTAGATGAAGCTCTGACAGAAGAGCTGGTGGAGGCGCTGCGCGCTCAGGCAGAGGACGCCGCGGCCGCAGCGATCACCGATCAGGTGGAAGCTAACGACGCCGGCACCCCAGAGGAAGAATCCGCTGGCGACGATGCGCCGCCGCTCTACTACGGTTCCGTCGACGAGTTCTTCCGCGAGTACCTACGTCTCGCGTACCGTCGGCCGATCAACGGCCGCGCTCGCGTGTGGGCGGCCGACTGGTGGAACTATGACGAAGCGGTGATCCGCCTCGAAGCACTGTGGCGGTCCTGGGAGGAGCTGCGCCAGGACGCGAGCACGGGCATGAGTGTGTGGTGGCGGGATCATGCCGACCACCACATGGCCGTTCTTATGGACCCTGACGGCCCGTTCGCGGCCGCCGACGCGAACGACGAAGCCAACCAGTCGCGCAAGGGTGCTCCGCTGCCGTACACCGCGCCACCAGAGGGGTTGTTCCGTGACGTCCGGCTACCTGACGAACCCGTTGAGCTCAACGACGCCGGCTAAGCGATCGCCACCACAAACACGGAGGGCCGCACCCGATTGGGTGCGGCCCTCCGTCGTTGTAGGCGGTTACCGTTCGAGGCCGGCGCGCTGCACCTGAGCGCCGCGGCCGCGTGAGGATCGAGCCTTCGCGCTCGTCTTCTTCGCTGCCCCGTTGCGGGCCGCCTCAGTAGCCGGCTTCGCGTTGCTGACGTCGGAGCGCATACGCGCCCCGATCGCCTGTTCGCTGATCCCCTGCCGCTCCAAGCTCGCGGCGGTCGCGTCGCGGCGTTGCGAGCTGTCGTAGGTGTTCTGGGAGTCCTCCCGATAGCGGCTCGCATCGCGTTCGCGCAGCTCGGCGTCGGCGATGAATGCTTCGCTGTCGTGGCCCGGTTCTGACGCGATCGCACGCGCGTTCTCGGCCGCCTGCTCAGCCTGGTTCGCATCCGCCATCAGCCGTGCTGCTTCGGCCTCCTCAGAGGCCGCCCGGTTACGCTCCTCGGCCGCGTTCGCGAGGTCACGTTCGGCGCGCTCCAACTGTAGGCGTACCAACTGCTGTACCGAGCTGGGATCTACGCCTGTGTTGTTGACGTCGATCGCGTAGCGGCTTTGCAGCTCGTCACGCATGCGCTGCTCGGCGCGAGCTGCTTCCTGGTCCTCGCCGGCCCAGCCCCGAGCAACCTGGTATGAATGGCCAATCTGTTGCGGGGTCGCTCGATCCCACCAGTCCGGCTGATGCACATTGCTCAGCTCAGCGCGCGCCGCTGCACGTTCTGCATCGAGGCGGGATTGCAGCTCGCGGTGCTCCTGGATGCTGTTCTCACGTGCTCGGCGCAGTGCCTCCTCACGTAGGCGAGTCATCATCTGACCGACCTGCGAGGCTGCCGTCACAAGGATGCGTAGCTGCCCCTCCATCGCCTCTTCGATGCCGTCGCTTTCAGCCATGATGGGATCTCCTCTCGTTGTGTTCTATCGCTCGATACCGTCGCGGCCCGGAAGCCTCGGCTGAGGTGTCTTAGGCCGCTCGGCCGGTTGCACTCGGTTAGGCACCGGCGACCCGATTTCGGTTGCCGGTCGCGCCTGGCTCGCGCGCACTCGTTCAAGCACAGCTTGCGCCTCAGCATCGAGCGGCGCGCGCTCGATCGTCGCCGTGGCCGCCTGCTGACGCGCGGCAGCATCGGTGCTCATCATGGGTGCCGGCAGTGCTGCACGAACGCGGCTTAGACGAGCGCGCGTATCCTCAGCAAGCAATCGGGCCTGGCGCTCCTGCGCCGCTGCTACTGATGCCGCGTACACCGCCTGAGTGAGGGTCAGCAAGGATCGGATCATCGCAGCCTGCGCGACGGCACCCTGCCCGCCGCGCACGGCGCTGGCCAGCAACATCGCAGCACCAGAGATAGCCACAGTGCCGGCCTGCTGAGGACGCACGGTGCGCTGGTATGTCTGAGCGGATCGTGACAGCGCCTCCGATGCCGCAGCGAGGTCGCCTGGCGTCTCCTCGGTCGCGTTCGACCATGCAGCCAACGCGCCCGCAGTCTGTCTCGCGACGGTCGCCCATGTGCTCCGATCCTCGACCGGAACCGACCGTAGACGGTCGACAAGAGCGGTCAGCTCCTCACTGCTCCGTGTCCACTGCTCAGGGTTGGGCTCCTGCGTCTCCCGGCCGGGAGCAACCACGCGCCGGCCCCGCTTCGCGGCATTCCATTCAGCAGCCGCTTCGCTCGCTCCTGTGGGCGTATCCGGCCATCCATCGCGCAATCTCGGCAGCGTGAGGTCACGGCCGAGATTTCCGCCGCCGTACCAAATCGGCCGCTCGCCTGCAGTCGGACGCTCAGCGACCGAGTACCCCGTGATGACGTCTGTACGGCCGTCAGCGTAGCGCGGTCGAACGACGAGCCCTTCACGACGCATTCGGCGCACGAACTCGCCCTCATCTGCGCTTGCTTCCGCGCATCCTCGCACCTTCAAGCTGAGCAAGTATCGCGGCTGATCTGCACGCATCTCAGCACCGATCAATACCTGCCGCTGTGCACCATCGAGTTTCGCCCACTCGGGTGAATCAGTGCCGGCAGATTGGCGGTTGCGTTCGTACTTCGAACGTGCGCGCCAACGCGCTTGTGCCTCACGCTCAGCGGGATCATACCCACGGGTCGCGCGATCAGCCTGCACCGATTCCAGCGACTCCAAACCGTGCGTAACTTCGAGCGCACGTGCGACAGTCTGCGCCCGCTTGTAGTCCATGTGAATGGGAGCCTTGGTGCCGTCCTCACGCACCAAGTTCACGGCGATGTGAACGTGATCGTTCCCGTTCTTCGAGACACCGTGACGCACGGCAACCCAACGGCATGGTGCCTTGGTTCCCTCGTGATCGTCGAAACCCATCTCACGCACAAAGTCGTTGGCGATCGCATTCCACTGTTCATCGGTAAGCGTGCCCTCTTCGGCGCGCAATGACAGTGAGCAATGCCAGACGTGACCGCCCTTCACATCAACATCGAAAGCCTTACGTGGGCGATCCAAGTGACGCGCGATCGCCAGTGCAGAATCGCGGCCCAGCTCGGCATCATCATGCCAAGCCATCATCGCTGCATCCCCAGCAACCAGGTGAGGTTCAGTGTGCTCGTTGGCGCGTCCTGCTCCGACAAGGTACGTCATGAGACCGGCCATGCGATCGCCGCGTGTGATGTTCGGCATCATGACGATGCCTCGCTCAGCTCATCCACGAATCCGTCGATGTGATCGGCAACCTCGCGCACCTTCGCGAGTGTCGCCACCATCTCCGCCTGCACTGATCCAGTAGCGTTCGTGGCCTTCGCCATCTGGTTCACGTTGTTCGCAAGACCCGCGAGCAAACGATGCGTCGCGAACATCTGTGCGATGACCTCGTGACGCACCGATTCATTGGCCGCAGCAGCAGCCGCTCCCCCAGCCAATGCCGAGTCAACCAGCAGCTTCGGAACGGTCACCTTGTACTGCAACGCAAGCGCAAGAAGCTGGCCCTCTTCCTCCGGGCTGACCTTCACGATGTGCCGAGCAACCCGACCGCCCTTGACGTTACGACGTCGAGCCTGATGGCGCTTCGGTTCAGCATCATCATGCGAATCAACAGACAACCCAGCACCTCCCTCCGGCCCAGCGCAGCGACACCGCAAACGCGGTGACCACACTTCCAGTGTGCCGCATCCTCGACTGAAAATCGAGGATCAAGCCCAATTAGGTCACCTAATTGTATAGCTTGCTCCGTCTGGGACGCCGCATAGGGTCGCTCGCGGTGGCAGCCGTGTGCGGTCGCGGCATCGCCGCGGCGTGCTCGCATGTGGTCGACGAACGTCGACGCGA
>Ga0316203_1002196_pt1 | contig 10598 bp, 20 predicted proteins | sample 6monrhotite_MG_FD_204940 | JGI IMG/M metagenome (GOLD analysis project Ga0316203, IMG submission 204940) | Microbial mat bacterial communities from mineral coupon in-situ incubated in ocean water Damariscotta River, Maine, United States -... | ecosystem: Environmental > Aquatic > Marine >... | reverse complement strand
ATCAAAGCTACGTGTATCATCAATAGGGATGTATGCACAATTGTATGCTGCTACGTTACATCGATCCAATGCAGGGCCTGCTGTCATCAGGGCACGCATGGATGGCATACTCTTGAAGTCAATGATGCTGTCACGTAAGCGCCACCAGATGTGATCAGGGATGGTATATCCGTGGTTCTCTTTGGTGTGCTTAGTAATCCATGTCATGTAACGATTGACTGTTTCTGCTATATTCTCCCTCCGTTGTTCCTCTGGTAACCAGCGAGCGTAACGGCTAGTGTGTATGAAGGCTTGGTAGTCATCCATATTAGTAGTAGTCCTCCTCTATCTCTATCTCCGGTTCATACTTAGGTTTCTTAGGTGTCATCCTTGGCTTATACACTTTGTCTTGTAGTTTGTGTGCGAACATGGCACGCCTACGTTGTTTCCTCTTTTGTTGGTGCTCAAATGTACTCACCGGAGAGGCTACAGGTTTGGACTTCTGCTTCTTCTTGCCCTTCCTTCTCTTGCCCATCTTCGTTTCCTCTAATGTGATTAACATAATAGTTGAAGGTCTCATTAGGGAATGCTTCTACGATGTCTTTCGTAGTCAACCCTAACTCATTCACTAAGTCATCTGCATCGTAGGCGTCCTCGTAATACTGTAGCATATCCTCGTACAAGGCTGTCATCGTTGGTACTCCTTCCTCAAGGCTGCCATACTTACACTCTGTAAATCATAGACACCATTGTCTACATTGCGCTTGATGTGCACACCTGACCACCACATAGAACTCGACTGTACATTATTCCAGTCAGTCTGGTAATCAATGAAGCAACCACCACATAGGCCCTGAATGGCTCTGCCATCTGCCTTGTGCCTATGTGAGACATCGAAGGTATGAGTGTGCCCTTGTGTAGAACTCATGTGTTGCTTGTTGAGCATGGTAGTGGCTGGGTGCTCACCACCAATGGCTCTACCCATCACACCTGAGACAAAGTAGTGTACGTATGCTATGCCATCAATAACAATAGGCTCTAAGTAGGGAACAACATCATCCCAATAGTGACTGAGTTGCATATCACTGGTTCCGACTGCCCCTCTGAGGACAGGGTTACTCTCAAGGAGACGTTCGACTCTTGGCCCTTCATGGTTACCTTCTGTGAATACACGACGGGGATGTTTCTTCTTAGCCTTACGGTAGGCATGGAAGAGCCTATCCTGAGCATCAATACCCGCTTCGATGTCTCTCTTGTAGTTGACTGCATCATACACCTTCTTACTATTGGAGTCAAACGAGTTCAACGATTGCATATCGAAGAGGTCACCAGCACAGATGACCACATCAGGTTTGACATCTAGCATTAGCTTAGACAGCCATGTAAACCTCTTGTTGTGGTGGTTAGGGTGGGCATGAGGATCAGGGATGTATAGGTGTGTTTTAGTTTTGCTCATTCAATAACATTCCCATACTTAATAGTTTCAGTAGTAACCTTCTCCATTGCACACGCTCTACACCGGAACGCTCTCTTGTCTCCAATGAATATAGTATCACAGTCAATGCATTTACTCATGTAGCTTCCTTCAGCGTAGCCATACTTCCTTAAGGAATCAAATATATCTAAGTTAGCCATTCGAGAGGAATCTCCTTGTCTGCGTAGAGGAAGCCATGCTTGTTACACCATGCAGCATAGGTAGTCTTGCTTCCCTTATAGATCTTGTTCTTACTGTTAGAGAACACAAAGCGTAGATCAATAGAGGGCCACTGCTCTTTAACCCACAAGTGTTTCTGTCTGTCTGCTGCAGTGAACAAACCCTTAGTCTCAACGATGACACCATTGGGCAGCCAGAAGTCAGGGGTGTAAGTGCGTTTCTTCTTAGGTTGCACAAAGGAAATCTTCTTTATCTCGTAGACATCCTTGATGCCCTGCTTAGCTAGCCACGCAGCTGTCTTCTTCTCTAAGCCTGACTTGTATGCAGCTTTGTTGTGCCTCTTAGTTGGCATCCTCAGTGACCTCCGTTACGTCAGGGACCCGTTGTACGCTAGTAAGATAACGAGGACCATTGCTATAAAGAAAAGTGCGTAACCCTTGTCCATCATTGCTATCTTCCCAGCATGTATGTTTATGTTTACAGTACCCACAGTTGGTACCTAGTTTCATGTTGCCAGACTTACCATCAGGGACTGCATCGTAGCACCTCTCTGGTGTTTCATCACTGTCCAATGCTGCCTTCATGTGATCAATGCGAGCATCAGTGTTTACCATGTCACTTTGAGGAAGCTCCATTAAGCACAGTTTGCCTAAGGTTTTATCGATGACAAGAAAGTAAGCAGTGTCTTTGCCTTTTGCCTTAGCGTAGCCACTAAGCTGAGCAATGTAACCGAATGAGTCCTGTCCAGATTGGAGTATGCTTGCTGTCGAGAACTTCTTAAATGCTTGGCTAGATGCAGACTTAACATCAACAACGTTATCATCAATGAGGCAATCAATATGCCCCAGTACACCTGCATACTGTACTTCTTCTTGCTCATCTGTAACCTTGTGCCCTGCTGCCTTACTGAGGAAGATCATTAAGTGCTCTAAGATATCACCATAGAGGAACTTGATCTTAGTGTGTGGCTCTAGTACCTCCGGTGACTCATCATGTACATCATAGTACAGCTGCCTATCACCACGCCCCATGTTAGAGAACCTAAGTACGCTACGTTCACGCACATCAGTAAGCCTGCGCTTAACGGTCTCAGCAATGTCCTTACCGAGTGCTTCAATCTGTTTAACATCGATGTCCTTCTCTGTTGTTTCTTCTCGGAAGAGATCATAGATGTCATTAACTAGTGTGTGAATGTTCTTATTCATGGTTTTGTCTTCCGTATGGCGTGGTTCTTCCATAACCAAGATAGTTTATGCCGGTCTTCACCTATACTCTTAAGGGCGACCAATACTGCTTTATATATTTCATCGTATGTCATTCTTGTTCCTCATAAACAACTCTACTGACATAACGTTGTTCCTCTTAAGTCTAACGAGAAGGCGCTGCTATCTTATGTGATTCAGAGTTATCTCTCGGGCCACCATTTTTAGGTTGTTTTACTTTAACTTCTTTGAGCTGCGTAACATCAAACCAGATACCTTCAATATCATTGTCCTTAAGATTCTCAAGGAAGACACGGTTGCATCCAGTAATGTAACGAGTTTCTTGTGTAGCCACACCTGTGTAGCCGTGTACTGTATCAGTATACTTCTTACCTAATGTTACTTCTTCAGTGAATGTAGTATCTTCCATTATAAGGGTATCCTTTACAGTGTTAAGCAGAGGGGACAGGGGTGACCAACGTAGCCACCCCTGCTAAGTTACTTACGCATCTTCGTACTGCAGTTCATCTTTGCTGCCATCGTTGGACTCCCAAGGCAACGGATCCTTCTTTGCTTCAACGATGTCCTTCTCTTTAGTCTCATCAGGCTCCTCATAGTCGAAGTCAGCAGTGTCACTATCGAAGCCAGCATAGGTATTAAGCTGGTTGATAACGACATGATTGAACCCTGCACCCAAGGTCCCATCAGCAGCTGTGCCCTTCTTGCCTTGGAAGGACCACTCGAATGCAGTGACACGTACCTGTCCAACAGAGCCAGCCCCTACTGTATTGGGGTCAACTTTGTTACGCTTGTTATCCTCGACTGAGACAGGGAAGTTACTCTGCACAACAATGTAACGCTTACGATCATCACGATCAGGGTTGTTCTCCCGGTCAGTCTCATGGACAAACTTGTCCCCTTTAGAGACATACCCCGGCTTAGGTTGATCGGTCTTGATCTTGGCACCAACCCCTAGGGCTTGCAGTTTAGCCACTGTGACATCATCTAGGTGGCCTACATCCACCGTGTACTTGTCCTTCATGGTGTTCTTCTTACCTAAGCACGGCCAGAAGAGAGTACCGGTGATCACTGCTGTTCCTACTGTAGCCATATTGTTAACTCCTTGTTTTTCTATAGGGTCTATGTTGTTGTAGTAAGCAACATTGCTCACTTTATAGTCTATTGTAGCACGGGTTGTTTCCCGTGTCAACTATTTTTGTAATTAATTCTAGTGATAGCGTCCATCGCTGCCTGCTTAGACTTATAGAAGTAGATAGCGCTAGGACTAGGTTGATATTTAACTGCTGTATACTCGCCTTGGGTGATCCCTACTATCTCGTAAATCTCCCATACCCTACCACTACTGCATGAATACTAGAACTCCTCTATGTTGGGGTCTTTGACTATATTGTACAAGAATAGATCGAAGATGGCAATCCTGTCCTCCTTAGATGTTAGGTTGAGCATCTTAGCCACATGAGTGGCACACAACCAACGATCAGCGAAGTCTTCGTTGTTAGTGATGATACAATTGATACTAGGTGAGAAGTCTTCGTTGCGTATAGCTAAGAAATGACCATCTTGGAATGCCTGTTCTTCTTCGTAGTCCCCGCATAGTTCAAAACTACAGTCTTTACATAACTCATTGACTTTCTTAGGCAGGTCTTTGCAAGGCCAATAGACTAGGTAGTCCTTGTCTGTATCTTGTACTGGTGGATCGCAGGTGTAGTGACTACCTGTCACATAGATGTCATGTGGTCCATCAAACATGCCATCGAAGTCATCATCTTCGAAAACAAGGTTGTCTTGTATGTTCTTATGTAGTTTCATCACTTAGTTCTCCAACGTTGATTCTACTATACTCATATCGTATATATCAAGACCATAGTAATCTTTTTGATATCTGATAGCTGCCTCAGCTGCCCGTTTTGAAGTATACACTCCTTTAATCTGAACAGAACTAGCTTCTGCCCAGTTTTCTACATAAGTAAGTACATATACATCCACTTTAGTGCGTCTCCTTCCAGTGGTACACTTAGTTCCTTTTGTGTACACTATCACGTAAGTCTCTACCACACATTGCACACTCATCTATACCTAAACCAACCAGAGTGCCTGCTTTGTGGTAGTGTGGGTCTCCAGCTATATAACCCAACTGTGTCTTTATATCTACGTAGTCCAAGGTATAGCCTGTTAAGAATTCCATATTAGACATGTACCTTCTTAGCCTAAGCTCTAGTAGTTCTGCTTTAGTCATTTAGTGCGTCTCCTTCCACGTTGTTCCCACCTTGTACTCTCCGTCCAGTGGTACATTTAGATTATAACGTTTACCTGCTTCTACAATGCTGGCTACTTGTTGGCTACCTACCATGAAGGGAACATCATCAGTCCCTTCAGTGCTTTTAGGGCACTCTGTTTGCCACTCATCGTGTACCCAATTCACTAACTTAAAAGGGACTTGATGTTTATGCAGTGCATTGTGCCAGTAGATCATAGCTTGTTCCATGATGACAGTCTCATCGTACTGTAGTACAACGGAGAGGGCATAGTGTGCACCCTTGACCTCCGCTGTCCCTCCATCGAGACCACGGTAGTACCCGTACTGTGCAGTGGTAGACTTAAGTCGCTTCAAGTAATCCTGTAGTCCGGGCACCTTAGTCTCGAACTGTGTCTTGATTGCCTTACCATCTGCGTAGGGCACACCAAAGATCAGTCCAGTCTTTTCAATTCCACATCCCAACACCCATGCGTATATAAAGGTCTTAACTCTGGCTCTAGGGGAAGGACCTCCACTGTCTGACAGGTCTGGTATCTCATACTGGAGGATGTCTTGGACGTATCCGAGATGTCGTGTATGAACATCACCAGTACAGACAGTATTAGCATAGTCGCTATCATTAAGATGGTGAGCCAGCAGGCGCATCTGAATACCGGATGCATCCGTGCCAACAAGTACGTTCTTGGTAGGGTCATCCACTGTGAAACACTCACGGCATTCTCCTCCGTAGGGGCTATTGAGTCCCGGTATGTTAGCCATGTTAGGGTTGTTATGGCTGGCTCTATGTGTGATGGTACCGGGGAACATCACTGTACCGTGTACTCTGTTGTCTTCACCGAGGGCATTGAACCAACCGTCTATCTCACCTACCCGTGATGTAAGCATAGCAAACTCAGCTAGGTACTTCATTGCCTCAGGTGCATCATCACTCACGGTAGCTAGGTTGTCCTCATCTAAGGCCCACATAGTACGTTGTCTCTTATCTAGCTGCTCTTGGTTGATCTCACCAGCTCTGAGCTTATCGAAGAGGTTACGGTAGCCCTTGGTACGTGTCTTCGGTGTCCAGTATGGTTCCAGCCATAAGACTTTCTGTTGCTGGCTACCTAGGTCGAAGTCATCAAACCTGATAGCACTGTAAGGGCCAGCTAAGATACTTTCGTAGTCCTCACCGAAGCGCCTCTCATGTCCATCCTTAATCAAGATGCCCTTCTTATTGTAACGTGGGGTACATTCCCCTTGGTTACCTACTGTCTTCTCTCGCTTGAGCACAGGTGGTGCCACTGCCATCAGCTTAAGCTCTAAGCTGTCTGCCCTGTTCTTCAGCTTAGTCCTTAGCTTGTCTGCCTTGTCTACGTTGAGCGCAAAGCCATTCTCTTGCATCTTAATGAGGATAGCATTAGTGTTCTGAGCCAGCTTCAGTGACACTTCGCTGCCTAGCTTTGCGCTCTCGGACTTTAAATATTGGGCTACCCTATAGTTCAACCGTGTGTCTTCTATGCACCTCTCTAGCATGTAAGGTGTGAACTCATCCCAGCTCTCAGGATCAGGCAGTTTAACGTAGCCTGTATCTTGTATGATATCAGCGAAGGCTTCTAAGCTGTGCCGTGTACGTCCACTGTACTTCTGCTTCCTAGACATGATGAGGGTATCAGTGATCCTACTTAGTTTAATGTTAACACCTAAGCAGGACTTGATGGCTGGCCTATCATACTTGATGAAGTTGTGCCCTATCCACATATCTACTGTGTCCACTAGGGCTTCATCGAATGACAACAGTGACTTCATCTTTGCATTGTACTTGTAGCATACATCAGCAAAGTCAGATGAAGTATTACTACAGTAGGCAGTGATGTCCTCCGTTGCATAATCCATAGTGACAATACAGTGTATCTTATCTGGCTTAAAACCATTAGCTTCGATGTCACATACTAGTGTCGTCATCTTTTATTACCTTCCCTGTCCTCACGCAGTGTTCAGGTTTACCTTGTTGCCCATAAGCATCATGTTTGTAGAACTTCTCAGTGCAGACATATATGCGTTTAGGTGTGGCTTTGCATACGTAACCACTGCGTGAATGCTGCCCGCCTTTTGACCACGTATAGAATTGTATTACTTCATCTCCAATGTATATGTCATTACCTAGAGCATCCTTGTGTTCAGTGTTATATCTCATCTAATACATCCTTGATATTCTGGTGTACATCTAAGGTATATGCATCACCAGAGTTAGGCCATATGATGCAGTTATAGGGTGCTCTGATTAAAGTAGAAGCATCTTTGATATCCTCTGGTGTCTCTATAGGCGCCATAGTCCACCTGTCACCTTTTATTCGGGCAGTATCATACTTAACAACCAAACCATTAGTGTATACTGGTTGTCGTATTGTACGTAAGCAAGCCTTAGTACTACCAATAACTATATGCTTCTCCTTTGTTACACCGGAGCCACTACTAGTGAAGTACAAGATAATATCACCTGAATTAATGGGCATTCCGAAGGCATCATGGTGCCCAGTAAAGATACGTTCCATCATGCTGCACCTACCTCAGGCCCTATACCTTCTCTCTTAGCCTGCTTAACTAGCTTACCTAGCATCTTATACTGATGGGCAGTGTTGCCGGGGTTACGCTCTATTGCACGAAGGTACCTAGCTAGGCGTCTACGTACAACATGGATGCGTGTCTCGTTGGCCATCTTTGCTCTCCTTTACCATACTCTATGTGATTCAGATACCCATTCTTTACCATCATATTCTTCAATGGACCATGCTACTCCATCTGGCACTTCAGTAATATCTACTTTTGCATAAGGCCCAGAGAACTCTTTAGACCCTAGTTCTTCAAACACTTGTATCAATATGGGATCATCCCTATCTAAGGAACCATCGTATAACATATTCTTTTTATCTTCATGGGTCCAATAAATAGTACTTCCATACTTCTTTTCACGATATACTGTAATACCTTTGAGTTCAATGTATCTTTCATAAGCTTTCTCGCTCATACCAAAGCCACCATAGCAATGGTTAGTTAATACTTTAGGCATCTTTACTCTCCTCTTCTTCGTGTATGATGTCTTGCTCTATGAGTCTACCTTGTGTCTCATCATAGAACAACTTAGTAGCAGGGCCTGTCCTACCACAGAACCTGTTCTTCACTACCCTCAGCATAGTAGTGTTGCGTTCCTTTAGGTCCTCTGCTTGGCCGTTCCTCTCTAATCCAATAACCATATTAGCAAGCTGCCCAAGACCAGCGGTCCCCCTGAGATCAGCAAGGCTAACATGGCCCCCTTCTTCAAGTGCCTTGCCAGCTTGACGTTTGGTGTGCACCACTGCACTAATGTGGATGTCTTGCTCCACTGCAATAGCTTTGAGCTTGTGTGCGATCTCATCTAGCATCTTCCTTTCATCACCACTCTGATCCGATACCATGAAGCTAACGTGGTCTAAGATGAAGAACTTACAGTCTTGTCCGATAGCGAGATACTTGATTCGATCAATGATGTACTCAACATCATTTTGCATGAGTCTTCCGTCAAGCATAAAGAGACGTTCAGTTCCCCATGTTCGTTCGTATGCTGCTCTAAGTTGCTGAGGAGTGTATTCAGCATCTGGGAGATGGAATGGGATGCTTGCTTCGATTGACATAATTCCTCTACCAGTTTCTCTATCGCTTTCCTCAAGGAATAGTAGTCCGAGATTATCATCGCTTTGATCCTTTACTGCTTTCACTAGCTCACGTAGTACTGTAGTCTTACCCATGCCTGAGCCTGCTGTCCACAACACTAGCTCCCCTGTCCTCAGGCCATACGTCATAGAATTCAGGCCATCCCAAGGGTACTGCCAACGTGCAACAGCAGTGCTTGCATTGATGATGTCCCACATCTTAGTGCCAGTGATGATGTCATCAGGTACAAACTTCTCTGCTGCCCACCATACCTTAGTGAAGCCACCACTATCACCCTTCTCTAGGTACTCGCCTGCATCCTTGTGCTGCATCTTAATGATGGTGGACTTCTTAGGAAAGATGGATGCAATCTTCTGTGCTGCCTCATTACCGGGTGCATCGTTGTCCATGCAGATCACGATGTTCTCGAATGTATCTAGCCAGTCAGACTGTGCTTTACACTCACGATAAGCAGACTGTGCTCCATTCTTGATACCAACACAGGTATACTTACTACCTGTCATCTGGTATACAGACATAGTATCTATCTCACCTTCACAGATAGTAACATACCTGCCACCACCAGAGAATAAGTGCTGGCCAAAGAGAGTACCTTTCTTGATGTCACCCATAGTAGGGAATGTCTTATCCTTAACGATGCGTGTCTTCCATGCTACAAGGTTACCTTTCTTGTCATGGTAAGGATAGAAATGCTCTGTTACTACACCGTTGGCAACCTTCAACTTTGCACCATACTTCTTCAAGGTATCTTTAACTAGACCACGGTCAGGTAGTGGTCCTACCTTGAGGTTCTTAGGTACATTCAATTCAGTTTGCACTACATTCTCCTTGTGATGTATGAATGCTTCCTTTAGTTTCTGTGTTGGCCTCGGGTGTGTATAGTGTTCACATGAGTAGCAATAGAAGCTGCCATCTTCATAGGCAGTGTTGGCATCGCTGCTACCGCACTCATCACATGGCCCTTTAGAGACTATCTTGTCACTCATGGTCTGCCTCTATCTGCTTGGCGATGTTCTCTAGTTTGTAGTTCACCGCCCCGACCAGTCCTCCTCTTGATTCAGGGTCCACAAATACTTTCGCAGCCCGCACGATCTCGGCAGCGCGCCGGGTCGCTGTCGCAGAGCCTACAGCCACACACTTAGCGTATGCGTTGTCGGCGTGAGCGAGGCTGGCACGCATCCGGTCGATCTCGTCTTTCAAGCGTTGAACGCAGGTGCTGTGATCGTGCGCCGTGCCTGCATAACCGTACCGTTTGGCGTCGTTTGGCAGGATTGGTAGGCCGCATTTTGCACAGGTATCAGTCATGGTCGGCCTCTATTGCTTTGGCCGCTTCCTTTAAAGCGCTGTTATGTTCGCACCCATCAAGGTAGTTTTGGTTCCCCTCTGTCCAAAGAAAGCCCCGCACAATCTCGGCAGAAGTGCGATGGCCCTGCCTGTAGCCAGTATCGTAGCTGTCTTCGGCATATTGACGCAGCCGCTCGATTTCGTCTGCTGCTTCGACAAACAAATGGTCAACATGCGTTAAGCGAGACCCACGTAGCCGCTTTACAATGTCAGTCATGGTCATCGTTGTCCTCCTTAGTAGGGTTCGTAGGATCATACCAAGATAGCACGGAAGTAACTTCACTGCGACAAGTGTAGCACGGTAGAAACCCACCGTGTTCACGGCTGTCCTCTATGATCTCTGATGGTTCCATTTTATGGTCACAGATATGGCACCTCATGCTAAGTTGTCCCTCTACTTACTATGCCACGGCGTTTCTTACCTTGAGGCACAGGAGAATTACCTGATCTTTTG
>Ga0316203_1002185_pt1 | contig 10670 bp, 10 predicted proteins | sample 6monrhotite_MG_FD_204940 | JGI IMG/M metagenome (GOLD analysis project Ga0316203, IMG submission 204940) | Microbial mat bacterial communities from mineral coupon in-situ incubated in ocean water Damariscotta River, Maine, United States -... | ecosystem: Environmental > Aquatic > Marine >... | reverse complement strand
GCGGAATCATCACGTAACGTCGCAGGCCCGGTTGGACAATCAGTCGAAGCCCCTGAAAAAAATACAAAATGCCGGAGAAGGGGTTGTTCATATGGATATCTTTTTCCCGTTAGTTTTTGCCAGCAGCGCAGCGCCAAAGGCGGCCTCTGTGTGCTGCACGGCTTGAATTTCAGTTTTGAGTAATTTTTTTCGCAAGGCCGTCCACGCCGCATTTTGTGCGCCACCACCAGTGGTACGCACCGAAAGCGGGTAAGGTGCACCCAACTCAGCAAGTAGGTGATAGGCCTTTGCCTCAATACGCGCGATGCCTTCCAACATACCCTGAAAGAATACCACGTCATCTGCCGGGCGTGGTTCAAGCCGGGCTGCGAGTTGCGGATCATTGACAGGAAAGCGTTCGCCACGCGCGGGCAGCGGGTAATAATCCAGTTTGGTGGGTATGTCGGGTTGTAATTGTGGTGTCATTTCTGTGAGTTGTTCCAGCGTGAAGTATTGCTTCAGGACACTACCGCCGCTGTTAGAAGCCCCCCCCACCAACCAACGTATTTGCCGGTTGCTGACCAGTGGTTGACTGTAAACGCCATATTGCGGCGCAAACACGGGTTGCTTACTGATGACCTTGACGACTAGCGTAGAACCCAGTGCAGTGACGGCTTCACCGACGTTGTCTGCGCCAGTGGCCAGAAACGAGGCGGTACTGTCGGTGGTGCCAGCAACAATGCGGGTATTTTCAGGTAACGTAAATTGTCTGGCAATTTCTTTCGAGATGGTGCCAATTATCGTGCCGGGGGCAACGACTTCGGGGAACAAACCCATAGGCAACTTGAGCTTGTTCAGCCAATCCGGCCAGATCTTTTGTTGGGCATCAAAACCCAGCTTAAGTGCATTGTTATAATCACTGATGACGCCCCTTGCCGGGAAATGCCCGCTGAGTGTAGCGGCGATCCAGTCGGCCTGATGACAAGCGTGTCGTGCCGTGGCAGCCAATCCATCTTCTGTTAACCACAATAGTTTGGCCAGGGCACTGCCGGGGCCCTGTGCTGCGGTGTTAGAGGGAGCGATGTCGGCGATAGATGCAGCCTGAGTGATGGCGCGGGCGTCGTTGTACATCAGTGCCGGACCCAGGGGTGTGCCATGTTCGTCTGTGAGCAGCAAGGTGGCGGAAGTGCCGTCTACGGCGATAGCGGCGATCTGTTGTGGGTCGATAGTGGCTGTTAGCTGATCGAGGCAATGGCAGACAGCAGTCCACCACAGGGCCGGGTCTTGTTCGACGTGGGTACCGTTGCGTTGTGGGGGGGGCAGGGCGACGCTCACTTCGCCGATAATATTATCTTTTTCATTGATGGCGATGGCGCGGCAACCGGAGGTGCCGAGGTCGATACCGATGAAGATTTGTCGGGTTGGTTTCATTGGTGATTTACCCTTTCACCCCATAGCTGTCAGGCTAAGAGAAAAATATAATATTATCAGAAGGCTGTAGGTCTATGCGGTAGCTTTTTAATAACCCAAAGCAATTTCCATCTGTTATAAGCAGTTGTTCTATTACTGCCCCAGGTTGTTGAAAATCTACAAAAAAAACCATCATATCAGATTGATTTTTTTAGTTTTTTCTTAGTTTAGCGGCTATACCCCAAGGGAGGAGGAGTTATGTTGACACCTTGATAAATCAAGTTTACGGTCACTTTCATTCCAGTACGGCATAAATCTCCAAAAGAAAGCCCCTCTTTTCTGGAAGGCTGTAACTTCGCAGGACTGGGAAGAAACAGAAAATATTCTTGATAACTTTGGGGATGGTTATAAATCCAGACGAAAACTTGAGTCAGACTTGATCAAGAAAATAAAAAAATGATAATTAAAGTTATAGCCCTAATCATGCTGGGGTTTATTGTAAGTGGATGTGGAAAATATTCCATCAACAATTCTTCGAATGCATATATTTTTAATAAATCATTAATGGCCGATTACCAAAACCTGAATAAATCACTCAAAAAAGAACGTATTGAGATAAGTTTTACATCTGGGGAAAGCGTTAATAATTGTGCGGACTATTTAGCTGAAATAAAAAAATCAAATATTTTTGATGGCGTAAATAATACAATTCATCACAGTGAATACCTTACCTGTGAAGCTCTTGATTTATTAAAGTCACACAATATCATTACATCAAAGCAAAAAGTATCTTATGGTGAGCTACTATCCTCCAGCCTCGATTTAAGTTCTTTTCCTTCTTCCGTAAATCAGGAGTCTCAAGCCTACGGTAAAATATTACAAAAGCTGGACCCGAAGAATTTAAAAATAAGCAACTATGCTGTCACCCGTGAAACTAACGACTGGATGTACACGATAGAAGTGATTGCCGCCAGCGACCTGAATAACGACGGCACTAACGACTTGATTTTATGGCTGTATGATCAAGCGAAAAATGGTAACTACCATGCATATTCCACTCTTATTGTTCCAACATATAACAATGAGAAACCTTTATTGGCGACGCCTTATAGCGAATGGAAACGTTACTTTATTTCCAATCAAAGCAACAGGAGATTAAATTAATTGAATCACCTTGATGTTTGCAGCTAAAAAAAATCAGAATCGATAAAAATTTAAGATGTACAGACAAGCTGCACAGTCAACGATAATGCCGCAGCTTCTTTAAACTCCAAATAGTCTCCTTAGAAAACTTACAATGCGGTTGCTTTTCCAATGCACTACTAATGATGTTTTTCAACGAATCAGGAATTTCACTAGTTACCTGAGCCTGCAAGTTATAATCAAGTCCAAACACAATAAGAATACCAAACCCGTGTGAAATATTGCGTGAATTTTTACTTAGAAACGAACCAATACTGTAAGTTTTTGTGGACCCGCCAGCGATCCGCATTTGAACCATCTCGGGTGTTTGCAAAAGTACTGGACCAAACGTGTTGTCATCTAAAAAGACAAAATCTCCTAATTTGGTAGGAAGCCAGCATTCATCTTTGGCAAATTTTCGAGATTGCAATCCGAGCAAAGTGTCCATAGGTATCATTATACTTCCACCCATCAATACGGGATTGGTTAAAGTAGTATAAAATTTCAAATGGTTCATACAGGGAAGCTGTTAGTCAGGTGTTTTCGGAACGAGTAAGTCAGGGTAAAAAAGCAAACTCTATTAACACCAGTTCATATTGAGGCGACAGAATTTGAGCAACATTTCCAAGAATTACAAGTGCTTTATTCAACAGCCCTGCATTGCTTGCCTGCACAATGATAAGCTATATCTGGTGGGTCCTTTAGCGCGACTCAACCTCAACAGCCATCTTTTACCTGACCCCGTTAAAAAGTTAATTGGTGAAGTGGGGTTTAAACTACCGATTTTCAACAGTTTTCATAGCATCACTGCACGGGCAGTTGAAATCTATTATGCCTCTATGAAGCACAGAAAATACTCATGTAATACGAAGTGCCTCAAGCTACGGCCGTGAATGTTACGCCTAAAGCGGGTGTCGGTTATGCTTGCTCTGAAGAACCACGAGGCACCTTATGGCATCGCTATGAAATAGATGAGAATGGCTTGATTGTATCGGCCCGCATCGTACCACCCACCAGTCAAAACCAAACCTGCATCGGAGAAGACATTCGTTTAGCAGTAACGCCAGATTTATTATTTAAAGACGATGGTAGTATTCGTTTGTTTTTTTAAAATTATCCGCAACTATGATCCGTGCATATCATGCGCAACACATTTTTTGAACTTGAGAGTGGTGAGACATTAGTTTAGAAAAATTATACAGTATGCTTATCATCTATGGCTGGAGAAAAGAAATACTTTCGAATTTCTTGAGACAATTGATGTGTTAACTCTGCATAATTTGCATGACCAATATTTGCGTAAAGTTTGGGTGCTTGGCCGATAAATAGAATTAGCAGTTGGGGGTCGAAATGTGTATTGCTTTCAGCTTCCAGCAGCGCGATGGCTTCATTTAATTCAAAGGGTTTTTTATAGGGGCGTTCACTCATCAAAGCATCAAATACATCAATTATGGCGAAGATGCGTGCGTTAATCGGAATGTCATCCCCTTTTAACCCTGTCATGTAACCCGTGCCGTCATAGTGTTCGTGATGATATTTAACAATGTCATCCGCCCCGTGAAGCCATTGGACACTTTTTATAATATCCATGCCAATAGAAACATGCTCGTGCATCTGAATTGTTTCCAGCTCGGTAAGTTTTCCTGCTTTTCGTAAAATGGCATCAGCCACACCTAATTTACCCACGTCATGTAAAAAAGCGCCTGCGATTAGATTTTTCATTTGTAAATCATCAAATTTTAATAATTTGCCCATAGAGACAGCATATAACGAGACTCGATAATTATGAGCATCCGTGGTTGCGTCGCGCTTAGATATAGAGGTGCCTAGGACTTTCATTAGTTCGACATTTGCTTGAAAAACGTCTCGTGAAAACTTGATTAACTTTCGATTAAGATAGAGGATGATCGGGTAAACAGTAGCCGTTGTAATAGAAACAATGATAACCACAAAGAGCACCATTTGCACTACTTGGGCTTCTATTGAAGTTAATGTTTCTTCTCTGACGAGATAAACACCCTCAAAATATCCAGCCAGCGCTGTTGATTCAGCATACAAAGGTAATAACACTTGTATATATAACTCTCCGTTAAAGCGAAGTTTTTCATGGTATATTTTTTCATCAAGAGGGAAGTTATGATGTTTTTTTCCCAGCTCAGTTTGAACTGCACGACTTTCATTGCGCATTACTTCGGCTAGATGAGAACGGTTTTCATCATAAATATCCACAACAACAAAATGTTGCTTAACCAGTTTGTGAGCGAACGCCTGAAGGTGGGGTATTACATCAACGGGATTTATTGCCATTTGATTAATAACGTCCTGCTCCAGTGTGCTAACTTCAGACAACACCAAGTTTAATACTTGCTGGTCAACACGTTCTAATTCTAGATAAGCGACAAGGCTTGCCATCAACGGGGTAAGTATTAACCAGACAATAAATAATCGGATTAAAAGTTGTTTTTTTATATTTTTTGTCATTTAGAGTGACTTGATGTAGTGAAAGACATCTTTAAATATAGAGTGATTTAAAAGTGACTTTATTTAAATGATTTTTAAACAATTATAATGCGGTATAAATATTATCTTCTATCATTACTGTGCTTCTGGAAATTCGAGGTCGAATACCCATGTAGTAGCGCTTGCTCTTTTGAGCCTGAAGACAGGTTTCGATGTCACGCAAGCTCTCGCGATAGGTTAGTTGTGCGAAGGCCATGCAAAGATACTGTTAGTGTTTGTTCTCTGTCTGGGTTGTGATAGAAAGGTCGTGCAACGCATCCCAGGATTTTTGTAAATTTTTGTCAATGCTGTTGTCGTTATTGATCATTGCTGCAAGATTATTTTTTAATTCATCAATCATACTGACCTGTGCCGGAATACCTTTGGGAAAATTTCCTGTATTGGAAAATGTTACCCAGCCTTGTACCCGCCAAGGTGTATTGGCAGCAGATGAATTACCTGTTTCAATTATGTGTTGCAAATTCCACAGTACTGCCTGACAGGCGCTTTGATTGTTATACAACGGGTTGTTGAATTTATAGGTTTTATTATTGATGACCTGCGACCACTGATCGATTGTTTCACCACCGAATAAGTGGCCTTCATTGTGTTGTGTGTTCAGCACGACAAATCCTCCAGGGATTAACAATAAATAGTCAATAAATACCAGGCCATCGATACCGTCCGGTAAAATGACGTTGTGTAAATACTTTACACCTAAAGATTCCACCACTTTGCGAGTATGGCGTTGATGTCTGCTTTTGCGTGACTGTTTCCACAAAAAGAAAACAACAGCAATCAAACCCAGTGCGATGATGGCTTCCAAAACATAGAAAACCATTTCGATTGAAACGAATTCCATTCTTTAGCGTTCTTTCAGCCGAGGAATCAACATCGCCAGATTGCAGGGTGCAGTGCGGTGGTCCAGCTGATCTTTGATGATGTTGTCCCAGCCGGTTTTACAGGCACCCGAAGAGCCGGGCAGGCAGAACAAATAGGTGCCATTGCTAACGCCTGCCAGGGCGCGGGATTGCAATGCTGAGGTTTTGATTTCCTCAAAAGAAATCATCCGAAACATTTCACCAAAGCCTTCAATTTCTTTATCCAACAGGGGCTGAAATGCTTCCGGGGTGCCGTCACGACCCGTGACTCCCGTGCCGCCGGTGCTGATTATTACATGTACTTCGGAATCAGCGATCCAGCGTGAGACGACAGCACGAATTTGATAAATATCGTCGGGAACAATGGCCTTTTCGGCCAGTTGATGACCCGCGTCTTCCAGTCGGCTGACCAGCACTTTACCCGAGGTATCTTCGGCTTCTGTGCGGGTATCAGACACGGTGAGGATGGCGATATTGAGGGGAATAAATTCGCGTTGCTTTTTCGAGAGGCTCATTGATTTTTACTCATTCGGTAGTGTGTTCGTTCGCCAAAGGCAGCGTGTGAAAGTGGATTATAGCGGCTGTTCCCACAGCTGGGGAGTCTGTGGGAAATGAGCGCTGAAGGCCACCAATTACTTTTTTTAATATGGATATTGGGTGTGAGCTTTCTGTTGCCGATAACTGCAAGGCTATGTTGAAGAACGAAGGTTCCACAGGTTCGTTGATTAATGGTCGTATGTTCCATTACGATCTTGTGCATGATCCGGCTGCTTCTTTGGCGCTGGCCTCCAAGCCTGGTGAGTGTGTATGTTTCCATTTTGTTAACGCCAATATCAACAATCCGGTTGCCCTGCATCCTATCGCAGGTGTCTGGGATTGTGTTTTTCTTAACGACAGCCCCCAAAATATACTCAAGGAAGGGCAGGTTTTATTGCTATTCCTATCGTTGAAACTTTTAAGGCGAACTTCATTTGGGGTTCGCTTTATTTGTTCGTGATTAGTTGCAACAATCGGGTGATGTGGGGGCTAGAGACTTTCGGTTACCCTATTAGATCTTAAATGTATGCTGATACTTGAGGTCGTTTTAGGCTTCTTTTGCGCGCAACGCAAGGACTTTCCCAATCTTTAGTCGTGTCATGGTTTGTGTTATATGGCGATTGATTCATGCAATAAATTGTGTAACAACGCTTATATCCAGTTGGTAAATTCCTGAAAAATGAATACACTGGCCTGGCAGCATGCTGAGAGAGGTATCAATATCGTCGCGTCACACTGGCGACGACCGGTGTCTATTGCTACCACTGGGTTCCGGGCCTCGGCTTTGGCAGCCTGCATCGCTCTACCGTCTACGTCCATGTAGGTGACCTGCACCGGAATGCTGTGCGCTTGGCAAACTGTGGGAAATGAATCCCCAGGAATTAACGACGCTTTTTTGAGCGAAAAACATAATGAATATGCAACCGATAATAGATAAGTTATTGCCCACAAAAATGATCTTGCCACTTGGCATTACCGTGGCGTTGGTGCTGTTGCTCAGCGCTTGCGAAAAAGCACCAGAGCAACAAGGAGGAGGGTTCCCGCCACCGGCTGTGAGTGTTGCCAAGGTGATTGAGCGCGAAATAACACCATGGGAAGAGTTTAACGGTCGGGTTGAGGCAACAGATACCGTTGAGATTCGTCCGCGGGTTGGTGGTGTGATTGAGAAAACCCATTATTCCGAGGGTGATATGGTCAAGCAGGGGGACCTGCTGTTTGTGCTCGACCAAAAACCGTTTCGTGCCGAGCTGGCCCGTGCGGAAGCGGATTTGGCTCGGGCCCATGCCGAGGCGGATCTTGCACGATCTGAGATTCGGCGCGCCAAAAATCTGGTGACACGCAATCTGCTTTCTCAGGATGAATACGACCAACGTGTCGCGGCTGAAGCTCAGGCCAACGCGAAGGTGCGCTCGGTAGAGGCCACTTTGCAACTTGTCCGGCTTGATTTGGCATACACCGAAATTCGTGCGCCCATTGATGGACGCACAGGTCAGGCATTGGTGACAAAGGGCAGTCTGGTTGCATCCGACCCCACACCTGATTTGTTAACGACCGTGCTCTCGGTTGACCCAGTGTATGTAGTTTTTGATATCGATGAACTGACGTATTTGCGCTATTTCAAAAAATTGCAGCCAGCGAGCGAGCGTGATGGCCGTAAAAAACGGCCGGTGTTTATTGGTCTCGGTAATGAAGCGGGTTTCCCGCGCGAGGGACACGTTAATTTTGTGGATAACCACATTGCGCCAGACACCGGCACCATTCGTGTGCGCGCGATATTGGATAATGCGGAAGGGCAGTTGCTTCCTGGTTTATTTGCGCGGGTAAAACTACTGGCACCTACCTCGGAAAAGGCCTTGTTAATTGCCGATCACGCCATTCTCACCGACCAGGACCGCAAGTATGTCTATGTACTTGGAGCTGAAAATAAAGCGATGCGCCGGGATATTCACATCGGCCGTACTTATGAAGGGTTACGTATCGTCAGTGATGGACTCAAACCCGATGAGCAAATTATTGTGCATGGCATACAGAAAGTATTTTTCCCCAATATGCCGGTGATGCCGCAGATGATTGGCATGAGCGACCCCGCGCCATCACCTGGGGCCATGCCCGTGGCCGAGCATTGAACGTGGCAGAAAAAGAGAGTCAGTTTCCATGAAGGATTTTTCCCGTTTCTTTGTTGACCGGCCAATCTTTGCGGCCGTGCTATCAATCCTGATATTCACCGGTGGCTTAATTGCCTTGCAATTATTACCCATCAGCGAATATCCCGATGTAGTGCCACCCACCATTACCGTGCATGCGGTATATCCCGGTGCGAATCCAAAAGTCATTGCCGAAACCGTTGCGACACCGCTTGAAGAAGCGATCAATGGTGTCGAGAACATGATGTACATGAAATCCGTCGCCGGCAGTGACGGTGTGCTGGCCATGACGATTACCTTCAAACCCGGTACCGATGTTGATCTTGCTCAGGTGCAAGTGCAAAACCGTGTTAGTCAGGCAACGCCACGCCTGCCCGAAGATGTGCGGCGTTTGGGGGTGGCGACACAAAAACGTTCGATCAACCTGACGATGGTGGTGCACCTGCTGTCCCCCAATGAGAGCTATGACGCCACCTACCTGCGTAATTACGCCGTGTTGCATGTGAAAGATGAGCTGACACGCATACCGGGCGTGGGCGATGCATTGATTTTTGGTGCAGGTGATTATGCCATGCGCATCTGGCTGGACCCAGGCAAGGTGGCCGCCCGTGGCCTGACGGCGGGTGATGTTGTGCAAGCCATACGGCAGCAAAACATTCAGGTATCGGCGGGGCAAATCGGTGCACCACCACAACCCAATACCGCCGCATTTACCCTGTCCATCAATGCTAAAGGGCGTTTGGTGACGGAGCAAGAATTTGCCGACATCGTGGTTAAATCCGGGGCCAATGGCGAAATTACCCGCTTGAGTGATGTGGCACGTTTGGAACTTGGCGCATCGGAATACGCATTACGTTCCCTGTTAAATAACAAACAGGCTGTCGCAATCCCGATTATGGCTGCCCCCGGTGCCAATGCCATTGCACTCTCGGATAGTGTGCGGGAAAAAATGGCAGAACTGTCAGAACAGTTCCCGCAAGACCTCAGTTGGCAAGTGGTGTACGACCCAACAGTATTTGTGCGCGACTCCATTGCCGCCGTGGTCACTACATTGCTGGAAGCTGTGCTACTTGTTGTTATTGTCGTCGTATTATTTTTGCAAACCTGGCGCGCATCACTGATTCCCTTACTGGCCGTGCCCGTGTCGATCATTGGCACCTTTGCCGTGTTATTGTTGCTGGGTTTCTCGATCAACACCCTGACCCTGTTTGCTCTGGTGCTGGCCATTGGTATTGTGGTGGATGATGCCATTGTGGTGGTCGAAAATGTCGAACGCAATATTGCCTCGGGCCTATCATCCGTTGCCGCCGCACACCGGGCAATGCGTGAAGTCAGCGGGCCGATTATTGCCATCAGCCTGGTACTGATCGCTGTGTTTGTGCCCATGGCATTTTTATCCGGTGTCACCGGCCAGTTTTATCGCCAGTTCTCGGTCACCATTGCTATTGCCACCGCTATTTCTGCCATTAATTCATTGACGCTATCTCCCGCGCTCGCTGCCGTCATACTCAGAGGCCACGACGAGCCACCGGATCGACTCACGCGGATCATCAACGCGTTATTTGGCTGGATATTCCGTCCATTTAACGCCGTATTTCAATCCAGCTCAAACCTCTACTCCAATACCGTTACGCGCATGCTGCGCCACCGCAGCCCGGTTTTTGTGGTATATCTATTACTGGTTGGGCTCACCTGGATGCTGTTTCAAGCGGTACCCGGTGGTTTTATTCCAACCCAGGACAAGCTTTACCTGATTGGCGGCGTTAAATTACCTGAAGGTGCCTCGTTGGATCGCACCGAAGCCGTGGTGAAAAAAATCAGTGATTTTGCCTTATCCACCGAAGGGGTTGCCGATGCCGTTGCGTTCCCTGGGCTGAATACACTGCAATTCACCAACACATCGAACACCGGCACCATCTTTTTTCCGCTAAAAAGTTTTGATGAGCGCAGCCGCTCGGCCGCCGAAATTACTGCCGAACTGCAAGGCAAGATTTCTTCGATACAGGAAGGCTTTGGTTTCGCCATCATGCCGCCGCCT
>Ga0316203_1002184_pt1 | contig 10678 bp, 6 predicted proteins | sample 6monrhotite_MG_FD_204940 | JGI IMG/M metagenome (GOLD analysis project Ga0316203, IMG submission 204940) | Microbial mat bacterial communities from mineral coupon in-situ incubated in ocean water Damariscotta River, Maine, United States -... | ecosystem: Environmental > Aquatic > Marine > Coastal... | reverse complement strand
CTGTTGAAAAAATCAGTGAATGCTATCTCATTCCTGCACTAGAACAGTTGCTCGACACCTTTCCCTTCACGCTGCTCGGTTTTCACTCAGACAACGGCTCGGAATACATCAACAGACGTATCGCTGAGCTGCTAGAGAAGCTACGCATTGAGTTTACCAAGTCACGTTCCCGCCACAGCAATGACAATGCGTTGGCGGAAAGCAAAAATGGTGCGGTGGTAAGGAAAATCTTCGGCTATGGTCATATTCCACAGCGTTGGGCACCCCTCATCAATCATTTTAATCAACAGTACCGGTTCTTCAAAAACTTCATACGGAGTTTTAAATCCCAGGCATTTTCTGGGTCGGCTGTTCAGTTTGTGTACCGCATCTAAAACCTGTTCTTTTGTCACATCAATCAACTCCATTGACTTTGGGAAGTATTGCCTCAATAAACCACTGGCATTTTCATTCTGACCACGCTCCCAAGAGTGATAGGGCTTGGCGAAATACGTATCGCACTGTATCGTCTTCGCAACCTCCTCATGGTACGCAAACTCTTTTCCATTATCGAATGTAATCGTGTTTACAAAGCGTTTTATCGGGACGAACAAGCTGAGCATTGCATCTGTGACATCCCGTGCCTTCTTGCTGCTGACAGGCAGCGCGAGACGCAGCTTTGATTTGCGTTCATCCAACGTGACAAATACACCTTTATGTCCTTTTCCAATCATGGTGTCAGCTTCCCAGTCACCTACCCGTTCGCGGGTATTAACGATCTCGGGCCGGCCATCAATATCCGTTCTGTTAGGGATACCGTTGCGGTTGCGTGGATGGGCTGACCCGTAACGTTTTCTATAGGTTTTATTCTGATGACGAAGGTGCGTATATAAATCTCCACCTGAGTGTTTATCTGACAGAATATGCTAATAGATCGTCTCATGATGCAGCTTGATAACATTTTCTTTTTCAAGGCGGCCGACTATCTGCTCAGGACTCCAGTCCTGGCGGATATACCCCACAATGATATCGACAATTTCAGTGGTCAGTTTGATGGCTTTGGGCTTTGTTTCGTGACGCCTATTTGCCATGCCATCAGCCTGGTTATGGCGATAACCTCCCCGCCCTGTATTGCGAGCAACTTCTCTTGCAATCGTGCATTGTGACCGACCAAGCGCTTTGCCTATTTCTGATAATGTTTTTTCGTTTTTCAGTGAAACTTCGATATAATGTCTTTCCTCAAGACTCAGGTGTTTATAGCTCATTTGTAGCCTCTGCTTTTGGTTTCGTAGCCTTGCATTGTAACCCTGAGTCTTGTTTATTTCAGGGTGCATGCCTAACTACATTCAGAGGTTATGCGCTTATCATACGAATTCAGGTTTCATTATGATCACGACAAAAATTGATACCGGTAACTGTACCACTATCGCAGACCTACTCCGCTATCGCGCCATGACAAGCCCAACGCGAGAAGCGCTACACTTTCTGCCTACAGGCGAATCAGACCAACAGTTCAGCCTTAGTTACGACGAGCTTGATCGAGCCGCCTCTGCTATTGCAGAGGCGCTTCAGTCTCGCTATGTTCCAGGTTCACGATGCCTGCTGGCTTACCCTGCAGGCTTCGAATTTCTCAAAGCATTTTTTGGGTGTTTGTACGCGGACATGGTAGCGGTGCCTGTAGTCCCTCCAGAGCGTAAGCAAGCTCTGACCAAATTCACCGCGATCACACAAGCCGCTGCTCCTGCTGTTACGCTTACAACCCAAAACTATATCGACAAAATGTTATCCTTTGGTGATCACGCCGGAATCGAATGCATTGCCACAGATAATATCGCAAGCCTGGACACCCTCGGCCCGGCGCCTCTGGCCACACCAGAAAGCCTTGCGTTTCTACAATTTACCTCCGGCTCGACCGGACAACCTAAGGGTGTGATGATTCGTCACAGTAACCTATGGAAAAACTCTATTGCGATTAACAATGCCATGCATAACTCAGCAGAATCGCGTGTACTCAGTTGGCTACCTGCATTTCATGACATGGGACTCATAGGTGGCTTAATACAACCTCTATTTTCAGGGGCAGATGTTACACTGATGCCCCCGCATGCATTTCTACAAAAGCCTCTGAGGTGGCTGCAACAAATTTCCAAGCGCGGTATAACTCATAGCGGCGGGCCTAGCTTTGCTTATGAAATGTGTATCGCAGCGGCCACCTATGAAGACATACAACACTTAGACCTAAGCACCTGGAGTGTGGCATTCAATGGCGCTGAACCTGTAGATGCCCGTGTTCTTGATACTTTTTCGGAACGTTTTAAGCCCGCAGGCTTCTCTCCAAGGGCCTATATGCCATGCTATGGGCTTGCTGAAAATACGCTAATGGTATCCGCCACGCACAAAGAACATGTACCTAACATACTGTCAGTAGACCGAGAAAAGCTGGCCGCAGGTACAATTCTGGCATCTAACGCCGCCTCCAGCCGGCGTATCACTAGTTGTGGCACAAGTGCTACCGAGGTTAATGTGCGCATTGTTGATATTGACACGCAAATAGAATTAAGAAATGGAAACGTTGGTGAAGTATGGGTATCAGGTAGCAGCTTAGCCGCTGGCTACTGGGCGTTAGCAACGACTACAGCGCAAACCTTCGGCGCCAGTTTACCCGGACAGGAGGAGCGCTACTTGCGCACGGGTGATCTCGGTTTTCTACATGAGGAGCAACTGTATATCACGGGCCGACTCAAAGACTTAATCATTGTACGCGGACTCAATTACTACCCCAATGACATTGAAAAAACAGCCTCTGCTAGTGCACCAACATTAGTGGCCTATGGTTGTGCAGCTTTTTCGGTAGAGGCTACCCCTAACCGCCTCGTTATAGTACAAGAGGTAAAGCGCCAAGCCTTAAGACGCTTAGATGGAGCGGCTCTCTGTGATCAAATACGAGCAAGCGTAGCCGCTGAAGAAGGGTTAACCCTGACTGATATAGTGCTAGTCAAGCCCATGACCTTACCACGCACTTCAAGCGGCAAAATCCAGCGTCATCAGTGCCTACAGAAGTTCGTTAGTGGCGAAACCTATGGTGTTGTCTATCACCACAACCTCTACCAGCCAACCCAGATCGCACCGAATCAAATTACGGCTAGCAATGAAGTGCTAACCGTGAAAGGTGTTGGAGACTGGCTTCGACACCACATCGCCAAACATACCCAGCAACAGTATCACGAAATAGATCCAGAGCGCCCCTTTGTAGAGTTTGGACTAGATTCAGTAGTGCTGGTAGAGTTATCGGCTTTACTGGCCAAACATATGGAGATCGACTTACCGCCGGAGCTACTCTTCGAATACACCACCATTAATACACTGCAAACAGCACTAACCAACACCCAGGTGATCACTGCACAGGATGTGGATTTCGACGCAGAGATGACACTACCCCTAGATGTAACGTTACCTAGCCCATACACTGGGTTTTGCTCGCCACGAAAAGTATTAGTTACCGGTGCAACAGGCTTTGTAGCCGCTTACCTGCTCCCCGAACTGATTCGAGGTGGCATCACCGAGCTGGTTTGCCTTGTTCGCTGCCGCGATACTTGCCACGGGTTTGAGCGTGTTCGCGATAACCTCGCTCACTATGGCCACCACATTGATAACTTGGCTCGGTTGCTCACCATTATCCCAGCCGACCCGAGCCAGCCCAAGCTGGGCTTGAACAACGAAACCTACGAAATATTGAGTCGAGAAATCGATACGGTGCTGCACTGCGCTGGTGAACCTGGCTGGCAAAAACCCTATCATGCACTGCGAGATATTAATGTAGGCGCAACGCTCGAAGCTCTCAAGTTCAGTTGCGCACAACGCACTAAAGCTTTTCATCATATCTCAACAATTACTATTTTTGAAATGAAAGAAGGAGGTTGCTTCGAAAATGCCATACCAGACCCCCGCAATAGCCATGGCCGTGGCTACAATCAAAGCAAGGCCGTTGCTGATCGCCTTTGTTTAGCAGCTATGGAGCGAGGTCTTCCTGTTACAATTTACCGTTTTCCCTTTGCCATGGGTTCGGCGGCGACAGGGCAAATGCCCATGCAAATCACCTTACCTCAATTGATCAAGGGAATTATCGAGACTGGCTTAATGCCACTTGAGAATGTAGCCGTCAACATCGTTCCGGTAGACTACCTTGCTGAAACTATCGCTGCATTAATGCTACAAGCTGGGAGCGAGAGACGCTGCTTTCACATCGTTAACCGCAAGCAACTAGGTATGAAAGATCTGGCTGGGCTGCTCACGCGATTTGGTTACCCTTACCGGCGTGTCCCCTACGATGTTTGGAAGACGCTAGTCGCTGAGGGGCGTAACGCCTGCCTACTGCCCCTCCTACCATTACTAAACGCTTATAATGTGTCAGCTTTGGTCAGTGATTTTCTAATCGATCCAACCAATACCTACACCGCTCTTCACAGTCACCGCCCTGAGCTACTCGACAGTATGCCCACCTCTCTAGAGTGTGTGTCGGCACTTATCCAATACGCACAAAATATAGGCGATTTTTATCCTGGTACAGAGGGCATGGAGGGCGCTCATAGCCGAGTTGATCAACAAGCCACAAGAATTGATTATCCTAAATTGACAATCAACCACTCCCATAAGCAAAATGCAGTCGTTATGAGCCGGCAGGTAACGGGCAAACAAGCACTGGCAATCACTCAGCGTACAGATCGCCCTAAAGTATTTTTTCGTGTACTGTTCGCGGATGCGCTACGACGCTGGTCCCAACAATCGCAACTGGGCTTGGCGCTTGCTACTGGTCGGGCAGCCGGTATGGATAGCCACTTCGAATGGTCAAGCTGTAAGAGCCGTCACTCGCTGTTGGATGGGCGCCCCTTTGATCAACACCTATACGAAGCAGACCAGACTCAACGACCTTTATTATGGCTACAAGAGGAGGACGGTACACAGCCTGTCGCTTTCGCTTATCTAGAATGCACAAATACCGAACCACAAGACAAACACTTTCTAAGGCAGTTCCAACATTCACTGCGGGATGAACTTGAGCGAGAAAACTCTGCCCTCGCCTGCGAGGTGAGCTCGCTCGACAGGGGGTGGGAGATACAGTGGCGCTTAACCCCTTCAGTAGACTCTGAGCCTCTCCAGAACGCTTTCGATTATTTTATGGCTTGTATCAACCACCAGTGCGATGCCGACTGGAGCAAGCCCATGAGTTTCGAGATATTTTTGCCGTTTATTAAACCGAGCGCGCTAGCCAACCGTACGCAGACAACATACCCCTGCGAACGTAGCATCCACGCCCTATTTCTTGAGCAAGCTGAACAAACACCCGCCGCTATGGCCATTCGCCATTGTTCAGGCAACCTCACCTACAGCGAGCTGAGAGCGCAAGTACTAAGCCTTGCAGATTACATCAACAAACAGATACCTCGTGGTGAACACTTGGTTGGCTTGTACTGCAATCGCAAGCCATCGGCACTGGCTGCCATGCTGGCCGTCGGCTTATCAGGTAACGCATTCGTACCGCTTGACCCCTCCTACCCAGAAAACCGTTTGTCTATGATGCTACAGCAAAGCCGAGCGCCTCTGGTATTAGCCGATGATGATTTAATTATACCAGCCATAACGCTAGCACCCGAGGGAATAGCCGTCACCTCAATTGAGCAGATCCTACTATCTAGCAAGCCCCTGAGCTCTGATTATTCACCCACACAAGCCCAACAACTCATGTACGTAATGTTCACCTCTGGGTCGACAGGGCGCCCCAAAGGCGTCATGATTAAACAACGCTCAGTGGTCAACTTTGTTCATTCAGTGGCAGACACTTTAGGTACTAAAGCACGAGGAGATTGGATGGCGGTTAGCTCCTTCTCCTTCGACATTTCTATCATGGAGCTATTTGTACCATTAACAACAGGACTGTGCGTGGTGCTTGCCTCTTCAGAGCAAGCTCGGAATGCTCAGCAACTACACGAACTGATCAACACTACCAAGCCAAAGGTCATGCATGCAACACCGGCCACCTGGACGATGCTGCTAGATGCTGGCTTCACCAATCCACAGGACATGATAGTACTAAGTGGCGCCGATACTCTCGGTGAAGGCCTCAAAAACCGCCTATGTAGCATGGGGTGTTCACTATGGAATTTCTATGGGCCCACCGAAACCACCATCTATTCTGCTGTTAAGAGAATTATCCCGAACGAGGCAGTCACCATTGGTACACCCTTGGCAAACACCACCTTGCATGTTCTCGATAACGACTTGCAACCGGCACCGGTGGGTGTCCCAGGAGAGCTATACATCGGCGGCGATGGCCTTGCACATGGCTTTTTACACCAACCAGAACTGACCGCAGAGCGTTTTGTGGAACTTTCAATAGCAAACCAACCTTTAGCGAGATACTTCCGCACTGGGGACTTGGCTCAATTACTGCCTAACGGTGATATTGCTTGTATGGGTCGACTAGACCATCAAATCAAGCTACGTGGTTACCGCATTGAGATCGACGAGATAGAGAGCATTATTGATACCCACGAGCAAGTCAACACCTGTGCTGTAGTGGTTCAAGGTACAAACGAACATCGACAACTGAGCGCCTTTATCGTACCTGGGGCAAACCAAAGGCAAAAAGATGAAGATTTAGTGCTCCAAGGGCACCGCCAAATATGGGACTACACTTACACCCAGCCCCGAGACCTACATCACGAAGCGGGTTTTTGGATCAGTAGCTACAATGGAGAGCCGATACCTGAGCTAGAAATGAATAGCTTTTTTGATACCACTGCAAAAAGTATTCTTGGGCTGGCTCCGCGCAGAGTACTGGAAATCGGCTGCGGCAATGGCTTATTAGCAAGCCGTATCTGCCCCAGCTTAGAGCACTATACTGGACTGGACTTCTCCAGCAGTGCACTTGAGCAGGCTCGAGAACAGCTGAACGCAACAGGAATAGAGAACGCCTCTCTGCTGCAAGGCGACGCTAAGCAACTGTCAATGATCAACCTTGACGACTACGATCTAGTTATCCTCAACTCGGTAGTTCAATATTTCCCTAGTTATCAATACCTACAATCTGTACTCAATCAGCTAATCGAAGGAGCAAAGAACGAGCTAGCGATCTTTGTCGGCGACGTACGAGACCTAGCTCGGGCTGAAGAATTCTACGTCTACTCAGAATTCCTGCGGGCCCCTCCCGGCGCTTCACTTAAGTCAATCTGGCAGCGGGCACAAGCGCGAGTCAACCGCGAGAGTGAACTCTTGCTCGACGCCGGCTTTTTCGCTGAATTTGCTCACAAGTCCCCTCAAGTAGCCGTTACTGTCCGAGCTCACACAGACTCCCTCATAAACGAGATGACCCAGTTTCGCTACAATGTACTTATGCGCGTAAACTACCAAACCGGCCGCATCGACGATGCACAACAGATGCCCTGGCAATCGATGGCCAACGTTCGTCAATCACTGGCCGTGCGCGATGCAGAACCATTGATCATCAGCGGTATACCCGATGCGCGACGTTTGCCGGTTCAACAAGTCATCGATGCGCTATCCCAGGTTGATGATCACGCAGCCTTAAGCAAACCATTGCGCAAAACCCTCATGCAGTGCGATGGAGTCAAACTCACCGACCTAACAATGCTGGCACATGATGCTGGCTTCATAGCAAGCTACTCTCATTGCGGCGCCCAACCCGGCACTGTCACCGCTTACCTCAAAGCAAACGACGACAACCGAGATTGGAACCAGGCCCCTTCTAGCCAAACAGCGACCCCTAGACAAGCAATGAACCAACTGGCCAATGACCCAACAAACGTAGCCCGGCAAACACAGTTGCTTGATACCCTCAAACAAACCCTCAAACGCAAGCTACCTCACTACATGATACCAACCCAGTTCAAGCTAGTGACCGAGTTACCACTCACCGCCAACGGCAAGATCAACCGCCGCGCGTTAATGGAAATCAAAGAGCCTATTACCGAACGGACAATCGTCAACCCTCAAAGTAAAACTGAACGCCAAATTTTACCCATCTTTCAAAGAGTTTTGGGTGGCACTGAAACAGGTACCGAGAACAATTTTTTTGAACTAGGTGGCAACTCCATCCTTGCGACCCAACTGATACAACAAGTCAACGAAGCCATGGGCACACAGATCGTACTACAGCCCCTGTTCACAGGACACAACACGGTTAAAAAACTGGCTAAGCTTGTTGAGGCGGCACTAACATTTAAAGGTCAAAACTTTCCGCACATAGCCTCTAATGGCGATGAATTTGTATCATCCCACCTAAGCAATCAGAATTTAGCCAAGCTGGAAATTGAGATAAGCGAAGTTTACAATAAAGATTATTAATAATGTAAATGATGCAATCGCCGCGGGCATTAATGTAGGAGAACCGGTCTCAGTGGGTAATTTTCGCTCAGACACGAAATAATATTAAATAGTATGCAATTGTAATTAATCACTAAAGCTGAGCTGTTTTAATGGTATTAGTCGGGCCAGGCAAAATATTTTGTCTGGCCCAGCTATTGGCCTTCCAATTAATTTCAAGCGTAAAACAGACCACACCCTACCCAACCAAGGGTCCCCGGACATAAGCGGACGAGATTTTCCGCGAAGTCGACTTAACCCTAAGATTTAATAGTATTTGTTCGCCGACTTTTTTGGCAATAATCTTCAACCTATCTTCAGCGCCAGAATTCTTTGCATGTCGAATGGATCATCATTCGCTGACGATCGTCTAAAGTCGTATTCACCCTGCAAGTTGACATGGCGCCAGGCAATGATAGAGCCGCCTGTAATCGACGCGACCATATCTTCCCGTTCGCTCGGATCGGCTATGTTTGAGAGCCGCTGAGACAAGTGCAAATAGTTCCACAAGACGATGGCGTTTTGTATGAGTACTTTGCAAGCGGTTGCTATTTCCTGCTCTTCCTTTGTGCCATCCTGGAACTCCTGATTATTGGCGAAGAAGACGGCTTTGGAAAACTTGTTTGCCAGCTCAACTTTATTAAGTTGTTTTTCGATCCGCTGGCGTAGCTCGACGTCATCATAATAAGTCAGGATAAATTTGGTTTTGATGATGCGGCCAAATTCTTTTAATGCCTTATACAGGGGATGATCTTTCGCATAAGAACTCAGGCGCTTGAACAGTTGAGATGCGCTGCTGTAACGGAGTTTTATCGTTGCCATGAAGCGGAGGATATCTTCCCAATTTTTAAGGATTAGCTTCTGGTTTATGGCTCGACTCGGTACGATGGTGTAACCGCGTTTTTGATAGGTCGACTTACTGGAGAAGCCATAGATCCGTTGATCATTGATCTTCTTAAAACGAGGCGCAAAGGCAGTATCAATCATGTGGGTGGCCGTAAATATAGCTTCGGAGAATCCATGCGTATCGGTCGAATGAATATCACTTTTTACGACTTCATTTTGCATCAAACCATCAATGACATAGGCAGCCTCTCGATCAGAGGCACTGATCACAGTAGAATGAAATAGAGCATGACGCTCATCAATAAATGTGTAAATTGTGACCCCTTTATCCTTGCCAAAATATTTGAAGGAATAACTCGCATGCAGGGAATCAATAATATGAGTAGATGCATGCTTGATAATGAAGACACTGGTGACGAGGTAGTAATTGGGTGGGGTCCAGGGCTAAATACTTATCTTGCACAAGTTGTTGAGCCAGGTGATGAAGAGCCTGGTCTCTGGCTAGGCACTCAACCAGGGGAATATCAAGAACCGGATGAAGTGATTAAAGTAATAAATCCTTATGCATGTTCTTTTGATTACGCTGTACTAAAAAGGGCAGAAAACTGAACCTAACTACTTTAATGAAATAATCCGCTTTTATAAGCTAAATACTGCAAACGTTGAAATTGATGGGAATTGTGGCTCTAGCCCCAAGAGCGTACTAAAACACGCTACTTTATTAGCTCAACGTGAAAATCAAAAAGGAGACCCTTTTAATAGGGTGTACTGCGTTTTAGATAAAGATACCCACCCCTCCTACTCAGAAACACTTAAAAACATATCAACAATAAACACACCCAGTAAATTCATTGCTTCGACATCTGTTCCTTGCTTTGAATACTGGTTAATCCTTCATTTTTTATATACAACAAAACCATACCCAGCTACTGGTAACAATAAGTATTGGAGGCGAAGCACTTAAAGAGCTGAAGAACTATATGCCGGAGTATGAAAAAGGAAGTGGCAATATTTTTTCATCACTCTACCCTCAGCTTGATTTTGCTAAAGCTAATGCTGAGCGGGCATTAGAAGCCTCTCAGAAAAACAATACTGACAACCCATCAACTTATATTCATCAACTCGTAGAATATCTACAAAACTTGAAGGATGATATAAACAGCTAATATCGTAATTCAACCAACCATATTTAGAGCCAGATCAGAATGACATTTACTTAAACCCAAGCAACCTACCGGAAATCCACTTTAAGCAATTCAACCACTGCCCTTCACCTGATGCCGCGCGGCATACCACCCGGCCAACACAATCAACAACCCGCCGACCCACTCATTAACCATCACATGTTCATCGGTCAGCAATTGCGCAGAAACCGCCCCCACTACCAGTTCAAACAGCAGGATCACCGCCGAGCGATGTGCAGGCATGTGTGTTACACCGTAAAGCACCACCAGCGTCATCACCACCATGCCCA
>Ga0316203_1002179_pt1 | contig 10689 bp, 13 predicted proteins | sample 6monrhotite_MG_FD_204940 | JGI IMG/M metagenome (GOLD analysis project Ga0316203, IMG submission 204940) | Microbial mat bacterial communities from mineral coupon in-situ incubated in ocean water Damariscotta River, Maine, United States -... | ecosystem: Environmental > Aquatic > Marine >... | reverse complement strand
TACATCGCGGCAGACCTGAAGAACGTGTACGGCAAGGACGTGTGCAGGCGACTGCATGAGTTCATCCCCGAGAGCCGATGGGCACCGGGCGTCACGTGGTCCCGCCAAAAGGGGTTCATGTTCAAGGGCGGGCGAGCCTTTGAGCACGTGGACGGTCACGAAATCATGTTCGGCTCTGGCACGCAGGACGGCGCTGCCTTGACCGGGATGAGCGCGGACGTGGTGATCATCAACGAGCCACCCATCCAGCACCGCTGGGGCGAAATCATGCGCGCGGCTGCCGAGTGGGAGGCGCCCGCGCTTGTCGGTTTTACCCCGATCGACAGCCACGGCGTGTCTCGCAACATCGTGTGGCTCAAGAACATCGTGGAGGGCACGCCCAGCGAGGCCGAGGCAGACGAGCGATGGCAGCAGCACGTGATTCACTTGTCAGAGGCCAACGCCCCACACAGGACGCCCGAGAGCATCGCGCAGCAGATCGCAGACATGCCACACCACGAGAGGCAGCAGCGTCAGTTCGCGGATTGGGAGGGACCAGCGCCACTCCGAACGCTTCGATCCTTCGGGCCCAGCAACGTGTTCGACTTCGTTCCGGGTCAGTGGGACATGCTCCCCGACTACAACAAAGACCACGACCTCTACTTGCGGCTGTCCGCGGACCACGGCGAACTCGAAAAGAAGGAGGTTTGGGGCCTCATCGCGTACCAGACCGCCGAGGGTTCCCGGGCGTGGGCTTTGGACGAGTACGTGGCAGACGGCGCCACCTCGTTCCTCACGGACGCTCAAGGCGTGCTCGCGATGCTGGCGCGACATGGCCTGAGTTTCGGCGCGATTGACGAGGCATTCGGGGATACGAACTCCGCGGGCAAGTCGCATCTGAAGAAGATGAACCAGGTGTTTGAGGCCGAGTTCAAGGCGTTGACAGGCATTCACCTCCGCATCCAGAACGCGGCGAAGGGTCCGGGCTCGGTCGGGATGGGGACCATCAACCTGAACAACGCATTCGCGACCAACCGCCTGTGGATTTCGGTCCTCGCGGCTCAGTTGCGTCGGTCGTGTGACCGCTGGGACGGGCGCCCGAAGGATGAGAATAAGGACGCGGTGGATATGCTCCGCTACGGTGTCAATGACCTGTTCGCGCCTGTCCGGGGCAACGTGCGACGGATTGCGAGAGGGTGAGCGAGACCCATGGGCGCATACGACATTGCATACAGCGAGCGCGGAAAGGTGGCTGTGTTCCTCGGCAAGCGCGGCATCCACCGTCGTTGGGGGTTCGGCACGCACACCGACGCTTCAGCCTGCCCTCCTGCCGAGTTCGATAGCGACCACCTTCTCCTCGCGATGCTGGCGAAGTACGGCGATGTGACGGTGACGATCGATGATGCTGTCCCGATGAACTACTTCGGAAAGCCGGGCGAGCCTGATGGTTGGCCGTGGGACCCGCACAACGACCCAAACAGTGATTGGGTGCATGTGGACTACGACCGCGACCCCCACGCAGTAGAGGCCCGCATGGGGCGCGGATTTGTGACCGAGATGTCGCTTCGGCGCGCCCTTGAGAGCAAGACGATGCGCGCGCCCACATCCGCCGCGCTCCCGGTGACTGCCGCTCTTGTCGAGGCGCTGGGCGGCCAAGAGGCGACGGACGCTGCGGCGATGGCGAACGGCTACCCGGGCATCATTATCTACGGAGGCAAGCGGCCGGACACGTGCGACTGCCCCGGATGCAATGTCGAGTACGACGCTGATGTCGTCTGCGGGGATGATAAGTGGCGCGTGTGCGAGGAGCACTGCGACTGGATTCCTGAGAGGCTGTCTGCGGAGTTAAAGGCGAGGAGCGAGACCCATGAGACGACGTGACTTCCTCAAGAGCGTGCTTGCCGTGGGCGCTTCGGCGGCGTGTGCTGCCGTGTTCCCTGTGCCTCAGATTGGCGGGCCGCTGTTCCGCGAGGGCGGATTGCTCAGGTGGGCGATACCGGCGAACCCTGATGGGCTTCTCGCTCGGATACGCGAATACGAAGCGATGGCCCTCCGCGTCATCGCCATCGACAACCGGGACCTGTATGGACGCTGACCCCCACGCCAGAGTGAACGCGCGCCTGCGCGAGAACGGGACGCGCGCTGATGTCGGGTTCAACTACACGCCGACGGAGGCAGTTCGAAGGGCGACGGAGCCCGCTCTGGGCTTGCCCGAAGACGTGGCGAGGTATGAGCACGATGACGCCATAATCAACCCGCCGAGCAAGCCCCGCGCGAAGTCGCGGAGAGGGGCGGGGAAGTGAGCGAGCGATGGAGCGAGGTGACCGACTGGCCCGACGGCTTCAGCGAGTGCAGCGCGCACAAGCGGCTAGATGTCCAGTGGAAGACGTACCCGCCTGACGGCTTCCCGTTGACGTTCGGGCGCGCCAACCATCGGCCGCTACCGTGCCCGTCCTGCTTCCCCGCGTGGGAAGACGACTACCTTGAGCGGCAGGCGGACGCAGGCGGGCCCGTAGGCGTCAACGGGCGGGAGTTCGCCGTGCAACCCGACGGCTCGTGGCTCTACACGGGGTCAGCGAGGCTCGGAGTCATGGGCGATGCGGGCACGACCATTCGGGTTCTGCCAGCATGAAGCCCGACGAGCGAGCCCTTCTGCTTACCGCGCTGACCGACCGCCCCTCGCTGTACTCCGCGCCCGAGATGAACCACAAGCGCAGGGCCTACATCCTCCGCAAGTGGACAGAGCGTGGATGGTGGGAATACGGGGTGTCGCTGCGAACTGGCTGGCTGACTCCAGAGGGGACCGCGAAAGCGGAAGTGTTGCAAAACGTCGCAACGTCGGTGTAACGTCCGCGCGTGGATACCATTCAGAATGCAATGTCAACCTCCCCGCCACTTCCAGGCGATTCCGATGAGGAGCAGAGGCGACAGCAGTCCCTAGAGCGGCGGATGGTCCTTGAGGGGCGCTGGCTGGACTATCTCATTGATGAGATGCGGCAGCATTTTGGTGATCCGCGTGATCAGGTCATCGGCAAGCCGACCATGGCGCGGAACCTCGCGCGAACCGTCACCCGTCAAACCTCCGCGCTGTACAAGAGCGAGCCGACCATCAGCAATGAGGACGCGGCTGCAGCCGAGACGCTGACCGACATTGTGCGCCCGTCCATGCTCTGGCAGATGGGGAAGCGCCATCAGATGCGAACCATGTTCATCAATGACGGCCTGATGGCTGTGGACACGGTGGAGCGCGAGGGGCAGACGGTCCTGACCTACGAGTCCGTGCCGATGGACATGGTCTACATCGAGAAGTCAGCGACCGACCCGATGCGGATGGGGCGGCTTGTTCACGCGGTAGCGCGCACGTTCGAGAAGGACGGCAAGCGGGTCTGCATGTGGACGCTGGACGACTGGAACATCCACGACCCGGAAAACCCCTACTACCGCATCATCTTGCCCGGCAAGGATGAGGACATCGACATCACAAGCGAGGTGATTGAGGGTGCGCCAGAGGGCGGGTATCAGGGCTCGGACTTCGCGTGGCGATGGTCGCAAGGGGAGCGCAAGGGACTGCCGTTCATCCCCTACGTGCTGTACCACCGCGAGGCCAGCGGGAAGTTGCTGGACCCGTGGGACAACATCGAGGCGCTCGAGGCCACGAAGACCGTCGCCGTGCTTTGGTCCTTCTGGGTCCACTGCGTCAAGGATGCGTCATTCGCTCAGCGGTGGACCGTCAACGCGCGTCTCCGAGGCGGCAGCGTCACAGGCGGCGAGGGGTACTCCAACGCCACCTACGTTCCCGCAGACCCTACATCGGTGATGCAGTTCGCGACGGACGCGATGGAATCTGCCCAGATGGGGCAATGGCTCGCAGGGGTAGACCCGGAGCGCCTTGAGGTCGCGGTGGCGTCCTTTGAGCGCAGCACCGCGGGACTGTTCGGTTTGAGCTCGGGCAGTTGGTCTCAGGGCGGCTCTGCTGAGAGCGGGTACGCCCTTGAGGTGAAGAACGAGGCTGTCCGCGAAATCTCCCGCGAGGTCGCGCCGAACTTCCGCGTGGGCGATGAAGAGCTGATGCAGAAGTCCGCTGCTGTGTGCAACATCAGCGGCATCACGTCAGGGCTCGCAGAAGAGGGTTACCGCGTCGAATACGCGCGGCTGCCGATGAGCGCAGAGGAGCGGCGCGCCGCAAAGGAGCGGATGGACACGCTCAATGCCGCAGACCTCGGAGGCCGCAAGCCTTCCCCGCAGTGGGTCCTCCAGCAAGTCCAGGGAGTGGACAACGCTGGCGCTACGGACATCATGAAGCAGTGGGAGGCAGACTGGAATGAGATCGGGGGCGAGCCCAGCGCCGCCCCTGACGCAGACCCGACCGAGACGCCAGAGGATACCGAGCAGCGACTAGCCGCGGAGATGGGCGGGGAGTCCGGCGCCGACCCGAGGCTTGAGGACGCAGCGGCTAAGGAGGTCGCGCTGAACGGTGCGCAGATATCCTCTGCCGTGACCATCGTTCAGGAGGTCGCCCAGGGTCGCCTCCCGCGTGAGGTTGGGATCAACATGCTGGAGTCCTTCCTCGGCCTGTCAAAGCAGCAGGCTCAGCGAGTGATGGGCACGGTGGGCCGCGGGTTCACCATCAAGGAACCGAAGTAATGGGAGGTGCTGAGGAGCGCCTTATCGCCCGCGTTGCAGAACGCATCAACGGAACAGAGCGAGGAACACCATGAGCGACGACACGCACACGAGCGGACTTGAGAAGACCATCGCAGAGGTACGCGCCCAGAAGCGCGAGGCCATCGAGGCGCGGGACGCTGCGCTCGCTCAGGTCACGGAGGAGAAGGCGCGCTACACCCTGCGCGAGCAGGAGTTCACCACGCTTCAGGCTGCCCATGATGGGCTGGTCGAGAAGGTGTCGGCGTTCGGGACCGTAGGCGCTCAACTTGAGACGCAGAACCAGCGGGTCGCGGAGTTGGAAGCGAAGTTGACCGGCGCCACGAGTGCCGCTGAGCGCTCGCTCCTCATGGCCGACAAGCACCACCTTGACGCGGACGGACGCGAGTTCTTCGCGGGCAAGTACTCGCGACTGCCCGAAGACCAGCGCGGCGACTTCGCTGAGTTCCTCGCTGGGCAGACCGACTCGCCCGTCTACAAGGCTGCCCGCTACAGTTTCGGAACGCCGTCTGCTGTCTCTGCTGAGCCTGCTGCCCCATCGCCTGCGCCGGTCGCTGGCGAGCCTGTTCCCGCGCCCGCCCCCGCCGCCCCCTCTCGGCAGGCCGGGCGAGGCGACCCGGCGAACGCAGGAGCGGCCCCCAATGGGCGCGTGCCTGTCCTCACGGAGTACAACCGGGACAAGGCTGCCTTTGCGAAGAAGCACGGCGTCAAGTTGAACAACCCGGAGCGTTTCAGTCCGTAGCGACACGCGAAACGATTTGACACACCCCGGTGTCTGTGTTTTAGGATAGCGCCACACCGGCCCGCGCGAAGCGAGGCCACTGCACACACCCGCCGACCAGCGGGACGCCTCCGTTAAGGGCGATAAGGGTCGGGACTCACAGGAGCCCTATCCCATGGCCATTACCTACGCCACAGAAGGCGCAGACCTCCGCGTTGCCGAGGTCGCCAACCCCCTCCTCCACCTCATCCTCGCTGACCTCACCGACCTCTACGGAGTCGGCATGGTCAACCTTGGTGACGGCGCAGGCAGCGGATCCAGCACCGACAACATCTCCAAGCTCGACCTTGACGACCCGATGACGGCCCCGGCCGAGGGCGCCGCGGTCTCCGCGACTGACCCCGCCACCGCGTCGGTGCAGGTCTCGATTGCCCGCCAGGCTCTCCGGCGTGACATCACCGACCTGTTCGCAGGCACGGGAACCTCGGCGATGGCGTTCAACCCAGCGCTGATCGCGCAGGACGCGGCCAACAGCATCGTGATTCGGCGCACCGGCCTCGTGGCCTCGCTGTTCTCCTCGGTGTCGAACTCGGTCGGTACCACCACGGTGGACCTGAGCGTTGACGACATCTACGACGCGATGTTCCAGTTGCACACCACGCTGAACCAGCCCCCGTTCTTCTGCACGCTCTACAGCGAGCAGATCAACAACTTCCAGTCGAGCCTCCGCGGCGAGGGTGGCGCCAACCAGTTCAAGGCAGTCACCGCCGAGATGCTGTCGGCGAAGGGCCCCGGATTCGTCGGCTCGTGGAACGGCGTGGATTTCTGGTCCAGCGATCAGGTTCCCACCGCCAACGGCGGCGCGGACTCGGCCGGTTGCATGTGGAGCATGGGCGCCTTCGGCTACAAGGAGGCCGCGGTCGCTTCGATGCTCCAGCAGGGTGGCAGCGTGATCTCCTCGGTCCCCGCGGAGTCCGCGGCCTGGATCGAGGTCCAGCGCAGCCCCGACACCGGCTCCACCATCTACGTGTACAACTACTACACGGGTGTCGTGGAGATCGAGGACGACCGCGCCTGCGCGATCATCACCGACCGATAGAGCAGACAGCGAGGGCGGCGGGCTGGCGTAGTGCTGGCCCGCCGCAACCGCACCAGAGCGAGCGAGACGCATCATGGCCCTACGAGGAAACCGCATCCAGCCCCCGACAGCATCCGAGAACACTCGGTTGCCGAAGAAGGGCGCGAAGGCGTCCCCCAACTTCCGCATGGCGACCAACCCTCGCCGCTGGAATTGGAACCCGCTGACCGGCGAGTGGCTCCCGGCCCTCGTGCATCTCCCGTGGGTCCCAGGCGTCAATGGCGGCGTGTCCGTCCGCGGTGGCGGATTCGATGACACCGGCCCGCGGCAGATCGTCCGCAGCAAGGGCGGCGTCGTCATCGACCCGTGGGATACGCGGCTCAAGGGCAAGGACGCGGACGGGGAGTACGACTTCACCGGCTACGTGTCCACGCTGCTGAACACGGCAGGACAGAAGGTCCACTTCTCGATCTTTGAAGAGTTCGAGATCGTCGGCAACATCGCGATTCGCGAGTTCGACCAGCACGAGGCGCACCGCTTCGCGCGCTGCCTGCTCTCGAGCGGCATGGTTCCGAAGGTCCACAACGGCATCATCAAGCAGGAGCTCCGCAAGCAGGACGAGCGCATCAAGCGCAAGATCCGGCGCGTCGGCGACAACCCCGGCAACCGCGCGGTCGCGTCGGAGTTGGAGATCCTCCAGGCCACGCGCCACGGGATGGAGAACCAGGTCCCGCTGACCGAGGCCCTCGACATCATCCGCGGCAACGCTCCCGAGGTGGACGCGAACCCCAGCAAGGGCAAGCGCAAGTGAGCAACGACCTTCCCGGCACCGGCATTGTCCGCAGGCTGCAAGCGCGGGAGTCCGCTGGCGCGTCGTCTACCGGCACGACCGGAGAGGACCCGCTCATCCGGCTCGGGATGGAGCGCATGAGCGTTTACCTCCACGAGCAGGGCAACGACGGCGGGCACTCTCGCGAGAAGGCCACGGCAGCAGCGCACCGAGCGCACCGGAGGAAGCATGACTGACCCCAAAGTGATTCGACAGGCGCGAGCGAAGACCGCACACAGCCACACGGACGAGAGCGGGCGCAAGGCGTGGACTGAGTCCGACGCTGACCCCGTGGTCGGTGAGCCTGCTGACGATGGCTCGTTCGCGATTACGTTCGGGCCTGGTCTCGGCGGCGTCTCTGTCCGCGTTCACACGGACTGCGGCGGGATCGGCTACTCGCTCATCCATGAGGGGCGCCCGCATTCCGGGTTCGTTCCTCCGAAGCCTGCAGCTGGTCGTCGCGTCTCCGAGCCTGAGCCCGAGCGCAAGGTGACTGAGCCGAAGGCTGAGGTGCCGAAGGCTCCCGCAAAGCCGAAGCGCAAGCGCGCTCCCCGCAAGAAGAAGGCGCCTACCTCAGACAAGTAGGACCACCGCCACACAATCACCGACGCCTCGGCGTCCGTCTGAAAGGACCGTGAATCATGGCACTCGTCAAGGACAACGCAGGAAAGGCCCCCCGGCCGCTCGGACTTCAGAACCCCGTCGCATACGCGGAGGTGGCCGTTGTCGGTTCCACGCGCATCGATGAGGTCGAGGTCGCCCCGATCATCACCACCGGAGAGGGCGACCCGAACGGCTCGCTGACGAAGCCGCAGGCGTCGATCTTCCTCCGTCAGAACGGTGACGCCGGGACCACGATCTACGTGAACCTCGACGGTGCTTCTGCGTGGAGCATCATCGGCGCAGGCGCTATCGCTGACCCTGGCGCTGGCGCTGTCCCTGTGACCGCATCGGCTGTGATTCCTGTCACTATCGGGTCTGCCGGGGCAGAGGCTGCCACGGTCGCCATCCCGACCTTTCTCGGGCAGTCGCTCCTGTTCTGCGTCGATGTCGTCGGTACCGGAACGCGTGTGATCACGTTCGCCAGCGCAATCAACGTGGGCGGCAACACCATCGCCACCCTCGCCACTGCGCGACAGGTGATCAAGGTCGAGGCCATCCAGTTGGCTGGCGTCCTCGCGTGGGAAGTCACGCTGAACATCGGCTCCGTCGCTCTCTCCTAGGACTCTGACCCATGCCGCAACGGACTCTCTACACGTCAGACTTTGACCGACCGGACTTCATCGTTCGTGCGCGGACGCAGACGTTGGAGATGCCGTTGCGGCGTAATGGGGCACAGGTCGCGCCCACGTCGGGGACCGTGACCATCAAGAACCAGAACGGGGACCTGATCGTCTCCGCTGCTGCCGTGACCATCACGGATGAGATCGCGGTGTACACGCTCGCTGCCTCGACCATCCCCGACACGCTGGCCTTCTCGGACTTCTGGCGCGAGGTCTGGACTCTCGTTGTCGCGGGCGACACCGTGGTCATCGAGCGCCCCGCTGCGCTCGTGCGGGAGGACATCTACCCGACCGTATCCGCTGACTACATCCGCGGCCTTCACACCGACCTGTCGCGGGCCTACACGCCTGCTGAGACTCAGGGCTTTGGAGACAAGGCGTGGGGCAAGGTGAACCGCCATCTGCTCAAGGATGCGCGGAAGCCATATCGCATTCTGGACGCCTCCGACCTGTTCGAAGTCCACGAATGCACGTGGCTTGAGTTGATGTTCCGCGATATGTGGAGCAGCAGCGCGGGCGGCAAGTTCCGCTCGAATTGGGAGGCGTACAAGGCCGAGTGTGCCAAGGCGTGGGACGAGCTCCGAATCGACTACGACGTGGACGACGACGGCAACACCGACCCCGACGAGACGGGCCAGAGTGGTCAGCCGCTGCTGTACACCACGAAGATTCCCGCGTGGCGTCGTGGGCCGTATGGCGGGGGGATCTGCTGATGGCCTCTACCCTCGCAGACATCATGGCGTCAGTTCGTCGCTCGGTTGTGTCCGTGAACGGCATCACTGACTCAGGGATGATCTTTTCCCCGAAGGAAGCGCCGCAGCCGATGTCGCATCGCTCCTTTGCGGTGTCCGTCTCGACTCGCGACACGGGTCAGGACCGGTCGGATGCTCGCCGCCGAATGCGGAAGCAGGCGATTGTGATCATCCGCGTGTCGCATCAGATGGCGACCCGGAACGAGGTCGAGGGCACTGGCACGCTCGGCGGTCTGCCCGAGGTGTGGCGCGACATGGAGAACATCGAGTCCGCGGTTTGGGGGTCCATCCTCGGAGACCTCGGCGGGGATGCTCGGGTCAAGCCAGCGACCGGCACGGAGCCGCGACCGGGGGCCACGCGCGAGCAGGTCATTACGGACATCACTCTCGACATCGTCTATACGCGGGACTCCTCCACTGTGAGGGCAGCATGAGCATCGGAGATGCCCCCGGGATCTACTCCTCCCCCCTCGGTCTCGCTCCCGCGTGGGCTCTCGGGTCCTGGGGGCGCTCCGCTCATGGTGCCTCATGGCTGTGATCGACATCAGCGAAATCGTGCTGCACATGCGCGGTCTTCTCGGCGGTGTCGCTGAGGATGCAATCCATACGGTCCTCGCCCATCAGGCGGAGGGGTTCATGGATGAGATCCGCGGCCCCTACCCGGGCGCCGGTCCAACCCCGTTCGATACGGGTCGCCTGCTGGCGTCGGGTCAGATTGACGTGACTGAGGTCTCCGTGGTGTTCGAGAACGACGCGAGCGAGCTCGGGAAAGAGTCCTACGCTTCATACGCGCACCACTCGGGGGATGCGGTCGGGCAGTACGACGACGACTCTGAGCGCCTGTTTCAGAAGTACTTTGGCGAGGACGCGGCCATCGCTCTGGGCGAAGTGACCGCGGGGTTGCTCGATGTCGGTTGATATCAGCATCGACGTGGGCGCGCGGCTCGGGGTTGTACCTGCCGCTGCCATGCCTGCGATCTCCGCCATCCTCGACGGGTTGCGGCGGCAGTGGCGCGAGCGGCTGATCACGACGTGGTTCCCGGTCAATGTGACGGGTCGCAGTCTTCAGGGTTGGCAGAATCGGATTGTGGGTCTGAACTGGATCCTTCGGAACCCGGTCGAATACGCGCAGTTCGTCCACTACTCGGGATCGAAGCGGGAGCTCTGGCGGATCCTCGAGCGGGACGCGCACGCGCTGCTACAGGCTGTGATGCCCGAGATGAAAGCCATTGTCCGCTCCTTCCGCGGCGTGGCTCCCCAGCCGTCCCAGCCTGCGCCCTCGGGCCTTTTCGCTTCGCTGCTCTTTCGGGCGCGTTCCGCTCTCAATGAATCAACCGGTAGAGACCGGCGCGCGCGTGACTTGCGCCAGCGCCAACGCCCTCGCA
>Ga0316203_1002178_pt1 | contig 10689 bp, 8 predicted proteins | sample 6monrhotite_MG_FD_204940 | JGI IMG/M metagenome (GOLD analysis project Ga0316203, IMG submission 204940) | Microbial mat bacterial communities from mineral coupon in-situ incubated in ocean water Damariscotta River, Maine, United States -... | ecosystem: Environmental > Aquatic > Marine > Coastal... | reverse complement strand
AAAGCCTGTTAACTGCCATCCTCACCCCGTTTCGCCAGAAAGAAATAGTTCCGGTTGATAATGAGCTATACAAAGAAGAATGCGGCGCCTGCCACTTCGCCTATCAACCCGGCTTGTTGCCAAGCAAGTCATGGGAAAAGCTGCTGACGGCGGAAGCCTTACCTGATCATTTTGGTGAAAATGCGGAGCTTGATGAAGATGACTTGAAAGTGATTCGCGACTACGCAATTGCTAACGCTGCGGATAAGTCATACCACAAACGTTCACGCAAGATTGCCATCGCCACGGAAAACATAGAAGCACCGCTACGCATCATCGACGTGAAGTACATTAAACGCAAACATCATGAAATTCCGGAAAAAATGATTAAGGGTAATAAAGACGTGAAGTCATTGAGCTATTGCGATGCCTGTCATACACAGGCGGAGAAAGGCGTATTTGATGCAGATACGGTAAATATTCCGAATTATCCTGACTGGGATGATTGATTTAAAACCTTTCACCACATAACCAGCGACTTGGCTGGAGTTGTTGCCAGCCTTAGTCGAGTGGCTAGTAGTTTCATCAGAGACAGTCACAAGCATAATTAATCAGCCCGCATAGGTTCACCCAATTAGGACGAACGGGTAATTGTTTGCTCTGCGTCTCTGTGTAATATCGGAAGTATTTTAACTACTGAACGCCTAGCAACTCCACATCAAAAATCAGAGTCGCATTAGCCGGAATCACATTCCCTGCACCGCGTGAACCGTAGCCCATTGCTGGCGGAATGATTAGTGTGCGTTGCCCGCCCACTTTCATACCTGCCACACCTACATCCCAACCTTTAATAACGCGGCCCTCACCAAGGGGGAACTCAAATGGAGAGCTACGATCACGCGAGCTGTCGAACTTTGCTCCCTTGTGATCGGGCGCAGTCTCGCTGTACAACCAGCCTGTGTATTGTACCGTCACGCCATGTCCTGCAACAGCCTCAGCACCCGTACCCAGCTTGACATCTTGCTTGACGAGCTCGCTGATTTTGCTTGCTGCCATGGGTGGTAAATCCTGCTTAGAGCAAGCGGTAGTAACAAATGCAGCGGATAGCAGCAGGCCTAGTAACAATTTGGAAATCAGTTTCATATTTACCTCAAAGTAAAATTGTTGTTTGTTATGGAAAACTTAGCGACAAATTTCTGAGAGCGATACTACTTCACACCCAAAAGTTCCACTTCGAACACCAGCGTGGCATTAGGAGGAATCACACCACCAGCACCGCGACGGCCATATCCCATTTCCGGCGGAATCACGAGCGTACGCTGTCCGCCTACCTTCATGCCCTGCACGCCTTGATCCCAACCCTGAATCACATGCCCCATTCCGAGAGGAAATTCAAATGGATCATTGCGGTCGCGTGAGCTGTCAAACTTTATACCCTTGTTATCTTCCGCATCTTTATCGAACAACCAACCAGTGTAATGCACAGAAACATGCTGTCCCACACTAGCTTCATCACCCTCACCAAGCTTGGTATCAACCATGTCAGTCTTCAGCACTTTAAGCAATTTCACCTCAAAGATCAGCGTGGCATTGGGCGGAATATCGCCACCCGCGCCGCTTTCACCATAGCCCATCTCAGAAGGAATAATCAAAGTGCGCTGTCCGCCCTCCAACATGCCCTGAACACCCTCATCCCAGCCCTGAATCACACGACCCGCACCAAGTGGAAACTCGAAGGGCTCATTACGGTCAAGCGAGCTATCAAACTTTGCGCCCTTATTCTCCTCTGCGCTCTCGTCGAACAGCCAGCCAGTGTAATGCACGGTTACGGTCTGTCCTGCTTGAGCTTCAGCGCCTTCGCCTAGTTTGGTGTCAGTTTTGATCAGGTCAATCATGTTACGGTTTCCTTTAAAGTTGAATGTTAAATTTTATTAATCAGATGCAGTTCGTAGCTTGGGTGGAGCGTAGCGATACCCAACGATTGGCGATGGGTATCGCCTTGCTCAACCCATCCTACGCGTGCTGAGTGCAATAAGCGGAGTATCTTGCACTAAATATTTGCGCTTCATACGGCGCAATGCCCGATGGTTATTGCGCCCTACGCATGCTCGCATATCCATTTGGCTAGTTGTTGCTCGGCATCTTGTTGCGAAACAGCCCCTTCAGCTTCTGCCCGAGCTACACCGTTTTTGATTTTTTCAATCACATAAAGGTGATATTGAATGTCCTCTAATGAACAGTCTTCCGGCAAATTCTGAAGCATCGAAGCAACTTGCTGTTTTGCGATTTGCATCATTTACCTCCTTGATAATTCTGTTGCGTTTTTAAATACGGCGCAATGCCCGATGGTTATTGCGCCCTACGGTGGCTATTGATTTTTAAATTTTGGCCATCGATTGTAGCCGACGGCAGGATTATTTGACTGATATTCCAAAATGAACTGGGATTCGCATTGGTTGATTTCATTTGCATCCTCCGACTCCATCAAGGTTTCTTTTCGGATGGTGAAGTCCCTTCGCTGCTCAGCCGTAAAGTCTCTTTCTACAAGCTCACTATTCACGCTACCAAAATAAGTAAGCGTTCCTGTCAGGTCTTTCCCGATATAAATTTTTCCATTCGGGTAAGTGATCTTGTAGATTACGTTCAAGTACGTTCCTAATAACTCAAAACAGGAGCCAACCAGCGCTCCGCTTCTTCCAGTGTCATACCCTTACGCTGTGCATAATCTGCAACTTGCTCCTTGTCGATCTTACCAACGGCGAAATATTTCGCCTCAGGGTGCGAGAAGTAGAAGCCGCTTACGGCTGCGGTGGGCAGCATGGCGAAGCTCTCGGTTAGGGTAATGCCGGAGTTTTTCGTAGCTTTCAGCAACTCAAACATCGGGCCTTTTTCGCTGTGCTCTGGGCATGCAGGGTAGCCAGGAGCGGGACGGATGCCGCGATATTTTTCGTCGATCAATGCCGAGTTATCAAGGCCTTCATCGGCTCCGTAGCCCCAGTATTCACGACGTATACGTGCATGCAGATGCTCGGCGAATGCTTCAGCGAGGCGGTCTGCCAAAGCCTTTAGCATGATGGCGCTGTAGTCGTCGTTTTGCTTTTCGAATTCTGCTACGTGTTCGTCAATGCCCATGCCAGCGGTCACTGCGAATGCGCCTATATAGTCTTTAAGCTCAGACTCTTTGGGTGCGATGTAGTCAGCCAAGCAGTAGTTCGGAATATTGGCAGGTTTTTTAGTTTGCTGGCGCAAGTTATGCCAGGTCATCGCCACCTTGCTACGTGTTTCATCCGCGTATATTTCGATGTCGTCGCTATTCACGGTGTTGGCTGGGAATAGACCGAACACGGCATTGGCACTGAGCCACTTTTCATCGACAATTTGCTTCAACATAGCCTTAGCATCGGCGAATAGTTTGCCTGCTTCTTCACCCACTACTGCATCTTGCAGTATCTTTGGATAACGCCCCGCCAGTTCCCATGCTTGGAAAAACGGAGTCCAGTCGATGAAATCCACTAGTGCGGCTAGCGAGTAGTCTTCTAATTTTTGCACGCCTAGTTGCTTGGGCACGGGGGGTGTATATGCTTTCCAATCCGTTTTCAAACCATGCGCCCGCGCATCTTGCAGCGAGACATAGCTGGCCTTGCTCTTTTTAGTTTCGTGTTGCGCACGAGACTCAACATAATCGGCCTTGATCCCAGCAATGTAGCTATCGCTTGTGGTCTTGCTCAACAAGTTGCTGCACACGCCTACCGCGCGTGAAGCATCGGTGACATAGACGACTGTGCCGCTTGGATAGTGTGGCTCGATTTTCACTGCTGTGTGCACCCGCGAAGTGGTCGCGCCGCCGATCAGTAATGGAATCTTGAAGCCCTGACGTTCCATCTCTTTCGCCACATGCGCCATCTCTTCCAGCGACGGGGTAATCAAACCCGACAGGCCGATGATGTCAGCCTTATGTTCACGCGCGGCATCCAAAATCTGCTGACACGGCATCATCACGCCCATGTTCACCACTTCAAAGTTGTTGCACTGCAATACCACGGTGACGATGTTTTTGCCGATGTCATGCACGTCGCCTTTTACGGTCGCCATGACAATTTTTCCCTTGGTGCTGGTGTCGCCGGAACGCAGCTTTTCCGCTTCGATGTAAGGAATCAAATGCGCTACCGCTTGTTTCATTACTCGTGCAGATTTCACCACTTGTGGCAAAAACATCTTGCCCGCGCCGAACAAGTCACCCACCACATTCATGCCCGCCATCAACGGGCCTTCAATCACCTCGACTGGGAATTTAGCTTGCAAACGTGCTTCTTCCGTATCTTCCACGATAAAGGTGGTGATGCCGCGCACCATTGCATGGCTCAAGCGTTCTTGCACCGTGCCTTTGCGCCATTCCAGATCTTCAACGATGGCCTTGCCGCCACCCTTCACTGTCTCGGCCAAGGTCACCAGCTTTTCGCCTGCATCTGGATGACGGTTGAGCACCACATCTTCTACCGCATCGCGTAGTTCACGCGGAATCTCTTCGTACACGCCAAGTTGGCCGGCGTTAACGATACCCATATTCATACCCGCTTGAATTGCGTGGTACAGGAACACAGTATGGATCGCCTCACGCACGGGATCGTTACCACGGAAGGAGAATGATACGTTGGACACACCGCCAGAAATTTTGGCGTAAGGCAGGTTTTTGCGTATCCAGATGCAGGCTTCAATAAAATCTACGGCGTAGTTGTTATGCTCTTCGATACCCGTCGCAATCGCGAAGATGTTTGGATCGAAAATGATGTCCTCGGGTGGGAAGCCAACCTTGTCCACCAAAATATCGTAGCTGCGTTTGCAGATTGCGATCTTGCGCTGGTAAGTGTCGGCCTGACCGTCTTCATCGAAGGCCATCACCACTGCCGCTGCGCCATAGCTGCGCACTAGTGAGGCATATTTAATGAAGTTCTCCTCGCCCTCTTTCAGCGAGATGGAATTAACGATGGACTTACCCTGCACGCACTTCAATCCCGCCTCAATGATGCTCCACTTGGAGGAGTCAATCATCAACGGCACTTTGGAAATATCCGGTTCGGAAGCGATCAGGTTGAGAAACTTCACCATCGCGGCTTCGCCGTCCAGCATGGCTTCGTCCATGTTCACGTCGATCACCTGTGCACCAGTTTCCACCTGCTGCTTGGCGACTTCCAGCGCTTCCTCGTACTGGCCTTCCATAATCAGACGCTTGAACTTGGCTGAGCCAGTAACGTTGGCACGTTCGCCTACGTTGACGAACAGCGAGTCGTCGCTGATGTTGAAAGTCTCTAGGCCGGACAAGCGGCACTCGACCGAAATCTCGGGAATCTTGCGTGGCGGGATTCCCTCAACGACTGCGGCAATGGCCTTGATAAATGCGGGAGAAGTTCCACAGCAACCGCCGATGATATTCAAGAAACCGCTGCTTGCCCATTCCTTGATGAGGCCCGCCATGTTCTCCGGTGTGTCGTCATAACCTGTTTCGGCGAGAGGGTTAGGTAGGCCCGCATTAGGATGCGCGCTGATATGACAATTCGCCACGCGTGACAGCTCTTCAATATACTGGCGCAGTTCTTCCGCACCCAGCGCACAGTTTAAGCCGATAGAAAGTGGATTCGCATGGGCCAGCGAGTTGTAAAAAGCCTCGGTTACCTGCCCGGTTAGTGTCCGGCCTGAGGCATCGGTGATGGTGCCAGAAATCATGATCGGCAGCTTAATGCTGCGCTCTTCAAATACCGCCTGCACCGCAAAAACAGCGGCCTTGGCATTCAGCGTGTCAAAAATAGTCTCAATCAGAATCAGGTCGCTGCCACCGTCGATCAGACCACGCGTCGCTTCGGAATAATCAGCCACCAACTTATCGAAAGTAATGTTACGCGCAGCTGGATCGTTAACATCGGGCGAGATCGTTGCGGTTTTGTCGGTAGGACCAACCACACCCGCAACGAAACGCGGCTTATCGGGCGTGGAATAAACATCACAGGCTTCACGAGCAAGGCGCGCTCCGGCAACGTTTAATTCATAGTTGAATTCAGCCATGCCGTAGGCGTTCAAAGTGGTGGCATTGGCACCAAAGGTATTCGCCTCAACGATGTCCGCACCGGCTTCCAAGTATTCAGAATGAATCGTTTTGATGATCTCCGGCTGAGTCAGCACCAATAGATCGTTATTACCCTTGAGGTCTTGCGGCCAATCTTTAAAACGCTCACCCCGAAAATCTTCCTCGCTTAGCTTGTAGCACTGAATCATAGTGCCCGTCGCTCCGTCAAGAATCAGAATACGTTTTTGTAATAGGACTTCAATGGGATGCGGTGCATGGGTCATGGTTTTACGGCTCAATAAATTATTTCGTTAATTTTAACATGTCGGGCCATGAATGCACCTCATCTGGCAGGCTGGCAGTACTCGCAATTCAGGACAAAGCTGATTAGCTCTCAGCCTCCATATAACGCATCAAAGTAGTGCCAGATTGAATAGTTTTACTATATGGCGGTGCAATTATCCGCACCACCTGCATCAAACACGCTTTAGCTGACTGTTTTAATGCGGCATTAATTTTGGCATGCAATCTGCTTTAATTTTAATTGAGATGGACTGCGCATGGTGTTTTAAATCAATCACCTTGAGCGCCCCACCAAATTAACACTAGGTACATACCAAATGAACTTATTAACTCATCCTGCAATTGGCTTAATGCACCGAATTAGCCTTACCGGCAAATTTATCCTGTGCACACTTTTGCTGCTACTGCCTGGCATTTTATTTACCATCGCCCCCCAGTGGGCCGAAATTGAACGCATTATTCAAGCAGTTGCCGCCTTGTCTCTAATCATCGCGATCTATTTTCAATTTGCGCTTTTCGCCTCAGTGCAACTGTCGCTTATGTCTTTGCTATTGGCAATTCGTGCCACAGCAACGGGTGATATGACAGCTCGTAGCAGCCTCGATAGTAAGGACAACTTCGGGCAAGTCGCATTCAGCCTGAATGACATGGTGCGCATTACTGGTCGTTTGATTAAAGAAGTTGATGGCGCGACCGAAGAGGTGGCCAGCGCCGCAACAGAACTAGCCAGAGCAGCGGCTCGCGTTGCCGCAGGTGCTACTGCACAGGGCGACTTGGCAGCTTTATCGTCGCAATCCATGAAAGAAATGCGCGAAAGTGCCGATCACGTTACGGAAGCGGCCAAGCTATCTCAAACCATTGCCGAAGAATCTGAATCAGTGGCAGAAAATGGCGCGTCCATTGTTCATGCTGCCGGCAAAGAGATGGCCCGCATTGAATCTTCGATGACGGATCTCTCCAAACTGGTTTCTTCCATGGGGCAACGCTCCGACCAGATCGAAGGCATCGTCAAAATAATCAGAGAAGTGGCAGATCAGACCAATCTTTTGGCCTTGAATGCCGCAATTGAAGCCGCTCGTGCTGGCGAACAAGGACGAGGGTTTGCTGTTGTTGCCGATGAAGTGCGCAAATTGGCTGAGCGGACATCGAGTGCAACCAGCGAAATCAGCGGCATGATTGGCAGCATCCTGCAAGAAATCCAACAAGCGGTTACGGGAATGGAAAAAGGCCGCAGCCAGGCAGAATCCGGCCTGAAGCTAGCTCATGAAGCAGAACAGGCATTGGAATCTATTCGTACTGGCGCGCACGACAACATGGAGCGTGTGCGCAGCATTGCTTCTGCCACCGAGCAACAAACCCGCGCCAGCCTGCAAGCCGAACAAGCCATGGCAGAGATCACCAGCATGTCACAAGAAAATACAGCGGCCAGCAGCGAAGCCGCCTCGGTAGCTCAGCACTTGGAAGGTCTCGCTTCGGGACTCCGCACCTCATTGCAACGCTTTAAAGTGTAGGAGAAAACTCATGATTATCAGCATTGTTTTTGTAGCCATTCTGCTCTTGCTCTACCTCATTCTAAATGTGGTTGAAAAAAACAGACTCATACGCAAACGTGATCTTCAATTGCGCGGCATAAATATATTGCGTCAAGTACTTGAGTTGCTGACCAATGTACAGCAGCATCGCGGTATATCTGCCGCCATGCTAAGTGGCGACAAATCTTTTGCACCACGATTAATGGGAAAGCGTAATGATATTCAAAAGATTTTTCATAGCTTAAAGCCAGTACTGGCTGAAATACCTGAACTCAACTCCGATTCTAAAAATCTTACATCCATTCAAGCCTCTTGGAACCAAATGAGTTCATCCATCGAAACAATGACACCCGAGCAAAGCTTTGCGAAACACACCGATCTAATTAGAAAAACCATCCACTTGATTGGCGACATGGGAGAACATCTCGGCATGCTAGATGGCGAAGGCGCACCGCTTGCTCTCATGTCCAATATCCTGCTGTTAAGAATTCCACTGCTAATGGAAAGTATCGGTCAAGCGCGCGCACTAGGTTCAAGCTATGCCGCCAAAGGAAAGTGCGGCGCGGTTGGGCGAATTCGTCTAAGCTTTCTGGAGCAGCACATTCGCGAATGCCAACAGGAAATTCGCAACTCAATGACAGAAAACTCTCCCGCGATGGAAAGGGTTAATTCTCTATTAAAAGTACTTAACGAACGATTTTTGCATGTAGAAGAAATTAACATCGCACCCGATACACTTTTCCGCACCGCAACCGAGGCCATTGAAGCCTGCTTGGGCTTGTGGCAAGACGTGGCGCAGAAGACGGTGGAGTGTGTTGAAACTAGGTATTAATAATAAATGACAATGTTCATTGGAGCCCTTACCACACAAGAACTAAAGACAATTAGGTAACGCAACTTCGTTGCCTAATCCGCACAATTCAGCGATCACCAGCAAGCGAAGAAACCTAGGCTTGCTGATGATCGCTGACAGAGTTAATCAATATTACCCAGCCTCGTGGAAAGCCCTGCTGTTGTTTCCCTCATTGCACTCCTTAACCACTCCCTTGTAATCAGCGGTCACTTCCAAATCCGCATCAGGGTTATAGACCCAATACGGCAGGTAGAAGGTAACGATTGCGGTTGCTCCAGCGGCCAAGGCTGGTGTATTAGCCACATTATTGTATGGAGCGCCGCCGGGTTGATTGGTTGACGGATCGATAATGCGCGCATAGTTAACGGCAGCCCCAGCGCTGCCAATGTTTTTAATTTCGGCTTTAATAATGGAGCGATGGTTGGGAGCATCCCAAGTTGGCCTGTCAATTTTATTCACAACTAAATCCGGTCCCTTGCATGGGACCCCTGTTATGCACAAGCAATGAAATTGATTTGCTCTACTGCGTTTTCCGCGCTTATCTGTTGTGAAGCAAGTCGGAGTATTGTCAAACTGATTACCATATAAAGTGCGAGGATCGCGCAAGGGCTTTTTACCATTTCCAATCTTGCATACATAGGTCGTACGACTTTTCACCCCCATGCTTTTTTCATGTTCAGCTACCCCACCAACCCTGATTCTGCAAGTTTGCGGGCATGTCATCTGTTTGTTTTTGTAGATATTTGGATACCAGCCTGCCTTATAGACATCCAGCACCCCATCCTTGATTGGGTCGGCTTGTACAATTCCAGCGCACAACAACAAAGCCAGCGCCGCTAACCATTTAAAGTGAACATTCATCCTTTTTTCCTCCTGATTATTACCCCAAAAATCAGCCTAGACAAGTTGTCGGGATTTCCAACGTTGCCTAATATTAAATCGGTACCCCAAGTAACAATCAGACAAAGACCGCCTCTGCCTTCTTTCATAGGTGCAACGATGGTGCATGCTAACCTCTTCCATCGAATCGCACACCTCCCAACCCTGATAGGTATCCAGACTTAAAACGCCTTTGATTTTCTAACTTCTCAGCTGCAATACTAAATCACCTTCACCCGTTCCTATCCATCCTCCGATACTGCACCGCCTCGGCGATGTGTTCGGTTTTAATATTTACGCAACCCGCCAAATCAGCAATGGTGCGGGCGACTTTTAGTACTCGGTGGTAGGCGCGGGCGGAGAGGTTTAGGCGGGTGATGGCTTGGCGTAGCAGTGCTTCGCCCTGCGCGTCTGGGGCACACATAATCTCGATCTCGCTGACAGAGAGTAGAGCGTTGGATTTGTCTTGCCTGGCAAGCTGCTGTTGTCGGGCGGTTTCGACGCGGGCTTGAATATCGGCACTAGCTTCGCTTTGATTTTTGTTGAATAAGTCATCTTGCGGTACGGCGGGAACATCTATCTGGATGTCGATACGATCTAGCAAGGGGCCGGATATTTTGCTGCGGTAGCGTGCGATTTGATCCGGCGTGCAGCGGCATTTGCCGTTGTAATGACCTAGGTAACCGCAAGGACAGGGATTCATTGCGGCGACTAGCTGAAATTGGGCGGGAAAATCTGCGCGACGAGCAGCGCGTGAGATGGTGATGCGGCCCGATTCCAATGGTTCGCGTAATACTTCTAATACGTGGCGGTCAAACTCAGGCAGTTCGTCTAGGAACAGTACGCCATGTAATGCCATTGAGACTTCGCCGGGACGTGGATTACTGCCTCCGCCAACCAGTGCTACGCCAGAAGCCGTATGGTGAGGTGACCTGTATGGGCGAATTTTCCAACGTGTCACATCGAAGCTACCATCTAGCGATTGCACGGCGGCGCTCTGCAAGGCTTCGGCTTCTGTCATTTGCGGCAGAATTCCGGGAAAGCGTGCCGCCAACATTGATTTGCCAGTACCCGGAGGGCCAACC
>Ga0316203_1002177_pt1 | contig 10696 bp, 6 predicted proteins | sample 6monrhotite_MG_FD_204940 | JGI IMG/M metagenome (GOLD analysis project Ga0316203, IMG submission 204940) | Microbial mat bacterial communities from mineral coupon in-situ incubated in ocean water Damariscotta River, Maine, United States -... | ecosystem: Environmental > Aquatic > Marine > Coastal... | reverse complement strand
ATACACACTCTTCGGTAATTTAGCTATAGCATTACCTAAAGTACCGAAGAGTGTGTATAGCAACGAGAAAAACAAGTGGGTTAGGTTTGAACAACCTAAAGAACTTGAACGTTTAAAGAATATATTTGACTGGAGAGCGTATCCTGACGATCAAAAAGACCAGTGGCACGATTATATAGATGAAGAGTTTAAACGTAGGGAAGAAGGTTTCTGGTTTACTAACAATGGAAAACCAACGTGGATACCAGGAACTCACTATATGTACTTACAATGGAGCAAGATAGATGTAGGTGCACCAGATTTTAGAGAGGCAAATAGATTGTTTTTTATATTCTGGGAAGCTTGTAAAGCAGATAAAAGATGTTATGGTATGTGCTACCTAAAGAACAGAAGATCAGGGTTTTCGTTCATGTCATCTGCAGAAACAGTTAACTTAGCCACTCTTGCGAGTGATAGTAGATATGGTATATTATCTAAAACAGGTGCTGATGCAAAGAAAATGTTTACAGATAAAGTAGTACCAATATCAATTAACTATCCATTTTTCTTCAAACCAGTTCAAGATGGTATGGATAGACCAAAAACAGAGTTAGCATATAGAGTACCTGCTAGTAAGTTTACAAGAAAGAAAATAACAGCTAATGAAAAGCTGGAAGACATACAAGGATTAGATACAACAATAGATTGGAAAAACACAGGTGACAATAGCTACGACGGTGAAAAGCTAGCGTTATTAGTACATGATGAAAGTGGTAAGTGGGAAAGGCCTGATAATATATTAAATAACTGGCGTGTTACAAAAACATGTTTAAGATTAGGTAGTAGAATTATAGGTAAGTGTATGATGGGATCAACATCAAACGCTTTAGATAAAGGAGGCGATAACTTTAAAAAATTATACAATGCATCAGATGTCACTAAGCGAAATAGAAACGGTCAAACAAAATCTGGTTTATACTCTTTGTTTATCCCAATGGAATGGAACTACGAAGGATTTATTGATGAGCACGGAATTCCAGTTTTCACTACTCCTGATATCGACGTGTTCGCCCCAGACGGTGAACTAATAGATGTAGGTGTAATAGATAACTGGCAAAACGAAGTAGATGGTTTAAAAGATGATCAAGATGCTTTAAATGAATTTTACCGCCAGTTTCCAAGAACAACCGAGCACGCGTTCAGGGATGAGACTAAGAATAGTATATTTAACTTGGTTAAATTATACGAACAAATAGATTACAACGAAGAGATGTCTAGAACACTAGGTATAACTAAAGGTAATTTTCAATGGGTTAACGGTATAAAAGATTCACAAGTAATATTTTATCCAGATCCAAAAGGTAGATTTAAACTTAGCTGGGTTCCACCTCAGCAATTACAAAATAGAGTAGTACTTAAAAACGGTATAAAATATCCTGGTAATGAACACATGGGAGCATTTGGTTGTGATTCTTATGATATATCAGGAACTGTAGATGGAGAAGGATCAAAAGGAGCATTACACGGCTTAACCAGGTTTAGTATGGAGGATGCACCAGCTAACAGTTTCTTTTTAGAATACTTATCAAGACCACCAACAGCCGAGATCTTCTTTGAGGATGTTCTAATGGCTTTAGTATTTTACGGGATGCCTATACTTGCAGAGAACAATAAACCTCGTCTCTTGTATTATCTGAGACGTAGAGGATATAGAGGGTTTAGTATGAATAGGCCGGACAAAATTTGGAACAAGTTGTCCGTTGCAGAAAAAGAAGTAGGTGGTATACCTAACTCTAGCGAGGATATAAAACAAGCACACGCCGCCGCGATTGAGATGTACATACAAGATCACGTAGGCATGAAGCAAGATGGAACGTTTGGAGATTTATATTTTAATGATCTACTAAACGATTGGAGTAGGTTTGATATAAACAAAAGAACAAAGTATGATGCGTCTATAAGTTCTGGTTTAGCTATAATGGCAAACAACAGACATTTATATGCGCCGAATGCAAAGGTTGAAAAACCACAACTAAATATAAACATTTCTAAGTATAGTAATACTGGAAGCAATTCACAAATAATTAAATAATAAATATGGCAGAGTCTGGCATTAGAAGTTATTTCCCGAGTCAAACAGTTAGCGATGCTGAAAAGCTTAGTTACGACTATGGTTTGAAAGTAGGTAAAGCAATAGAACAAGAGTGGTTTAATAGCGACAGAGGTTCTAATAGATATAGAAGTAATCAGAATGATTTTCATAATTTAAGATTGTACGCTAGAGGTGAGCAATCAATACAAAAATATAAGGATGAGTTATCTATAAATGGTGATCTGTCCTATCTTAATTTAGACTGGAAACCAGTACCTATTATATCTAAATTCGTAGATATAGTTGTTAACGGTATAGCCGAAAGAACTTATGATGTAAAAGCTTTTTCACAAGATATATTTGGTGTTGAAAAAAGAACTGAGTATATGGAGTCTATAATTAGAGACATGCAGACAAAAGAGTTTAATGACGCTGCTATGGAAAACTTTAACATGAATCTATATGAAAATGATAAAGAAAAACTTCCAGAAACAACAGAAGAGCTAGAGATTCATATGCAGCTTAACTACAAACAAGCTGTTGAGCTAGCTGAAGAACAAGCGTTAACCACTTTATTTGAAGGTAATAACTACGAGTTAATTAAAAAACAGTTTTATTACGATTTAACAGTTTTAGGTATAGGTGTTGTGAAAACAAACTTTAATACTTCTGAAGGTGTTACTATAGACTATGTTGACCCAGCAAACCTTGTTTATTCTTATACCGATTCTCCTTATTTTGATGACATATATTATGTTGGTGAGGTTAAATCTATCCCTGTAAATGAACTAGCAAAACAATTTCCACATCTAAACGAATCTGATCTTGAAGATATAATGAAAAATAAATCTTACAATAGATCTAACTATAATTCAAGACATAGTAGCAATAAAGAAGATAATAACACGATACAGGTTTTGTATTTTAACTACAAAACTTATATGAACGAGGTTTACAAGGTTAAAGAAACTGCTACAGGTGCTGATAAAATAATACCTAGAGATGACCAATATAACCCACCAGAAGGCATGGAAGGTGGTTACGGTAGGATGTTAAGGTCTATAGAGTGTCTATATGAAGGAGCTATGATATTAGGGACTAACAAGCTATTAAAATGGGAGATGGCTAGAAACATGATGAGACCTAAAAGTGATTTCACTAAGGTAAAAATGAATTACTCGATAGTCGCACCAAGAATGTATGATGGTAGAATTGACTCACTTGTAAAGCGTATAACAGGTTTTGCTGACATGATTCAACTAACACATTTAAAACTGCAGCAAATACTATCACGCATGGTTCCTGATGGTGTTTACATGGATGCTGATGGTTTGGCTGAGGTTGATCTTGGTAATGGCACAAACTACAATCCACAAGAAGCTCTAAACATGTTCTTCCAAACTGGATCTGTAATAGGAAGGAGCTTTACTTCAGAAGGTGATATGAATCCAGGGAAAATACCTATTCAAGAAATTACATCAGGTAGTGGTGGTAGTAAAATGCAAGCTCTTATTGGTAATTATAATTACTACTTACAAATGATAAGAGATGTGACCGGGCTTAACGAAGCTAGAGACGGTAGTATGCCTGATAAAAACGCTTTAGTAGGCGTTCAAAAGCTTGCAGCTGCAAATAGTAATACAGCAACTAGACATATATTACAAGCAGGGTTATTTTTAACAGCATCAACAGCTGAATGTTTATCACTTAGAATATCAGATGTTATAGAGTATTCACCAACAAAAGATGCTTTTATACAAGCTATTGGAGCTCATAACGTAGCTACTCTAAAAGAAATGTCAAACCTACATTTATATGACTTTGGTATATTTATAGAGTTAATGCCAGACGAAGAAGAAAAGCAAATGCTAGAAAACAACATACAAATGGCATTGCAACAGCAAAGTATAGAACTTGAGGATGCTATAGATCTTAGAGATATAAGAAATGTAAAGCTTGCAAATCAACTTCTTAAAATACGTAGAAAGAAAAAGCAAGATAAAGATCAACAAATACAACAAGCTAACATGGAGCAACAGGCGCAGCTAAACCAACAGTCAGCAGCGGCTGCAGCTCAAGCTGAAGTTCAAAAGAACCAAGCGCTTACACAAAGTCAAGCAGAGCTTGAACAAGTAAAAGCGCAGATAGAGTCTCAAAGAATGTTGCAGGAAATAGAGATGAAAAAGGAGCTTATGCAATTAGAGTTTAACTACAACATGCAACTTAAAAATGCAGAGGTAGAAAACGCTAGAGGTAAAGAAAAAGAAAAAGAAGATCGTAAAGACGAAAGAACAAAAATACAAGCTACACAACAAAGTGAGCTTATAGACCAAAGAAATAATAGCAAAGCACCTAAAAACTTCGAGTCATCAGGTAATGATATACTAGGAGGTTTAGGTGATATGTCTAGCTTTGGTCCTAGATAAATTTATTAATTATTATTATATTATATTATGGAAGAAGAAAAAGAAAACGTAGTCGAAGAGACTACACCGAAAAATAATCAAAGTGATCCAGGTGACGAAAACGTGGTGAAAGTTGATAAAAGTAAATTTGAATCTGCTGAAGATGACAATATTATAAAAGTAGATTTAAGTAAACCACCAACACCAAAAGAAGAAAATGAAACTAAAGAAAATAACACTGACGACGGCGGAGTGGTTGCAGAGTCTAAAGATGCCGAGCCCGCACAAGAACAAGAAGAAGTACAACCGGAAGCTGAAACACAAGAAGCTTCAGCGTTAGAAGAAATAACTGAAGAATCTACAGAAGAAGAAGTTGCTGAGGTTGAAGAACAAGTAGAAGAAGCTATCGCAGAAGCAGAGGCTACGGGAAAACCACTACCAGAAAATATTCAAAAGTTAATGGACTTTATGGAGGAAACTGGTGGTGATTTAAATGACTATGTTCAGTTGAACAAAGATTACAGTAAGTTAGATAATGAGGATTTATTATATGAGTATTACAAACAAACAAAACCTCATTTAAATAACGAAGAAATAAATTTCATGATGGACGATCAATTCGCTTATGACGAAGACGAAGATGATGAAAAAGAAATACGAAGAAAAAAATTAGCGTTAAAAGAGCAAGTTGCGAACGCTAAAAGCCACTTGGACGGGCAAAAGTCCAAATACTATGACGAAATCAAAGCTGGAAGCAAACTTACTAGTGAACAGCAAAAAGCGGTTGATTTCTTTAATAGATATAACAAGGAGTCGGAAGAAACTCAAAAAACAGTTAAAAAGAACTCTGATATTTTTACTCAAAAAACAAATAATGTTTTTAACGACAAGTTCAAAGGTTTTGAATATAATGTCGGGGATAAAAAATACAGGTTTAATGTAAACAATGCTGAAGAGGTTAAAACAACACAAAGCGATATAAATAATTTTACTAAAAAGTTTTTAGATAAAAATAATACATTATCAGATGCTAAGGGTTATCATAAATCTCTATATACAGCGATGAATGCAGATGCTGTCGCAAAACACTTTTATGAACAAGGCAAAGCTGATGCTATGAAAAATAGCGTTGCAAATGCTAAAAACGTTGATATGAGCCCAAGACAAAGTCATGGTAAAATTGAAACAAGCGGAATGAAATTTAAAGTGTTAGGTGATAATTCTTCTGATTTTAAGTTTAAAATTAAAAACAATAAATTTAAAAATTAAAAATTAAAAAATTATGGCAATTACAAATGGGTCGTTGTTGAACAAGGTGCCTTCACCTCAACAACAAACGTTAAGCTCAAATTACATTGACTTCGCAGGAGGTTCAACTGGATGGGAGCAACAATATTTACCAGATCTTATGGAGAAAGAAGCTGAGGTTTTTGGAAACAGAACTATCTCAGGATTTCTTTCACAAGTAGGAGCTGAAGAGTCTATGACTGCTGATCAAGTAGTATGGTCTGAACAAGGAAGATTACATTTATCTTACGTAGGTACTGTAGCTACAACGGGTGATACTAACGGTACTTTTACAGTTGTAACTGATATCGATGGTTCTGCTGATGGTGAAAATGGATTTGCTGTAGCATCTCACGGTGTTAGAGTAAATGACATTGTACTTATAGCAACAGCTGGTATAGTTACTAAATGTTTAGTAGTAGAAACTCCAGCTACAGCTGTTATTACAGTTGAGCCTTATGACAAAGCTGATTTAACTGGTCACGCAACAACTGCTAGTGGATCTGTATTATTAGTTGTAGGTTCTGAGTATGGTAAAGGAGCTGCTTACGCTGATATTACTGGAGCTGCTGAAGCTACTAAAAGAACAGCTTTAACGCCAACTTTCAAATCTTACAGCAACAAACCAATCATAATGAAAGATTACTATGAGATCTCTGGATCTGATGCATCTCAAATTGGTTGGGTTGAAGTTTCTGGTGAAGAAGGTCAAAACGGTTACTTATGGTACTTAAAAGCTGAAGGTGATACTAGAGCTAGATTTACTGATTACTTAGAAATGAGCATGTTAGAAGCTGAGAAAACTGCAGCTGCATCTATCGTTGGTTTCAACGGAAGTATTGTTCGTGATAGTACTGATACTGGTGCTGGTGGTTCTGGTACTGAAGGTTTATTCGCTGCTATTGAGTCTAGAGGTAATGTTACTTCTGGTGTTACTGGTGTTAACGCTGCTACTGATTTAGCTGAATTTGACGCTATCTTAGCTGAGTTTGATAAGCAAGGTGCTATTGAAGAAAACATGATGTTTGTAAACAGAGCTACTTCGTTAGCTATTGATGATATGTTAGCTTCTATGAATTCTTACGGATCTGGTGGTACTTCTTATGGAGTATTCGATAACTCTGAAGACATGGCATTAAACTTAGGTTTCTCTGGTTTCAGAAGAGGTTCTTATGACTTCTACAAGTCTGACATGAGATACTTAAACGACAAAGCTACAAGAGGTGAGATTAACCGTGTTGCAGGTTCTGCTGCAATCAGAGGTGTTGTTATCCCAGCTGGTGTATCTTCAGTTTACGATCAAGCTTTAGGAAGAAACATGAAACGTCCTTTCTTACATGTTAGATACAGAGCTTCTCAAACAGATAACAGAAAAATGAAAACTTGGGTTACTGGTTCTGTTGGTGCTGCTACATCTGCACTTGACGCAATGCAAATCCACTACTTATCTGAAAGATGTTTAGTTACACAAGGTGCTAACAATTTCATGTTAATGAAATAAGCATTATTTATATTAAAGAACCGGGGCTTCGGCCTCGGTACTTTTATTTTATTAATTTATATTATATTATATTATGGCAAAAAAAACAAAAAAAGTTGAGGTAGAAGAGCCTCAATTAGAAAAAACTGTTACAGAATTTTTTGAAGAAACTGTAACTCAAGAGTCAAAACCTGAAAAACCAGTTATAAAAACTCCAAAAAGAGTTGAAAAAACAAATCCAAAGCTAGAAGATGGCTGGGAAGTAAAAGACAGGATATACAGGTTAAAAGGTAATAAAAAACCTTTATCAAGATCTATTAAGTCGGCAAATATACATTGGTTTGATGAAGAAAAAGGATACGAAAGAGAACTTAAGTACTGTCAAAATCAAAGAACAGTTTTTGTTGATGAAATGAAAGGTGAGCAAAGATTAGAGCATGTTGTTTTTAGAAACGGAATGCTGATTATTCCTAAAGAAAAAACAGTTTTACAAAAACTACTTTCTTTGTACCATCCTGATAGAAATAAAATGTTTTACGAAGAAAAACCAGTAGCAACAGCAATGGGCGAGATAGCTTGGTTAGAAATGGAAATAGAAGCTTTGAATGCAGCGCAAAATATTGATATTGATATGGCTGAAGCTATAATGCGTGTTGAAGTAGGTTCTAAAGTGTCAGACATGAGTTCTAAAGAGCTTAGAAGAGATTTACTATTATATGCTAAGAGAAACCCAGAGTTGTTCTTAGAATTAGTAAATGATGAAAACGTTGTGCTTAGAAACTTTGGTATTAGAGCCACTGAAATGGGTATAATTAAACTATCTCCTGATCAAAGAACTTTTATTTGGGCTTCTAATGATAGAAAGCTAATGAATGTTCCTTTTGACGAACACCCTTACTCAGCGTTAGCCGCTTGGTTTAAAACAGATGAAGGAATGGAGATTTACTCCAATATTGAAAAAAGATTAAATTAATCTAACTGTAGATGCAGTCGCTCTACGGGGCGATTGCAAACTACAAATTAAATTATATGGAAAACAAAAAATCTAAAGGATTAGGTGATACTGTAGCTAAAATAACAGAGGCGACAGGAATTAAAAAAGTTGTTAAAACAGTAAGCAAAGCTGTAGGTAAAGATTGTGGCTGCGCTAAACGACAAGACACTTTGAATAGATTATTCCCTTATAATAACTAAAAAGAAATTATGATTAGTATAGATACAGTATATCAAAAAGTATTGGCGTTTGCCAATAAAGAGCAAAGAGGTTATATAACACCTCAAGAGTTTAATCTATTTGCTGATCAAGCACAAAAAGAAATATTTGAACAATATTTTTACGACATGAACCAGTTAACAAGAATGTCTGGTAATGATACTTCTCACTCTGATATAAGAACAAACTTAGAAGAAAAACTTCATTTCTTTGAGCATATAGACAAAGAGTCTAGTGTTTTTAGTAAAAACGGTAACACTAGAATTCATCAAGTAGAAGATCTATATAGACTAACAGCTGTAAAGGTTAAATACAAAACACAAACTAGAATTAGACTTGCTGAGCAAGTGCAATTAAGTGAACTATCTAAATATGAAGAGTCTCCTCTTGGTATATATACTAAATCTAGACCTGTTTACTATAGGTATAACAAAAATGGAACTACAAACCTTAGAATACTACCAACACCAGCTATGTTTGCTAACTCTGGAGATAAAGTATACTTTAGCTTTATAAAACAACCTAAAAAACCTAGCTGGGGATATGTTGTGGTTAATGGAAATGCCATGTATGATCCTTCAAACAAAACCGATTTTGAGTTACACGAGTCAGAAGAAACAGAATTAGTGTATAAAATACTTAAGTTTGCTGGATTATCAATGAGAAGAGATGATTTAGCAAAAGGAGGTCAAGGACTAGAAACTTTACAAACTAATCAAGAAAAACAATAAATAAATGGGATTACTAAATGGTGTAGATAGAGTTTATTACGAAGGAGAAGATTTAGGTAATTATCAATTTACTTCTTTAGACGATATAATAAGCCAGTTTCAAATAGCTTATGTTGGAGAAGATAAGATAATATCTAAAATAAAAAGAGCTGACGTAGCGTTTCATGCACAAAGAGCTTTGCAAGAGCTTTCTTTTGATACGTTGAAGTCTGTAAAAGCGCATGAAATAGTTTTGCCGCCTACGTTATCTATGATCTTGCCTAGAGACTATGTTAACTACACTAGAATTAGTACTGTAGATTCATCGGGTATAAAACACCCATTATACCCTACAAAAGATACTTCAAATCCATTTTCTGTTAAGCAAAAAGGTACTGGTGCTTATAGCTTTGATAATAGCGGTGAGTTAGTTAAAAACCATACTTTTGATGAATCAATAAACGGAACTTGGGAATACACACCTGCGTCTTCAGCGGCTTCAGCGGCTTGGACAAATGCGAGTGAGATAGATGGTCAAGGCCAATACTTCGCTAGATATAAATACGATAAAATAGGAACTCAATCTGGAGACACTACATTCCCATGGAACGACCTACAAGCTGGCAAGCTTAACTTTGAATCTTACCCACACAAAGCGTTTGGGGGAACAGCTGCTGGTTGGGCTAGAGAATACGGTGCTTGGCAAAAAATAGATGTTTCTAATTTATTCTTTATAGACCTAGAAGTAAATGGTCAATCCGCGGCTCAAATAAAAGACAACGTTACTATTGCTTGTGATTTTGGAGAGCTTAGAGTTGGTCTGTCTAGTATTGATCCAGAAGAAATTGCAGTTTCTCAAGGTACTGTATCTAGAAATAGTTTACCAAAAAACGTTAGGTTAGCCACAGGTTCCGGTGCTGGTAATTTTAGCATCCACAGAGCTGAAAATTATGACTTAGGTTATCTTGAGTGGAACGATGGTACTTCTAGCTGGAAGCACTTAAGAGATGTAGATGTTAGTGAATATGATTACGTTTGGGTTTGGGTTCAAAGTTTTTCACCTTGGACATCAGATTCTATCACAGAGTTCACAACAGAGCCTGGTGATGATCCTGGAGATCCTAACTCTTCTGTTTTTGGAAACTCTGGTAGTGTGAATAGAGTTGGTGCTGTTAAAATAAATTCAGCTGAACCAGACAACATGCTTAGAGAGGCAAATGCTGATAGAAGCTCAACAGCTAGAAACAACTACAACTCATCAACACCTTCGGAAAACAACAACGATAACTACGAAGATGATACTTACTGGCCTTCTAATGGTAGTAGATATGGAATAGATACTACACGTGCTCAAATCAATGGATCTTTCTATGTAGACAACAAAATGGGAAAAATCAACTTTAGCTCTAATATTTCAGGAAAAACTGTGATCTTAGATTATATAAGTGATAGTCTTGGTACAGATGAGGAGATGCAGGTTCACAAATTTGCTGAGGAGGCTATGTACAAGTGTATAGCATACGCAATACT
>Ga0316203_1002175_pt1 | contig 10706 bp, 9 predicted proteins | sample 6monrhotite_MG_FD_204940 | JGI IMG/M metagenome (GOLD analysis project Ga0316203, IMG submission 204940) | Microbial mat bacterial communities from mineral coupon in-situ incubated in ocean water Damariscotta River, Maine, United States -... | ecosystem: Environmental > Aquatic > Marine > Coastal... | reverse complement strand
TCAGGCATGATGAACGGTTCATGGCAGATGCCGGGCTTTGTACCTCCGATATTTGATTGGGCAGAGCAGAACAGATTTTTACCTGCTGCCAGTGATGAACTGGCCCGGTTAGCAGAAGAACTACAGTGCCTGGAAACATCTGAGCAGCGCTCCGAACTCATGCAAAAAATATCACTTATGCAGCAGCAACGTGATTTGGCTTTGGCTGAGTTAAAACAGCGTCACAAGGCTGCAAAGGCAGTCCGAAAATCACAAAGAGTGGCACTACAGGAACAAAACGACCTCTCTGGTTCTGAACGGCAAAAACAGATGGCTGCCCTGGCACTTGCCAGTCAGCATCATAAACGGGAAGCAGCTAATGCGAAGATTCACTGGTATGAACGACTGCAGCTTCTACAGCTACAGCTGGACTCGTTTGAGCAGCAGATAAAACAGATCAAGGAGTCGCGCACAGAGAAATCACGCAAGCTACATAAGAGAGTATTTGCAGCTTATATGCTGAACAATTTTTCAGATGAACAGCAGAACATGACCGATTTCTTTGATGAGAGTACACCACCGGCAGGAGCCGGAGATTGTGCTGGTCCCAAATTGATTCACTATGCCCACAAGCATCATCTGCAACCCCTGGCTATGGCTGAATTCTGGTGGGGCCCCTCCCCCTCAAGCGGCATCAGACATCATGCTCAGTACTATCCGGCATGCCGGGGTAAATGTCGGCCGATATTGCCGTTTATGTTACGCGGCTTAAAGGTTGAAGCCGAGCCCGACTACGGGCAGGAGATCGAAGCCAGTGAGCCGCAGGTTGTATATGAAGATGACACCCTGTTGGTGGTTAATAAACCGGCAGGACTCATGTCGGCTCCGGGTAAACATATCAAGGATTCTGTTTTTAACCGGCTCTTGCAACGTTACCCGGATTGTCCTGAACTCAGACTGGTACATAGACTGGATATGGCCACCTCTGGCCTGTTACTGGTGGCGAAAAACCTGTGTATCAATAAAGCCCTGCAAAAACAGTTCATACAACGCAGTGTAGAAAAACGTTATGAGGCCCTGCTATCAAAAAGACTGGGACCGGATCAACTTGAGGGGAAGATTAACCTGCCTCTGCGCGTCGATTTTGATGATCGACCACGCCAGCTGGTTTGCTATGAATATGGCAAAACAGCCATAACCCGTTGGCAAGTGATAGACCATGAGGGTGAAAGAACCCGTATCTGGTTTTATCCGGAGACAGGACGCACCCATCAACTGCGTGTGCATGCCTCTCACCGTGATGGACTCAATGCTGCGATTGTCGGGGATGCTCTTTATGGTCAGGCAGGAGAAAGACTTATGCTGCATGCCCAGCGCCTCTGCTTTACTCACCCTGTCAGCCGTGAACGTCTGGAGTTTGAACTGCCAGCACCATTCTGAAGCAACGAGAGATCGATTTATAGTGCTTCATTCCCCCCTGGATAGACTGTAAGTGAATATACTGTCTCCGACGTTCTTCCTGAATCAGACGTTATCTTTTACGGCCTGAAGCTGCCATCGCTTCAATATCAGCCCCCATGCGCTTGCCTGCACGCTCAACAGCATCTGCAAAAGCATGCAGGCTAACAGCAAGGTATTTCTGTCCCGTATCTGATGAGATAAAATCCAGATAGTTCTTCAGTTCACCATCGCCAAGATCGCGGTAGCTGTAGCGTATATGATTGAAGAGTCTGCGATTCACCGTTGCCCTGACTACATCGATAAATTTAACTGTCTTCTTCAGGCTCTTCTCATACGATAGATGGCGGCCACCGTATGCATACTCTTCAGCCAATTTTTTGACCGCCTCCGTCACCACAATAATACGATCAAGAGCCCCTTTATTGATGATCTTCCTCTTGAACTTCTGCATCAGCAGAGTCCGCTTCATTGACAGCGGCTTGTGCTGAAGCTTTTTGCTGTAAGCTACCACCCCCGCCCTTGCCTCTGGCTGTGCAGCAGCCCGCTCAAGCAGGGTTATCTTTCCACCGATATCAGAGCGCAGCCACTCCAGCACTATCCTCTGTTCACCCTCACTCAGATTCCTCGCCAGAGCAGCGGTAATGGCTTCACGGGCTCCCAGTTTCGAGAAAAAGGTATAACGTGTGATCTCCGAAATCCGGACAGCATCCTCAGCTGATATTCGGCTATGGACGATTTCATCAAGCTCTTCCTGCAGCACGGGGAAGATACGTGTGGACTGCACATCCAGTGCACTTAGTGAGTAGATCTCATTCCCGGCTATGATGGACTTCTCTCTCGGGCCCCCTTTTTTCCCCTCATCGGCAATACAGGCACCGGATAGGAACAAGCACATCAACAAGGCAATAACATTGTTTAGTATCATCACACTCCTTTTCACATCCATTGCCCCTCCCGGGCTTTGAACATACAGCTCACAGAGGAATCACTTTGCTGCAAGCGCATATACCTCTAAAAGAGGTATCCTGCTTCACCGAGCCCTATCTCTAATTTAGTTGAGCATATTCAACATTCAAGGCCTGGCAGCGCGGTTTTGCGAAAACAGTTAGATTGTTAAAAAGATACAGGAAGCTTGCATAACCTTGTCCAGTTCAGCCTTTAAATGATAACAGCACTTATTCAGTGACTAAGAGCTGATTGAAAATGCAGCGATTTTACTGAGATGGGTGTAGGAAAAACCTGATTCCTCATGCCATTGATTGAATGTTTGCTGAACAGCTTTCAGGTCACGTTTGGATGTGGGGTTGTCCCTGATATCCAGACCGGCATTTTGCAGACAGCGGATCACATCACCGCTCAATAAAAAACTGTCTTTACCGACATTGCGCAGAAAACGCTGGCCGGTGTTACCGCCTAATCTTGCCCCCTTCTTCTTAAGCAGTTCAAGCAGACCGATCAGATCGGATTCGGGCCACTCCGAAATCAACAAAGCAAAGCTGCCGAGCTCCAGCGCCGTATCTTCAATAAAGCGGGCGTTCGCCCTGACCGAACTGATCTTCTGGTTGTTGCGTACGATACGGGCATCCTGCCTGATCTCATCCCACTCATCTTCCGAAAGCCCCAGCATGGTATTTACATCAAAACCGTGAAACACCGCTTCAAATCCATCCCATTTCTGATTGATCACTCTCCAGACAAATCCGGCCTGAAAAATACAGCGCGTCATTTCAGCAAGAAACCGGCTCTCATCGAGAGCGGCAATCAGCTCCTTTGACTTGATCTCATCCGGTGGCAAAAGAAAGTGTAGCTCTTCCACACTCCCCTTATGCTCTGCGGCCCGATGGTATACCTCGTTAAATTTCAACATTCAGGATCCAAAGTAGCGATTTAATACGCGGTAAAGGTGCCAGCCATCCAAACAACCGGCCTGTTCACGAATCGAGTGCATGGCAAAGGTAGGCACCCCTACATCAACAGTGGCCACCCCCAGTTCATTGGCGGTAATCGGACCAATCGTGCTGCCGCATCCCATGTCTGAGCGCACCACAAAGGATTGAACCGGAACCTCTGCTATCTCACACCAGTGTTTAAACATCGCACCTGTTTCACTGTTGGATGCATAACGTTGATTGGCATTCACCTTGATTACCGGCCCCTGATTAATGATCGGCCCGTGGTTGGCATCGTGTCTGTCGGCATAGTTAGGGTGTACCGCATGCGCATTATCAACAGAGATCATCAGACTGGAGGCCATACAGCGCGATAGTGCCTCATCACTACCGGACAAACGGCTCAGCACGGATTTTAAAAAGTTCCCCTGCGCACCGGCGGCTGAAACACTGCCTACCTCTTCATGGTCATTACAAACAAGCAGAACATTCTCCTCCCCGCCATTGTCCAGCAGGGCCATCAGAGCTGTATAACAGCTGAGTAAATTATCCAATCGGGCAGCAGCGATAAACTCATCGTTCAGGCCAATAACTGCAGGCTGCTGAACATCATAAAAGCTCAATTCATAATCAAGTACCTTTGCCGCTGTCACCCTGCTATCAGACTCAAGCTCAGCATTCACAAGATCAAGCAATAGCTTATTGAAACTGACATCATCTGAGCTGTTTTCCGGTAAGCGCATCAATACCGGCGGCAGATGTTTCTGTTTGTTGATCGAGCGTTTTTCATTGGCCTCACGATCCAGATGAATCGCCAGGCTGGGGATCGTCGCTATGGCTTTTTTCCAATCCACCAATCTGTGGCCGATTTTATTGTTTTCATCCAGATAGCTGACACGACCTGCAAGTGAGAGGTCACGGTCAAACCAGGGATTCAGAAGCACCCCACCATAGGTTTCAACACCCAGTTGCAGGTAACCGTTCTTGATAATGTCAGGATTGGGTTTCACCTTCAGGCACGGACTGTCGGTATGTGCACCCACCATTTGTATACCATGTTCAGCTAACGGCTGATTCAACTGTAGTGCAATAATCGAAGAATCATTACGCGTAACAAAGTAGCGACCCGCCTTATTCACAGACCACTGCTCTTTCTCTGTCAAACGCTCAAAGCCTGCATTCTCCAGCATCTCAACCATAGTCTCTACGGCATGAAACGGTGTCGGGGATCGTTTCACAAAATCCAGTAATCCATTTACAAATGCTTTGTTCTGCATGCACACCCCTGTTACCAACACTGTTCTTTTGCTCGATAGTAGCCGGATTCAACTTGCAGGTGCAACACTACCTGCTGACGCTCAGGGCCAGCTATCGATTGAAAGTACAATCAAATCAGCACGAGAAACGAACTGACTCACTACTCTATCCAACATGCAACTCGTTTAATCTATGGAAAGATTATTTTTGCATCCTAAAGTGAGTCGAATGATTTATAGCGCGCATCTGAAACGGCTGGATCAATTCCTTGTTGAAAACAAATACCTGTGGCAACCACAGCCTTTCAAAACAGAGCGGCCACAGTGGTGTGAAACCCATCCTGAACTCACTGATGCACTGCTGGGGCTGGATGAAACAGAACTGGCTTTTTATGCAGCAGATAACGAAGCGCTTATCTCACTCTTATCAGGTTTTATTCCTGAGCTTGCCGCAATTCATTCACTGATCGAACTTCCAACAGCAGAAGCAAAACAGCAGAGTGAGATTGAACCTCGCCTGCATGCAGGTATACCCGGCAGAAAATGGTTACAGATCAACGCACTTTATCAGGGTATGGATAACCCGGGGCGAGCCATCACCGAATGGTGTGGCGGCAAGGGTTATCTGGGGCGTCTGCTATCAAAACAGTCGCAGCAGCTGGTCACAACACTTGAGTATAATCAGGACTTAGTGGAAGCAGGCATAAAACTCGCCGATAAACACAACGCAGATCAGCAGTTCAAAACCGTAGATGTGTTAAATGATCCAGTCAGTGAATACCTGAGCAATCACCACCCCATTGCACTGCATGCCTGCGGCGATCTGCATCGTGAACTGGTCAATCACATCATCAGTTCAAATACGCCAAGCTTCACCATCGTGCCATGTTGTTATCATCTTGGCCGTCATGACAATTACTCGCCATTTAACCAAAACCTGAAACTGCAACTCAGCAGAGAAGAGCTGCGACTGGCTGTGAATGAAACTGTTACCGCCCACCATGGTGAGATTCAAAAGCGGAATCAGGATATGGCATGGAAACTGGGCTTCCAGCAACTGCGGGCAGAGTTAACCGGAATCTCGGATTACTACCCTTTCAACCCCGTCCCCAAGGCCTGGTTAAAAGAGGGCTTTAAAAGCTACTGCCAAAAACTATGTCAAAGGGAACAACTGACCCTGCCCGCTGAACCGGATTGGGAAAGCTGGGAAGCCAAAGGGTACGCACGCCAACATGACGTTTTACGACTGCAACTCTTACGCCAATGTTTTAAACGTGCAGTGGAGTTATGGCTGATCATGGATATGGCGGCCTGTCTGGAAAAACACGCTTACAGCGTAAATATCAGCGTGTTTTGTGATCGGGCACTGACACCTCGAAACATCATGATTGAAGAAGAACGGTGATTCAGCTTTGGGCTAAAAGGATAGCGCCCTCTTTTGGCTCAAGCCCCCCTGCTTCCAACTATTTTTCTTAAAGCCAGACCGATCAATGGAAGGCTTACCCATACATAAAGATACCCTAATGTTAGAGGCCAATGAGTAAGCAGAAAACCCATGCCATGTCCTTGAACAAGCCCAACAACAATATAATCCATGACAAAAACCAGCACAGAAGCATAAAATGAAAACCACAGGCTTACCTTGAAGTAGTCTCCACCGACAAACAAAATTACAAAGAAACCAAGTAACGGAACAATTGCGAATGCCGCCACCAGGCTGAGTAACGTCTTTTCAGCCAAATTCCAATCGAGAAAGTAATTTGAAGGTATTCCTATCAGATAAAATACAACCCAGGCTAAAAGCGCAATGACAGATAAAACAGCATGTTTTTGGATACTCATTTCAATACACAGCCCTCATTACAATAGCACCCGCAAGCTCATCTGCTGTAACGTCACACATAAGCCCTGACTCAAAACCAGGGTAGACCACAAATCAGGATTGTACAATCAATGAGGAAATGAAAAGCCCGCTATAACTCACGCCTCTCAAACAACGAGTCCTGCCCCTGCCAACTCTGATTCATCTTTAAACTAAAAAAGGTGCGCCCCCCTTTCACACTTTTTGCACTGAATTATTTCAGGGGGAAATAGATATCGGTAATCAGTTCACTTTCCCGGACTTCCGGCATGAAATTCACATACTCGAAAAAGATCGGATCATCACGTTTAACCTCTTCACTGCTGGGCAACCAGGAACGATAAAGGGCATTAACCTCCAGATTCAGTGAATCGTGTGACCCTCTGTGACGCAGCCTTGCGCAGCGACCAGCAGGAATCTCCTTGTTGATCACACCATATGCATTTTCAGCTATTTCAGTATCAATTTCGCCACATATATCGAAACGAAACTTTTGGATAGGCCTGGCTTCCGGATTAGTGTGGGCAACACCAAAAGTTCGCTTCTTATTCACTGGTGAACAGCCGCTTTCTTTGCGCCAGGCTCTAAAGACCTCAACGGACTGCTCCAGCGTCTCAGGCTCACCCTTATGCTCTAATGCAGCCACCTTGATCGCTTTTATATTCACAATATCAATTCTCATATTCAGAGATGCTATTTCATTTTTAAAACAATAAATACCTGAGGTCTTCGCATGTACAAAAAGAAATGCATAAGCAGGTTCCGGCTTCTCTACCTATTGACACCAGAGTGTGCCAAACAGGAAAAATGACGAGGCTCAGTTCTTGCAAGATCTGGCCCCGTCTATTCCACCCATTCGGTTATCTTGCAATAATAGTGTATGATGTCTGCTCGATGAGTAAATCAAGTTGCTTGTCTCCTCTATTGCACCCTATATACAGTAAATATGGGTTCATTCCGGAGGTTCAGCTAGATTAGTTTCTGGTAAAAATGGAGCAGTAAATGGCCTACTCAGAAGATCAACTTATATTACGCAACGGTCAGACCTTGTCCGGCAAGGTTCTTAAAAAAGACTTTAAAATAAAAACATCCTATGGCGATGCCCTCGTGAAAAAAGAGAACATTGTTCATATCTTTTTTATGCACCCGGATGAAACAAGCTTCCCGGCCATGGATGAGATCAAGACCTATCACGGTGATAATATCAAAGGTAAATTGGTCCAAACCCAAATGATTTCATTTGTACTGGCCGCGAATAACCAAACCGCCAGAATAGCCAAAGACAAGATTCACTCTATGACATTCCTGAGGGATTTGGACACTGATCCGGAAGGCTACCCAGACCTGACAGTCTAATGTACTAAGGGTCAGCTCTTGCAAGGCCTGCCCCCGCCGACTCCATCGGTTTCTTACCATGGAGTGAAAGTTTCCACAATTGCTTAAGCCCAAACCCACTGGATTTAATTTCAAATATTTTGAGGATAGTTACGTATGATTATTAATGTTGGAAACATCTCTTTCAGCACCAACGATGAAGAGTTGCGCGAAATTTTCTCTGAATTCGGCACTATTAAGAGTGCAAAAGTAGCCACGGATAGTGAAACCAATCGCAGCCGCGGCTTTGGATTTGTCGAGATGCCTGATAACAACGCAGGAGAAGCAGCCATCAGATCACTTAACGGCGCTGAAGTCGCTGGCCGAAAGATCCGCGTCAACGAAATCAAGCCAGATGAGATGCCTTCCTGATATCCGTTAAGAGAGGCCGGGGATCAGTTCTTGTGTTGCAGCTATGACTCATGAAACTGCGAACCAAAGAACTGACCCTCGCCTCTGTAATAACTCCCGAAGATAAGATTGTGTCCCCGGAGCTATGAAAAAAAGAACATCTTCTTTTCCTGCGCATTCAAACAACTCAATAACTTATGCCTGAGCCCGTCATCTCACGACATAGCTTACACAAGCTTAGAGTGGAAGCCTGAACCACATCTCTACAGGAGTTGGTACTTTTGAAACTGAAATTTTTTATCACCGGTGGAACGATCTGTAAGCGTTATAATGAGATCAGCGGCGCACTTGAGTTCCGTGATTCGTTTATTCCGGGAATGCTGGAGCGAGGCAGGTGCAAACTGGACTACAGCACCGAGCAGTTGATGCTCAAGGATAGCCTGGAGATGAATGATGAGGATCGGGAAACCATTCTCGCCAGTTGCAGGAGTTGTGAAGAGTCAAAGATCATCATCTCCCATGGTACCGATACGATGGTTGATACCGCACGGGTGCTGGGGCAGAAGCTGGAGAACAAAACGGTAGTGCTGTTCGGGGCGATGACCCCCTATTCGATCAGCAACTCCGATGCGATTTTCAATCTCGGTTGTGCGGTCACCGCTGTGCAGCTATTGGGTGCCGGTGTCTTTGTGGTGATGAACGGGCACATCTTCCGCTGGGATGATGTCAGCAAGAATCGCGGTGAAGGAGTTTTTCAGCGGGCTGATCTTTGATGACTGTTTACAGGTCTCAGGTAGCCATCACATTACAAACCCTGGCTATATTGTGCGTTAGTCGAAACGCTAACCAGTTTACGTAACTGCTGTGCTGACTGCGTTTCACCATTTAACAGCTTCTCAAAGGCTTTAATCAGCCCGGCTTTGTCTAACTCAGGCTTGGAGCCAGAGCCAATATTGGTCAGATCAATAAAAAACTCATCAAACAGATCACCAAGGTCGTTGACGATATCGACGTTTAAAAATTGTTCATGATTATAAATACTGGGGTAACCACCTTTTTGTTTATCGACGGCAAAAGAGACACCTTTAACATTCATGATAGTGGTCGCTTTTGTGCAACTCAGCATACAACCATCTTCAATGGTGGGCTTTTTACAGCCTACGGTTTGCTGGAAAAAGCACTGCCGGCTGGTCATCAATAAAATCGGATGATAAATGCTGTATAGCAGCTTGAAGTTGTCCGGGCGTGCGATGTTTTTTATCTGCATCCGATTAATTTCGTTTGAAATAAAGGCTCCGGCACAGTTTAATTCTTCTTTTAACGTTAACAGTGCATAAGAGTTGGTGGTATTTAAAAATGGACCGGCAATCCATTCTATGCCCATTTCAAATGCTTTATAAGCAACACCGCTGTTATTACTCACGATACGTTTAGGGCGAACCTGTTCAAGTAGCCGTACGGATTCATCGTAATCTTTACCAATTAAAACGGCAGGAAACCATGGAATCAGGCGAGGATGGCGCAAGAACAGTTCGATGTGTTGGTTGCAGCCTTTTTTCAGGCTCTCTGGTATTTTGAAATAGACATCAGCATTGGTCAGATCACACAGGTGAACATCTTTTTCGTCGGCAATTAATATCGACATGCTATTTTTTGTAGACGTTTTTTGATGTTTCTCTAACGGAGCCACATCAACAAAGGGAATCAAATCGACTGAGTTATTTAACAGTGAAGCAGCCCCGTTTTTCAACGCCGTGAGTTCTTTAAACGGAATCGTTAAGCCATCATCCAGACCCGAGCATTCAAAGCCTTCAATGCGGTAGTCATTGCTGGCAAAGTTTTTAAAGATTTTTTCTAACCTGGCCTGATGGATAGCCGATTCATTGGCACTCCTGAGCAGTGCCCCGGTTTGCACACGGTGAACCTTGTCATCATCACCTATCGTCATCGTTAAACAAAAAGGTGCATTCAGCTGACCCGAAAAAGTCAGCTGCAACGGTTGTTTGGCAATGCTTAGATACTTAATCTTTTCTGCGAGTTCTGCAGTGAGTTCATCTCTCTTGGTGAAAAGCATCTGTTTCGCATGCTGAACATCATCCGGCATAACAGCATGACTCTCTTCAATGGCATGCTTAATACTGTGATCACGCGGGTTGTCGATAAACATATCTTTGCTGAGCTTTCCCTGCAAAAATGAGTTGGTAAAGTCACGGTTAAAGACGCGATGCAAGTTAGAATCGTCGGCCAACAGTTTTCCCGTTGCTACAAACTCGTCGACCTGCTTTCTCCAGCTGTCGACCACGGTATAAACATATTGTGCATTTTTAATACGACCTTCAATTTTCAACGAGTCCACTTGCGCATCGACCAATGCCGGCAGATCAAAATAAGCAGAATTATCCTTCAAATTGAGTGGGAAACGATTGCCCTGCGCCGTGATTTCATATTCATCACGACATGCCTGGCTACAACTTCCACGGTTACCGGAATTACCCACGCTAACCGAGGTGGAATAACACTGGCCAGAAAACGCAA
>Ga0316203_1002174_pt1 | contig 10709 bp, 13 predicted proteins | sample 6monrhotite_MG_FD_204940 | JGI IMG/M metagenome (GOLD analysis project Ga0316203, IMG submission 204940) | Microbial mat bacterial communities from mineral coupon in-situ incubated in ocean water Damariscotta River, Maine, United States -... | ecosystem: Environmental > Aquatic > Marine >... | reverse complement strand
TTTAATTTCAGGAATAGTGGCTTACTGCTTAAAAAAACAAAAGCCACGTATTAAGCTGTTGCCATGTGAATTTGCGCTAATGGCAACCTAAAAAGACTCTGTGCTTATCCAGATCTCAGGTTACTTACTAAAAAGGCGCTTAATTGCGCCTTTTTTATCTTGAGAGCAGGGCATATATTTTTATATAGCACTGAAGATTATTTTGGAGTCCATATAAAATTTGTCATCCTGAATTTACTTCAGGATCTATTCGATTACAATCAGATACAACGTGCGGGCTTTGGTAAGCCCGCAATTTTAGTTGCTTGTTTGGCGGGGCCATCAGGAAATAACCGATATAAATAACGACTGTTGGCTTTTTCTTCGCCAAATTCTTGTTTCATTGCTTTGGTGAGCGCACGAATAGCGGGAGATTTTTTATAGGTAAGGTAAAAATTGCGAACAAAATTGATCACTTCCCAATGCGCTTGCGTTAATTCTAATTGCTCTTTTTCAGCAATAAGCACCGCAAGTTCGGTTTGCCATAATAGATGATCAAGCAAATAGCCCTGTTTATCTACTGCTATTTTTTCATGGTTAAACGTTAAAAAATGCTCAGTATTGTTCATTGCCACGTGATCACCGAATCATAAGAAAAAAACAGCTCAGTTAATTGCGCTAATGAAATAGCGGCTTGAGCACTTGAAACGTTTATTGCCCGAGCAGCGCAATGTTCATTGATAACAAAAAGAGTTTTATGGTTAATAGTGGCAAGTAATGAATGCGTTAAGTTATAACAACCGTCGTCAATCAGCACAATAGCATCACTTTGATCATTAAATACTTGTAAACATTGGGCTAAATCATCATGTTGATAAGCCGATGTTCTCATTAAATGCAGAATAGACATATTTTCTGTAAATACCATAAACAAATTAAAAGTTAACATAAACATACCTATGCAGATTACTTAGGTGTTTATATAAAATTGTCATCCTGAATTTATTTCAGGATCTTTGCCTTAAGATACTGAAACGAGTTCAGCATGACGATAAAAAGGATCAAAATAATTTTATGAATAATATAAATAAAATTAAAATCGTAAAATTGTACGATGCTGACGTAACTTTTCTGAAAATTCTTGTTCAGCTAACACATTTACATTATTAATATGAAAATCAACGGCTAAATTACGCTGTTTTAGCGATGTTAAACACACATAAATATTTTCAACATCGTAAAATTCTAAAGCAGAAAAGGTGGCTAAATAATCTTTAGCATCAATTAAGCTCGCATTTTGCGCGCTGACTAATTGTCTGACACCTTCGCCTTGAAAAAATAAAGAAACTTCCTGCTCATACGAGCCAAATATAAGTGCAACATCGAGTGCGTCTTTACCATAACTACCATTGAATGAACTGTGTGCGTTTAATACTGCAACGCTATTGGTATTGGTATTGGTATTTTCTGTACTCATAATTGCACAACTCGATCGGCTTTTGAGGTTAATTCTACCAACTCACCTAAACCTGAAATCGTAAAAGCTTCATCAATATTGGTATTTTCACCTTCACATACTAAACCACGTTTTTCACCCGCAGTTATACATAAATGTAGTGGAACTTGATATTGCTGATGAAGAGTGCGCCAAGCACGTAAAGTTTGAAATTCATCACTAGGGATTTGAATATCTTTACTCGCATTGATCACACCGTCTTGATAAAAAAACACCCCGATAACGCTTATCCCATGCGATAACGCGCCAGTAATTAACTTTATCGCGGTAACCGTTAAATTTTCTATGGGTGAGCTTGTAACGATAACAGCAAGAGTGGGCACTAATATTCCTAAATAAATTGATGATTCACTAAAAAATAATAATAAAAAAAGCCCCAATAGATATCTATTGGGGCTTAACAGTATAAACAATTTTCCTTTAAAGGTTAATCGTCATTACCAAAAATACCTAAGATGCTAAGTAAGTGAACAAAAATATTATAAACATCTAAATATAAAGCGACTGTTGCGCGAATATAGTTAGTTTCGCCACCATGAATAATACGGCTTGTATCAAATAATATTAAACCCGACATAATCATAATAATAGCAGAGCTAACGGCTAATTGTAGTGCTGGAATTGCAAAGAAAATATTAGCAATACTTGCAATTAATACCACAACCAAACCCGTCATTAAAAAACCGCCCATAAATGAGAAGTCTTTTTTACTTGTTAATGCATAGCCTGATAATGCAAAGAAAATTAATGCAGTTCCGCCAAGTGCTTGTAAAATTAAAGAACTACCATTTGGCATTGCCGCATATACATTTAGCATTGGCCCTAAAGAAGCGCCCATTAAACCAGTAAAAGCAAAAACCCAAAAAAGACCACTTGGTTTGTCAGCATTTTTATTAACAACAAACATTAATATGAATGCGACAATCATCATTCCTAAAGCGGCCATATGTGAAAGCCCAACAGCCATAGAAATACCTGCTGTTACGGCACTAAAAGCTAAGGTCATTGAAAGTAACATATATGTATTTTTCAATACTTTGTTAATTTCAATACTTGAACTTTGTGTTGCTGTTTGAAAACCCATATTAGATTGCATAACTTTTCCTCTGAAAATTAATCTACTAATTAGTTAGATGGAGATGATTTTATTAAATTCAACTTTCTCTCAATAAACCTTAAATGATATATTCCTATTAAATTAGTAAGGTAAACCACTGGACATATTATGACACTATAGTTTAACTAATAACAAGACTAACTTTGATTGAAATCCTTAATAATTTGTGACTTTTTGTAACAGTCGCTGTCATGATCGTTCACCATACCGCAAGCCTGCATATGTGCATAACAAATAGTTGAGCCAACAAACTTAAAACCACGCTTTTTCAAATCTTTACACCAAAGATCAGACTCTACACTAGTAGCAGGGCGCTTATCCTTTTCTGAATAATAATTAACAATGGTTTTATGCTGCACAAAGCCCCACATATAATCGCTGAACGAACCAAATTCATGCTGAATTTCAATAAAACGCTGAGCATTGTTAATTGCTGCATTTATTTTAGCGCGATTACGAATAATATCGCTGTTAAGCATTAATTCTTCTACTTTTTCTTGCGTAAAGCTAGCTACCGTTTCTATAGAAAACTGAGCAAACGCTTCACGGTAACCTTCACGTCGTTTTAAAATGGTGTACCAGCTTAGTCCCGCTTGTGCAGACTCTAACGTTAAAAACTCAAAAAGTTTATTATCGTCGTAAACAGGTATACCCCATTCATCATCATGATAAGCCACATAATCAGGTTTAGAGGTATCTAGCCAAAGACAACGACACAGTGTTTTATTCGTCAAAATTAAAAACCTTATGAAGGATTATTTGTTATAAATTGAGATAAGTTGATGGAATTGCCAACAAAGTGCTTGTTTTTTTAGCAAACACGCACTTTTCTTTAATTAACTCTTTACAAGTGAATTTCGACACTTTAATATTCGCACCGTCTTAAAGCAAGCATCGTTTTAAGACATTCAGGTGAGATGGCTGAGTGGTCGAAAGCACCGGTCTTGAAAACCGGCAAGGGTTTGTAGCCCTTCTAGAGTTCAAATCTCTATCTCACCGCCACATTATATGAATATTGTTTGTTGTTAAAATAACAGTGTTTAGCCTAATATAATTTAGGCAGGCGGGTTTGTAGCGTAATACCTTCAATCCAGAGTTAAATCGCTAACTCAACGCCACATTCTATGAATATTGTTTATTGTTAAAATAACAGTGTTTAGCCTAATATAAGTTAGGCAGGCGGGTTTGTAGCGTAATACCTCAATCCAGAGTTAAATCGCTAACTCAACGCCATAAAAAATTAATATTGCTTAGCTCACATTAAGTAATATAAAACAGTTTAGGTGAGATGGCTGAGTGGTCGAAAGCACCGGTCTTGAAAACCGGCAAGGGTTTGTAGCCCTTCTAGAGTTCAAATCTCTATCTCACCGCCACATTAAAAAAGCCCGTTAATTTGACAAAATTAACGGGCTTTTTGCTTTTTAGCATTAAAAAAATTAATCGATGAGGTTTGTAGCGCTAAACCTTAAGCAGAGTTCAAATCTCTATCTCACCGCCACATTAAAAAAGCCGTTAGTCGAAAGATTAACGGCTTTTTGCTTTTTAGCATTAAAAAATTAATCGCTGAGGTTTGTAGCGCTAAACCTAAAGCAGAGTTCAAATCTCTATCTTACCGCCAGACTTTATATATAAGCATCTGTTTTACAATAGCTTTTTTATGTCTGTTACTTTCTGAATCGTCAAGAAGACCGTCAAAAGTTCACGTTACTATAAAAAACTACCTGATATAAATTTAATCGAACCTAATCAAAGATCAGAACCCCAGAATTTTATATCAGGTTGCAGATGAAGTGGAGAATTACATTAGCTGTACAACCTAATTGCATCAGAACTGCCAATCATTATCATCTAATACTGTTGCCTAATAGTATTTACTGCGACCACTGAATAACATTAGGTTTGCCACTAATATCTATTTGGTCTCTTTGGTGTGCATTACGACATTGGCTACAAATAAATTACCATATATTTTCTAGGGTCTGTTGATCTTTCATTTTAGTCTCTGCTATAGGCTATTTTTTAAGATAACAAGGCAAAAATTGTGCAATGTAGTCATTCTACTTTAACCATTTTTAACGATCAAAGCGAAAAATGATGCCGGTATATTGAAGCAAGGCGGCATACATGCCTTACGTCATGCTTTTGCCACACATCAATTAATGGCGGGAATGCCACTCCCCGAGTTACAGCACATTCTAGGGCATAAAGACATTCGAACCACAGTGCGTTATACCCATTGGCTACCCCATTATCAAGTGGTGGACGGAGCACAATTTGATTTACTAAAACAACTGGAGCAACACTCATGAACGGCTCATTGCTTCAGCAAATTATCACACAAGGACTGCCATACCTTGAGAAGAAAGCCATCACGCCAAGACAATGGCAAGTGTTGCATCACCTTCAAGATTGTCGAACGCAAGCGATGGGCAGTTATCAATGGCATTGTAATCACTGCGAGCAAAATACTCTGTGGTATTGCTCTTGTCGTGACCGACATTGTCCGGTGTGCCAAGGCCAATCACGAGAGCAATGGTTACGTAAACGACAAGCGGATGTACTGCCTGTTGCCTATCATCATGTGGTATTCACTTTACCGCATCAATTTAATGGTTGGGCAGCATTACACCCTAAGGTGCTGTATAAAACGTTATTCAAGGCGGTTTGGCAAACATTAAGTGAATTTTCAACCCCAAGACACCACATGGATGGACAGTTGGGTATGTTGGCAGTGTTGCACACTTGGGGTCAAAGCTTATGTCGGCATATTCATTTACACTGCCTTATACCCAGCGGTGTGCTAACCAAAGATAATCAATGGTGTGGCAGCCGTAAAGCGGGTTACTTATTTCCGGTGAAAGCATTGTCGGTGAAGTTTAGAGGCAAGATACTTCATTATTTAGAGGAGCAAGCTAACGCAGGTGAGCTTCATCAAGTCGAACAATCAATGGTTTCACAGACCTTGAATGAAGCCGCGAAGTTGAAATGGAATGTGTATAGCAAACCAACCATTGGTCATACCGATGCAGTTGTTAACTATTTAGCGCGTTACTGCAACCGCGCAGGCATTAGCGAAAGTCGTTTATCCTTAAAAGGGGAAAATAACATATTAATGCGCTACAAGGACTACCGTACCAATGAGACAACGCATATGGAATTGTCTGCGGGAGAGTTGATAAGACGATTTTTATTACATGTTCTCCCCAAAGGCTTTATGCGACTGCGTTATTACGGATTCATGGCTAATGCAATAAGACGCAAATCGTTAACCCTCATTAGTAAAAGCTTAGATACAGAATTTGAGAAGGTTAAAAAAGTTATCACAGACAAGGTAAAGGATAAAATAGGGCCTGAATGTCCGAGTTGTCATCATGTCGGGATGGTCTTGATAGGAATTATGTTGCCCAACAAACAGTTAGTTCGGTTCCGAACGATCTAGTTGAGTGATAAAAAAGGTTAATTATGCGTTGAAAAAAACGATAGTAGAGGCTTCGTTTGTCTTGAAAAAAGTCCCTGATAAGGTAAACTGGCTTGATAAAGTTGAGAAAAATAGCGTAAGGAAACGATTGAAAATTCAATTTATGGATAATCACCTTCCTACTACTGAAATAACTCAATAAACAAAAACCATATAGACTGTGCCTAGCGGCTCAGTCCAACAGGGCATTTATCTCTCATGCTTCGACAAGAGATAAATGCTTAATTGTTAGCAAACAAGCAATTAGATTAACTATCAAAATAGGGAAATTAATGAAATACAAACAATCTTACTATCTGTTTTCGTCCATCCTAGTGCTTTCCGCATGTGGGGGGGGCGGAAGTTCAGATAATTCTGGCTCCGAACAAACGACACCTATTGTTCCTGAAGCAACAGTAACGTTACAGACGAACACAGTGGAAATGCAAATTTTTAGCAATATGGGAGATGCTTTACCTGTAACTTTTGAAGGTAAATGGAGTGCGTCAAACCTTGGAGATGATAGTGTTTACATTCAAGTGCAGGATGAAGAACAGGCAAACATAGAAACAGTTATTTCAGCATCTTTGGAAGGTGAAACTTTTACCATCCAAACAATTACAAATCATACACTAGAAGTTGGAGACCATACGTCGACAATTTCATTAGTCGCATGTAAAGACAGCAACTGTAATAGTATTTACAACGATTCTAAGGTTTCTGTAGATATCCGGTTACATGTTGATCCTGTTCCTGAGTGGCAAACACATCAAGCTAACGCTTCGCACAATGGCTACGTACCAATTTGGGTTGATATTAACAATTTCAGTAAATTATGGGAGTGGACGCGCGGTCCATCGTCGGAACCGATTGGTGGGATTAGTTCACCTGTTTCTGGAAAAGGAGAGGTTTATGTGGCTACAGATGTATATTTTGGTGATGCAGCTGTAATGGCATTAGATGAATTAACTGGAGAAGAAAAATGGCGTGTGTCTTTCGGCAATATGCCTGCATTGAACCCGCCAGCAATTAATAATGATACATTGTTCATATCTACATCCGGACATGAAGATACAAAGCTTTGGGCAATCGACAGGGAAGGAGGAAAGCTAAAGTTTCAGACAAACTTTTCTTCCCAATGGGGCCATTATCTCGCACCCACAATTTATGGGGATCAGGTATACCAGACGGGCGGGTATTACGGCGGATTCACTTATGCTTTCTCAGTCGAGTCTGGAGAGCAAGTTTGGAATCAGTCACCAGGTACTTCATGGGGAATGGATACTCCAGCAGTAGATGATGATAATGTTTACGTTTACAACGGTAATATGCTTAGTATTTTTGAGAAAACTAGTGGAGAGATAGTAGGTTCGATTACAGACCCGTTTGGAAACTTTGACTATGACTATCATGGTTCACCAGTTATCGGATCTAACGGTAATGTATTAGCTTTTAGTGGTGGTGCATTCAGTGGTCGAGCGAGCAGTAATGTTGAACACTATGACGATAGAGTTATTTCTAATTTCGATATTGCTAATAATGAATACGTTTGGTCGAGCCAGCATGTTTACAAAACATTTTTTGCAACATCAAATGGCATTGTATATGCAGGGAAAAACAACCCCGTTTCGTTGGATGCTATTGATGAATCGACTGGTGAAATATTGTGGAGCTGGGTTGCCCCTTCGACCGAAGATACATCCTTCCATAGAAATGTTGTTGTTACAAAGAACTTATTATTTGCCAGCACCAACGCTCACGTTTACGCAATTGACTTAGAATCTAAGGAGTCAGTGTGGTCATATGATGAAGCGGGAATGATTTCTATTTCCGATAATAGAGTATTATTTCTAGCTCCTGGTTTCAGGGAAAGCGATGGTAGATTGCTCGCTTTTGACCTTCGAATGAATTAGAAGTATTAAGTGTGCTAACAAATAAATTAAGCCGACGCCAAACAGCAGCGCGGCTTATTAGGGCGTTAGCTGCAATGGAGATCGTAGCGCAAATGAAAGGTAATTGGATAAACGGCCATTTATGGATTGCTCATTTCGATATTCTCGGTTTTAAATCACTGCTCGAGAATGACGGTAATTCAATAGCTATTGAAATTGTTAAATCTCAGATTGATGAGATTCTAGGAGAATTAAGTAGAGATGTATCTGGCTTTGAAGAAAAAATAGGGTATTTGTTTTTTGCTGACACTTTTATAATTTATTCAAAATCTGAAAACATAAATGAATATCCTGCGCTCATAAATGCATCTAAAAATTTCATTTCTCGATGTATAAACAAAAAATTACCTATTAGAGGTGCAATTTCGTATGGAGATGTGGTTCTAGGTCATGATAGCAAAATTTTGATGGGGAAGGCATTTTTGGAAAGTCACAACTATGGTGAAGATCAAAACTGGATAGGATTGATTTTGACTCCATCAGCTAGTAAAGAACTTGTAAAAAACGGAATATATCCGGTTCGTCATGGCTTCATTAATAGCGACATACCATTGAGAAAATGCAAAGAATTTTCTGAACATGTGTATGCATATTGTTTTATTAACGGTAGTGCTAATTACAAGTGCCCATTATTATCACCTCTCGAACAAATGATGCAAGATGCACCTGATAGACAAAAATCAAAATATACCAATACAATCGAATTTATAAATAAATATTACAAAACGTCAAAAAGCAACTATAAGAATTTAAAGCGGGACTAAAAACAGTTTGCTCGGTTTCGCTTCGCTACACATTTTAGCAAACAATTTTTAGCCCCTTATTGGGGCGTTATATTTTTATCGACATCTGATGCGCATCACGCTACACTTGCTGCATGATTAAATCTTTTAAACACAAAGGCCTTAACAAATACTTCCAAACAAGTAGTGTTTCAGGTATTCAGACAAAGCATCAACGTAAATTGCGTATGCAACTTGCCGCAATTGATACTGCACAAAAAATTGATGATATCAATTTACCCGGTTTTAAATTGCATCCTTTAAAAAGGTGATCGTGATGGGATTTGGTCTATTACTGTAAATGGTAACTGGCGCATTACTTTTGAATTTATCGATGGTAATGCATATATTCTCAACTATGAGGACTATCACTAATGAGTATGTATAATCCACCACATCCAGGGGAGTTTATTTACGACGTATATTTAGAGCCAGCTGGTTTTAGTTGTCGTTATTTAGCTAAGCAATTAGATGTTGCATCATCAACTTTAAATCGAGTTCTTAAAGGTCAAAGTGCTATCTCTCCTGAAATGGCACTTCGCTTGTCTAAAGCAATTGGTAGAACTCCTGAGAGTTGGTTAGCAATGCAAGGTAATTATGATCTTTGGCATGCTAAACAACAAATTAACTTAAATAATGTTCACTTAGTAAATTTTGCAGTGGCATAAAAAATTTCACATGTTGCTTAAACGGAAAAATAACAGTTGGCCATCGCTTCGCGATTATAGCCAACCATTTTTTTTCGCTTAGCAAGGCGTTGAGGCTTTAGAATTTCTCCCCAAAAGACGTTTTCACGTCTTTTTTATATTTTATAAACTGCTTGTTTTTTAAGCTTGAACTCCGTTTTGTCTGTTATCTAATAGATATTATTCATCGATAACAAAAAACCATGGCGAATTACAAACCTGATTTATCCTGTCAAAGTAAGTTCATTCCTATCGATTTCTTACAACAAATAATTCCTGGTACCTTCGAATATGCGCTTGCGCATATTGTTGATAATTACCTTGATTTATCGGGCTTTGATGCGTGGTTTAATAATGATAAAACAGGTGCTGCGGCATATTCACCTTCAGTGATGTTGAAGATAATTTTATTTGGTTACTCAAGAGGTTTTATCAGCAGTCGCCGCATTGCCAACGCCTGTGAAACTAACATTACCTTTATGAGTTTATCGGGTGATGTTCAGCCTCATTACACCGCCATTGCCGCATCTTAGCGCGTCATCAAGCCCAAGACGGTGTTAATGAAGATGAAATAGTCCATGAGCTAAAACAAAAAGTGAAACTTGACAGCAGTGCGGAAAAAATCAAAGAATTCCTCGCAAACAATGATGATAAAATGGGCAGCCAAGGCAAACCCTTTAAAAGTAATATTACCGACCCCGACAGTGCCAAAATGACCACCAGCAAAGGCACTATTCAAGGTTATAACGGCATTGCCATAAACGATGATAAAAACCAAATTATCCTTCAAGCGCAAACATGGGGCAGTGTTGGCGAGCAGCAAACATTAAAACCCACGGTAGAGCAACTCAAACAACAATTAAAAAAGCTGGGGACACCCGATACGTTTTCCACGGCTAAGTTTACCGCCGACAGTGGTCTTCATAGTGAAGTTAACTTAGCCTATATGGCAACTACTGGGCTTGATAGTTACATGGCTGACAATACAGTAAATGTTTGGGAACCATTGAACCCGTATTTGGTAATTTCACCGTCAATAAAGGCATGAATAAATTCACCTTGCGTGGTCAACAAAAAGTAAACGCTCACTGGTAGATGTACTGTTTAGTACATAACATAGAAAAGTTAAGAAACACGCTTCATTAGTAACAAGCTAATGGAAACTCCTTTCATAATGGATAAAAACGCACTAATACCTCCCCAAAAAGACCAAACACCCT
>Ga0316203_1002172_pt1 | contig 10728 bp, 10 predicted proteins | sample 6monrhotite_MG_FD_204940 | JGI IMG/M metagenome (GOLD analysis project Ga0316203, IMG submission 204940) | Microbial mat bacterial communities from mineral coupon in-situ incubated in ocean water Damariscotta River, Maine, United States -... | ecosystem: Environmental > Aquatic > Marine >... | reverse complement strand
ACGATAGCGCGATCTGTATCTTGAGCAACTTCATAACGCACAAACAACAACGATATGAAAATTGCTAGCACTACCAATGTGAGCGGTACAAAGCTCTCTTGCCACAGTGACCGTTTCATAGACAGCCCCCAGCATTATCTTGTTGTTTAAGCATTTCGATCTGCTCAAGACGCGGGTGCATACCAAGCATGTTGGCATTCTGAATTTCGATGCCAGGACGGGCATTAACCTCCAGAATCAACGGGCCATCACTGGAAATCGCCAGATCAATACCTAGATATTTTAATGGAAGTTCTGCTGCGGAAAGTTTGCTAAAGTGAATTATCTCCTTCCAGCATGGTACGGCCCACCCAAGCAACTCTTCACCACTGTCGGGGTGATGAGTGATTGCCGCGCCCTCATGAATCGCGTGAATTGCGTGACCTGTTTCGAGATCAATGCCGATACCCAAAGCGCCCTGATGTAAATTTGCTTTACCATCAGAGCCTTGGGTTGGTACGCGAAGCATCGCCAATACAGGCTTCTCGTGATATGCAATAACACGAACATCTGCAAGGCCGAAAGGACTTAACTGTGTTAACTCAGAGTGCTGTTCAACCCGTGCCTCAATAATAGCCTGATCGGTAAGGCCGAAAGAGTAGACACCAAAAATAATGTCGGCGATATGTTTGCGAATATCTGCTTCGGAATATTTATGACCACTCACACTTACCCAGGCATCGTCCTGTTTGCTGGCAATAACCATAATACCACCGCCGCCACTGCCTTGAGCCGGTTTAATCACAAATTGATCATGGTCAGCGAGATCACGAACAAGGTTCTGCAATTCATAAAAGCTTGAATATGAGGTATAAGTCTCCGGTATCGGTACACTGCACTTTGTTAGAATTTCTTTGGTCAAGAGCTTGTTATCAGCCATAGGAAAATGCTCGCGAGCATTGTTGGGGTATATAAGGTGCAGGTTACGCTGATTCATAGTCAGTACCTTTCTGCTGCCTTGGCTGAATTTGCGCCATTCCTTGAGCCATCTCAAATAGTTCATTTCACTGCCTCGCTACGAATGACCTTATAGAATCGAATATACTCGCTGACACGCATCCCTATCCACTTGCCCAACCACATATTCAGGGCGATCAATACAAGTAGTAATTCGGGGAATGCCATAATCATGCTCTGCAGGAATTGCGATCCCATCACCGTATAAGCAGCCGCGATAACAACGAGTGTTGCCAGAGTCACTTTCGCAGCTTTATACAGCCCTTGCTCGGCTTCATAAATCGTGAAGCGTTCAGCGGTGATCGCAAGAATTGCAATCGGAAATAGCGATAAATGCGCTAGTTTTATCAGTCCGAGATTCACACTCAGCACCGTCGTGCCAAGCATGATAATCACAACCGCCGTAAGTAGAATCGCCATCTTCGGTGAATGTAATAGTTGCATCCAATCCAACAGTCTGCGGATAAGCGCTGTCAAAACGATGACCAGAATAAAGCCGATGGAGCCCCATATAAGCCCTGTATCACGGGCTGCTGCAGCGATCAGTGCAGGCAGGAAGGTGCCGAATGTCTCTAAACCAATGACGTTTCGGAAAATCACCGTCACCAGCGCACCCAGAGGAATCATCAGAATAATTTTCAACAAGTTTTGTGAGATACCGATTTGTTCGAATAGCTGATACAGGTTAGCTATATTGAGAGGTGAGTCACTGAGTCGATCCTGTAGTGAAGATTTCGACACCATACGTTTGGTACTATTGAAGATATATTGAAAGTTGATGCTTGAGCTATGCCGAAACAGTGTTTCGTCACCATAATAGAGAGTTAAGAAATTAGCTGGCAGTTCGGCAAAGTGATCGTTGATAGTGTCGAATGGCACCCAATAACCGTTGACGTAAACCTCTACCCATTGGTGACTGGTGCGCTTACTTCCCGAATGCATGATCAAGCCTCCTACCAGTCTGGCAGGCAGGTTCATCTTGCGTGCCAATGTGACAAACAAACGCCCTTTACCATTGCAGCTCGCCTCTCCTAATTTGTAGGCGGTGATAGCATCTGTATATCCTGAAAAATTCTTGTTTTTGTATTGATCCTGTAAATAGCGGTGAATGCGGGTGAGCGTTTCAAGAATAGGTAGGTTCTTACTTGTAAAGAGCTTTCCGATTGCTTCATCCATGAGAGGGTCTTCCAATGGCACGCCCTTTTCAGAACGTAAATAGGGCATCAGAGATGCAGGGTAGCTTGCGGGCGGGAGCAACTCTTCCGGAATTTCATAGCGCACATGTTGCGCCTGAGCGCTGAATGAATAGCGCACACTATGCTTTCCATTTGCACTTTCTTGCCGCCAAGATGCAACTCGATTTAACGTTCCAGAGTGAATATCGAGTGCAAAATCACCCGAAGATTGCTCCTCTTCGGTGATACGTTGCCTAGCATCAGACTTGGGAAGATAGGTGCTCATCTCAATGTCTTCACCGTGACCATCGACGCTCATCACGATATCAATATGATAACTTGTTGTCGGGATAAGGTCGGTCATCCGATAGTCGAGAACTAGAAGTTTGTAGGCAATCAACCCGAGAGGAGCTGTAATGAAGAGCGATACTATAATTAGAAATAAAGTGTTTCGAGACATTCCTATGAAGCTCCTTTTTTCACGCCAAGCAGATCAGGCTGCTGCTAAGCGATTAATTTAGGAGGAGGATAGCTGAAGCCACTTTATCAACGCTGTGACTCACGGCACAACATTTTGTAATATCGACTTTTCATATTCAAGCGGGCACTAATACACCAATATCAATAGCAGTAGAAAAACTGCCAGTCCTGAAAATGTAGCAACGAACATTGGGCGTCGGAATTTAGGCACAGATTGCGCCATGTAGATGCCAGAGCCGAATATTAAAATAAGCCCAAGCACAAGAATAATGCTGAATACTTTGAATACTGATCCAGCTTGTGCGCGGTGAATACGCATAATTTTGGTAAGTAGACTTCGCTCTTTAAAGGTTAGCTTAGCCGAATATGCATTGTGACTTGGCGTTAATATTGCAACATATGCCAGTGAGTTCCAGCGAAATTCGTAGGAACCACGTTTTTTTTTCAAGACAGGTTCGCCACTAGGTATAGGTAGTTTCTTTTCCAAAAGCTGCTTCGTTACTAACAATTCCAATTGATCCAAATTGGGCGTAAGAGGTTGTTTAAGCTGCAGTGAGAAAACCTGCTTGTGTATGCTTCCTTTAATATCCAACGAATATAAAGCTCCTCCAATAAGGTAGATAATGGTAACTGGAAGTAAACTTGCAGCTAAAAGCATGTGTATCTTTATAATCCAAAGGCGACTAATCATGTAAAGTACTCCTGGTGATAACTCATTTGATAAGTTGCCCTATTCATAGCGAGGTAAATTAAGAAAAACAAAACTTATAATCTTTGTCAAGTGGCCTTTCTTCACTTCAAGGTATTATATAAATCATGAATGAGCGATACTTTTGTAGTGTGAGGAGTTGCCATGTTTCCACTGTTTTAGAATGAATGATTTCGGCTAGCGGACGTAAGTAAGCACGTGGTTTGCGCGCAAAAATAGATGTTGCCACAGACGCTGTTAGGGGCTTGTTTGGTAATTAAAACAGACGAATCAATGTTATAAAACTGTAGACTTTATGTGCTTGTATCGGCAATAGTTGGCATATGAATCAATATCCAGATAAAACATGTAACATTGAAAGTTTAGTGCGTCACCCCAAGCTGGTCGCAGCAGCGATTGCTGGTCAGAAAACGCAGCAGAGGCGCGATGGTGTCTATGCTTACCCCGGCGAGAAATTTGAGCTTGAAGGTGTCGCTTTTGAGGTGACTACATTAACACGTTCAACGCTTGGTGAGATGAGTGATGGTGATGCTCAAGCTGAGGGTTATCCAAATCTTGCGATGTATAAAGCTTTGATTTTAAGTATGCATAAAGGCATGGAGTGGGATGCAGATGCAAAAGTATGGGTGCATAGTTTCAGGCGTGTAGATGCCGCTGCTTAATGAGTGTTTCCCATATTGCAGTGGCACTGGTGCATCACCCTGTATTAAATAGTAAAGGTGAAAGTTCTACGACATCCATCACGCCGATGGATGTACATGATTTTGCACGAACGTGTTCTTTTTATGGCATTGATACGGTGTATTTGGTGCATCCTGCCAAGGGTATGCAGTCGATGGTGCATGACCTAACGGGCTATTGGGAGCATGGTGAAGGCGGCGCGCGCAATGCTGGGCGTAAGCAGGTATTGCAATCGGTGCGGGTAGTAGATTCGCTCGAAGATGCGCAAAAAGATGCTGACTACAAGCTTTGGATGACCTCTGCAACGGTGGAAAGTTGTGATGTAATTGAACCTAGAGCATTGCAAAAAATGGTTGGAAATCATTTGATTGTCTTCGGAACTGGATGGGGTTTGGATGTAAAAAAACTCCCGAAAGCAAATGGATGGTTGTCACCTATCGTTGGGATAGGTAAGGTGCGCCACCTTTCGGTACGGGCTGCTTTGGCAATTTACCTAGATCGAATAATAGATACAAATAACGCGTTGGCTGAATAGAGTCACGAACGTTAGTTTGGAGGCATGAAATGCGTGCATTGGATGATGTAACAAAAGATCAGTTGCGTAGTGATATTCCGGCATTCCGTGAGGGCGACACCGTCCGCGTGAATGTGCGAGTTGTAGACTTTAAAGATGGCAAGAAAGGCGTTGAAAAGCGTGAGCGTCTGCAGGCTTATGAAGGTGTAGTGATTGCACGTCATAACAAAGGCATCTCAAGCAGCTTTACAGTGCGCAAAATTTCAAACGGCATTGGTGTTGAGCGTGTTTTTCCATTGCACTCCCCAATGGTTGGAAGTGTTGAAGTGAAGCGTCGTGGTCAAGTGCGCCGTGCGAAGTTGTATTATCTACGTGAATTGCGTGGTAAGGCTGCTCGTATTAGCGAACGTCGTTACTAAGTTTTTTGGGCAACGCCCTTGAGTGATGGTTTTAAGCGAGGGCTCCTATGTGAGCCCTCGTTTTGTTTTGAGAATATTTTTTAGAAGGTTGTGGAGTGGATATGACAGATCGTAGTGATTTCTTTCAAGCTGATTTGAATGATGACGTGGTAGTTGCAGCTATTGCTGAAGAGCTAGGTCGTCAGAAACATACCTTAGAACTAATTGCCAGTGAAAACATTGTCTCTAAGGCAGTTATGCAGGCGCAAGGTTCTGTGATGACCAATAAGTATGCCGAAGGTTATCCCGGCCGCCGTTATTATGGTGGTTGTGAATATGTCGATAAAGTTGAGGCTTTGGCGCAAGAGCGCGCGAAAGAAATATTTGGTGTAAAACATGCCAATGTTCAACCTCATTCTGGTTCTCAAGCCAATATGGCCGTATATATGGCGGCATTAGAGCCCGGTGACACTGTGATGGGTATGGATTTGGCACATGGTGGGCATTTAACCCATGGCTGCCCCGTTAATTTTTCTGGTCTTTTATATAATGTTGTAGCCTATGGAGTGCGTGAGTCTGATCAGTTGATTGATTATGATGTCATGCAGGCACTGGCAGATGAGCATAAACCAAAGATGATTATTGGTGGCGCATCTGCGTATGAACGTGAAATTGATTTTAAACGTATGCGTGAAATTGCAGACTCAGTTGGCGCAATCCTATTTGTAGATATGGCTCATTATGCGGGTTTGATTGCAGCAGGTGTCTACCCAAGCCCTGTCGGTTACGCACATGTGATTACTACAACCACGCATAAAACTTTGCGCGGCCCTCGTGGCGGCATGATTTTAACGGATGATGATGATTTGGCGAAGAAGTTAAATTCACGTATTTTCCCTGGTATTCAAGGGGGGCCTTTGATGCATGTGATTGCTGCAAAAGCGGTGGCATTTGGCGAAGCCTTGCAAGACCAGTTTAAGCAAGATCAAGAGCAAGTGATTAAAAATGCACAAGCATTGGCAGGTACATTAACAGCAGGGGGATTTGCAGTAGTTTCAGGTGGCACAGATTGTCATATGTTCCGTTTGGATGTGCGCCCACAAGGCATTACTGGTAAAGTTGCTGAGCATGCTTTGGAAGCGGCTGGTATTACGACCAATAAGAATACCATTCCTTTCGATCCGGAATCACCATTTGTGACTTCAGGTATTCGTATCGGCACATCTGTGATCACTGCGCGAGGTATGAAAGAGGCTGAGGCTAAGCAAATTGGCGATATGATTCTTAGGGTTTTAAAAGCACCTGAAGATACTGGATTACAAGCGACGGTTGCTGTGGAAGTTCGTGCTTTGACTGATCGCTTCCCGATTTACGAGGGTTGATTTTTGCATTGCCCTTTTTGTGCCAATATTGACACGCGTGTGATTGATTCGCGCGTGGTGGAAGATGGCGCGACAGTGCGTCGCCGCCGGGAATGCGAGGTTTGCAGTAAGCGTTTTTCCAGTTATGAGCGTGCAGAATTACGTTTGCCGATGGTGATTAAAAAAAATGGTTCACGGCAAAACTTTGATGTGGAAAAGTTGCGTCATGGTATGCAAAAAGCATTGGAAAAAAGGCCTGTATCCGCAGAGGCTGTATCCTCAGCCTTGAACGGCATTCTATCAGAAATACAAGGCTTGGGAGAGTCTGAAATTTCGGCTAGTAAAGTGGGCGATTATATGATGGATGCATTGCAAAATCTGGATGCGGTGGCATATGTACGCTTTGCTTCGGTATACCGAGAATTTAAAGATATTGATGATTTTTTGGCTGCTGTGAAATCCGCAATGGACACAGAAGGTGTCAAACAAAGGGGTAAGTGATGACTGTAAAGATTGCAGTATTACCAGGTGATGGCATAGGACCTGAAATTGTAAATGAAGCATTGAAAGTCTTGCATGTGTTGAATCAAAAGTTTGATTTGGATGCGAGCTGGGAAGAAGCGACGATTGGTGGTGCAGCTTACGATGCTGAAAAAGACCCATACCCCGCTTCAACACAGGCGTTGGTGCACGCATCCGATGCTGTTCTTTTGGGTGCTGTTGGTGGCCCGCAATGGGAAGCGCTAGATAAGCCGCTTCGCCCTGAAGCTGGTTTGCTGCGTATTCGCGAAGATTTGGGATTGTTTGCCAACTACCGTCCAACCAAGGTATTTGATCAGTTACTGGATGCTTCTACCTTGAAGCCTGAAGTGGTGCAGGGTGTGGATATTCTTGTGGTCCGTGAATTGGTATCGGGTATTTATTTTGGTCAGCCACGCGGTTTTGAAGAGTATAAAGGCGAGCGTTCTGGTTTTAATACTATGCGTTATTGTGAAAGTGAGGTGCGCCGTATTGCTCGTAAGGCATTTGAAGCGGCACGTCTGCGTAGCAATAAGGTGTGCAGCGTTGAAAAAGCCAATGTATTGGAAGTCTCTGAATTATGGCGTGAGATTGTTACAGAAGTGCATCAAAATGAGTTTTCTGATGTTGAGCTATCACATATGTATGTGGATAATGCTGCGATGCAACTGATTCGTAATCCGAAACAGTTTGATGTGATTGTGACAGGTAATTTATTTGGTGATATTTTATCCGACGAAGCATCGATGTTAACGGGTTCGATTGGTATGTTGCCATCAGCTTCCATTGGTGAAAAATTTGCTATGTACGAACCGATTCATGGCTCTGCGCCGGATATTGCAGGGCAAGATAAAGCCAACCCGTTAGCGACGATTTTGTCACTTGCTATGATGCTCCGTTTTTCTTTAAAACGTGAGGATTTGGCTGAAAAAGTTGAGCAGGCTGTTGAAAATACACTTGATGCAGGTGTACGCACAGTTGATTTGGCAAATGGCTCAGCGTCAGTATTGTGCTCTGCGATGGGTGATGCAGTATGTGAAGCGTTGGAGGGACTAGCGTGACAGAGAGTAATATAGTGGAAGCATTTTTGCCCGCAAAAGAAGGTTATGTGGTGGCTGTTGTAGGCGCAACGGGTGCGGTTGGTGAGACTATGTTGGAGATTCTTGCGGAAAGAAACTTCCCTGTTTCTGAGTTGATCCCTGTGGCATCAAGCCGTAGTGCTGGCTCTGTGGTGAGCTTTGATGGCAAAGATTATATTGTTCAGGATTTAACAACATTTGATCCATCAGGTGTAGATATCGCGTTGTTTTCTGCTGGTGGAGGAGTGTCCAAAGAACATGCTCCTCGTTTTGCTGAAGCAGGCTGTTATGTGGTGGATAACTCTAGTGCGTGGCGTATGGAAGAAGAAATAGCATTGGTTGTTCCCGAGGTAAACCCAGACGCTTTAGAAATGGCGCGCGATAATAGAATTATTGCTAACCCTAATTGCTCAACCATTCAAATGGTTGTGGCGCTTAAGCCATTGCATGATGTTATGCCGATTGAGCGTGTGGTGGTTTCAACCTATCAGGCGGTATCGGGTGCTGGTGGTAAGGCAATGGATGAACTTGCCAAGCAGACAGGGGCTTTGCTGAATGGGCAAGCACCGAAGGTGGATGTTTTTCCTGCACGCGTTGCCTTTAATGTTATTCCTCACATTGATATTTTCCTTGAAAGCGGCTATACCAAAGAAGAGCAGAAAATGATTGATGAAACACGTAAAATTATGGGTGCAGATATTGCTGTGACCGCGACAGCCGTACGCGTACCTGTTTTTTATGGGCATTCCGAGTCAGTAAATGTGACTTTTTCAGGGAAAATGGATGCCAATCAAGCCCGCGAGTTGCTTGCAGATGCTGATGGCATTTGTGTTGTGGACGATCCTTCTAGCGAAGATTATCCATTAGCATCAGAGGCTGCAGGAACTGATCCAGTGTGGGTTGGACGTATCAGGGATGATAATTCTTTCCCTAATTCCTTGCACTTATGGGTAGTTGCTGATAATGTACGTAAAGGTGCGGCTCTAAATGCCGTGCAGATAGCGGAAATTATAATTCGCCAGCCTTAATTTTGATGGATGATTTCGGCTAGGTTGAGCTGAGGGAGGCACGCATGTGTCGTAGTGTCATGCATGTTTTTTGCGCTATAGCGCTTTTTACTTTTGGATTATCCGGGGTGGCTCAGGCCGCATCCCTAGGTAAGGTGGATGTTGCCAGTCATCTGGGCGAGCCTTTCTACGCCGAAGTTCCTTTGGGGCTTGATGAGGGCGAGGTTATCTCCAGTATTTTTGTAGAATTGGCATCATCTGCAGACTATCAGATTCTAGAAGTTTTCCGTGATTCAGCGGTGGGGGCGATTCGCGCTGATGTAAAAAGCGATAGTCGAGGCAACCGTGTTGAACTGACATCGACGAGTGTAGTAGAAGCGCCGTTTCTGAACCTTATTTTAAAAGTGCGTTACGGTCGTGCAACGCATTTTAAGAAGTTTTCCATATTTTTGGATTTACCCCGTTCGGCAAAACCTAACACTTTAAAAGAAAAAGTTTTGCCCGTAAAAAGAATAGAGGATATTTCAGCAAACCCCATGTTGGAAGCTTCCCCAGCTGTAGAAAATATGGGAAAAGAGGTGGAGCCAGCCTTCAAAGCTTATGATGGCTGGGCAAGAACAGAGCAGTATGGGCCGATGGTTTATGGTGATACCATCTCTACGGTAGCAGATCGTTTGCGTGTGGATGCTCGTTATAGTCGTCAGCAAGTAATGATGGCTTTGTTTGAAAAAAACAAAAGTAAATTTGATAAAGAAAATGTTAACCTGATCAATGCGGGCACATATTTGAGTGTGCCAACGGCGCAAGAAGTTGAACATGTTAGTCGCTCTCAGGCACTGGGGTTGTTGAAAGAACATAATGCCAAGTGGAAAGAGCTTACCAAACAAGCAAAATATGCAAAAGTGCAAGAGGCTCAGAAAAACCGTTATGGTAAACACGTTCGTATGGGTGAGACTGCCAGTGGTGTGGCATCTCAGCCTATAGCTAAGGGTACTGAAAGTGCAAGCCTGTCAAGCCCTGCGCCAGAAACAGGAGTTGCTACAAGTGAGGCTGGAAAGGCAGTGCCTTCTATTGGCGAGAACTCTCAAAATAGTGAGGTTGTAGCGAGCCTTCGTCAAGAAAATGATAGTTTGCAACAACGTTTGAAAGATATGGAAGCTAGAGTGGCGACGTTAGCTACTCAGCCAACAGCTACGGAGGGTTTGGCCGCATCCAATGCGCAGATCAAAAAGCTTGAATTACAATTGGCACGTCAGGTTGGCGAGTTAGAAAAGGCACGCAAGCAAGCTTCTATGCAACAAAGTGGTGGCGAAGACATGGGCTGGATGACTTGGTTTTTAATCGCCAGCGTGGTATTGCTAGCAATGATTGCGGGTTACCTTGCATATGCATTGCGTGGTCAGCGTAGTCACCCTGTGGATCAAGAAGATGCTCAAGGCATGATGGATCCTTTAGAAGAAATTGAAGAAGTTGAAGAGATTGATGTTGAAGAGGAGAGGGCTGCTGAATTTGCAGAAGTTGAAGAACTTGATGTACAACCCGTGGATTTTGAAGCGACCTTAATGGCAAGTGCCGACGATCTTCAAGGGCCATTGTCAGAGACAATTCCTGAGTTGACGGATGAAGATACATCTGAAATGGAAGCTTTCACTGAGCCTGAAGAAGAGCCTGACCCTAATGTTGATTACTTGACTGAAGCTGATGTATATATGCGTTATGGTATGGAAGATGAGGCTGAAAAACAGGTTGGGATGGCGTTGCGTTTGCGGCCTGACAATAAAGACGCACATATAAAATTAGCTGAAATTC
>Ga0316203_1002171_pt1 | contig 10731 bp, 9 predicted proteins | sample 6monrhotite_MG_FD_204940 | JGI IMG/M metagenome (GOLD analysis project Ga0316203, IMG submission 204940) | Microbial mat bacterial communities from mineral coupon in-situ incubated in ocean water Damariscotta River, Maine, United States -... | ecosystem: Environmental > Aquatic > Marine > Coastal... | reverse complement strand
ATTCAAGGAACCTCAAAATGAAACTCTTCACTAAAGCAATTGAACAAAAGCTTCTGGCCAATGGCCGCAATCGCGATCAAGACCATGCGCCAGTCGTTAAAATATTCAACCCCATGGGCTCGGCCACTTGGCTGCTGAGCGAGATTGACCCGGAAGATAATTCCGTCGCATTTGGACTCGCAGACCTTGGCATGGGCAGCCCAGAACTTGGCTCAGTGTCGATCTCAGACCTTCAAAACTTCCGCAACAACCAAACGGGCCTCGGGCTGAAGCGTGATCTTCACTTTAAGCCTGCTGGGGCCATGAGCTTATACGCTGACGCTGCCCGCGAGGCAGGCCACATCGTCGATAATCTTTCATAAACTGGAGACCAAATCATGGCTAAAAAAATACGCGATTATACCGTTACTCTGTATCCAGCAAAGCTGGAACGGGGCTTCTTCGTCACTTCGTTCGATTTCGGTCAGGAACTGCCCAAAAAGCAATTCCAGGCCGCAACCGCCGATCAAGCTGTCGCCGAAGCTACCGCATTCGCCACTGAACATGGCAAAGGATGTCATGCTAGTATCCGCATTATTCAGGGCCGCAAGCCTGCCGGGTTCGATGCAAAAACCAAATCGCTCTACTTCAACATGGATTTGCCAGAAGCGGCCTGACAATCAAGAAAAAACTCTCGAAACTTAGCCGCCCCGGTTTCACCGTGGGCGGTTTTTTGTTTTTATAGCCGTGGCTGGGAAAATTATTATCGGTATGAAAGGATTTCTTCTGAACGACCAGCAATTATCGTGACGATGGGGAAAAGGACATTATAAAGCGACCCTTCATCAATGTCCTTCCCTCGGTGAAATAGGCCGTTTCTTTCATCAATTAATTTTTTGCATAATTTAGCTGTTATGGAGATTTGTGAATTTTGGCACTTTATATTCTTTATTCCAAGGTCACATAAGATAGCTGCAAGTTTTTCGTGTCTGGAATCTAATGTCCTGTTTTGAACGCTGCTTAAGTTGCCTTTTTTTCTTTCGTCGTTGAAAGTGTCGCCGAAATTGTTAATCGCAGTAATTTCGTCATCATTAAAGAGTAAAGTAAATTTTTTATTCAATCGGTCGCTTTTTTCAAGAAATTCTTCAAGAATTATAAACCAGCTAAAAAATTTGGATTGAGGTGAGTTGACGCGTAGCCCATCAGAATACAGCTGAAGAATTGAATTATGTTTTAGTGGCGCTACAGACTCCAACGGGAATAGGAACGGCTCGATTCCACTCATATCAACTTTACCTGAAATAGATATAGCAACTTTATCTGAAATAGATATTGCCCCCGAGGGTTTGCTCGTTTTATCAGCGAGTAATTCCAAATTGAAGCGGTCAAACTCAATATAGGGTGTGCCATAAAATGGGTTTCTCGCTTGAGTTCCCAAAAATGCTGTAATCGATACCTCAAGATGACTTAGGAACTCGGGAATTGCTGCATCGTTGAATTCATTGGATGTTGCGCTAAGGATGTAGAGATGTTCAGTGTCACGAGTAATACTAAAATTTTCAACAGCAACACCCTCAATGTGGATTTTCGATGCCGTGATATTCTCTGAAAACTCGTTTGTTTGGCATGCAGAAAATCCAACAGTATTGCGATTATGAGAATTTAGCATACGGAAGGGGCATTTTAGAATTGGCATTGCGAGTACTCCGGTTGCACTATTATCAAGTGTGTAAGCTATATGGTGCTTTCAGGAACAACAAATAAGCAAGATTATAAACCGTACATTTAATTATATTTTTGCCGCCCCGGTTAACGCCGTGGGCGGTTTTTTTATTGAGAGTTAGAGGCCGGAAAGGTTTTGGGGAACGAGCCGGAGGCGAGGAGAGCCGCTGGCGATAGACCATTGGAGGTTCCCCGTTATGCAAACTCAATCCGCTTCTCTTACATCACCCACCTCAGTCGCCCCGCCATCCGTTCTGGATGGTGACTTATTCACACACTCACCCGAAGTCCGCCAGCCGGATCGCGCTGATCAGCTCATTTCCGCCGCCGAAGCATTGTTGGCGGTGTTGTGCCAGGGGCAGGCACTGGATGCAAAGACCTTGCGCTCGGCGATGGTCGAAGCGTTCGGTGGATCGGACTCTGAAGGCGCATGGGACTGGAAGGCCGTTTATGAGGCCCAGGAACTGGCGGGGTTGCTGTTCGTGCGCCAGTACCGTAACGCACTGGCAAAGCGTGAGCCGATGGCGGTGCTTGCAACGCTGGAAAAACTCCAGTCGTTGATGGCGACCCAGACCCGGCGCTCGGACATTTCACAACGCTGGCAGCAATTCTCGACACCGTTGCCGTTGGGTTTTGTCGTTGCGCAGGCCGCAGGGCTAAGGCGCGATGACGTGGTGCTGGAACCTTCTGCCGGAACCGGGCTGCTGGCTTTGTTCGCTGAAGGTGTCGCCTCTGGTTTGCAGATCAACGAGCTTGAACCCAGACGCCGTGATTTACTTTCCCGGATGTTTTCCAGTGCCGCGATTTCAGAGCACAACGCCGAATATATTGATGATTTGCTGCCACGCGGGTTCGTGCCTTCTGTGGTGTTGATGAACCCGCCGTTTTCCACATCCCCAACTATGACTAAAACCAGTCCGTCGGTGGCCGGGCGGCATGTGTTTTCTGCCCTTAACCGCTTGGCTGAAGGCGGGCGGTTGGTGACAATCACCGGGCGGAACTTTGCCCCCGATAGCCCCAAGTGGCGCGAAGCGTTTGTGCGACTTCAGGGTGTCGGTCGGATCGTGTTCTCTGCTCCGCTTGTGGGCAAAATTTACGCCAAGCATGGCACCAGTTTTGAAACCCGCCTGACCGTGATCGACAAACTTCCGGCTGACGATCCGAAAGATTTTTCGGGTTATGTGCCGGAGTTGGTCAACACTACGGCGGATTTGCTGCGCTTGGTGCTGCGTTATGTGCCGGATCGTTTGGCGGTTGAAGGCAAGATTTCCGAGATCAAGCCAGCCAAAACTCCGGCGGTTAAAACCACGTCCGCGCCTGTGGTCGAAAAACCCAAACCCATCGACATTACCGATGCCCTACCATTGGTATTTGAAACGCTGGACTGGCAAGCGCCGAGCGAGGAGTTGCAAGATTGTTTGTATGAGACCTACGCACCGCAGTCTGTGCGGATCGAGGGCTCAATCGGTCATCCCACACCGCTGGTGCAATCGGCGGCCATGGCTTCAGTGGCTCCACCCAAACCATCCTATGTACCAGACCTTCCAAAACGCCTGATTGTTGATGGCATTTTGTCGGACGCCCAGCTTGAAAGCATCATTTACGCTGGTGAAGCGCACAGCAACTTGCTGCCCGGCGAATGGGCGGTCAACCAGCATCACGACCTGGCTGGCGAAAGTGAAATGGAAGCCGGAGCTGAAAGCACGGTTCGCTCGGTGCAATTTCGGCAAGGCTGGTTCCTTGGTGATGGCACGGGCTGTGGCAAAGGGCGGCAAGTGGCCGGAATCATTCTCGATAACCGTATCAAGGGCCGCAAGCGTGCCTTGTGGGTGAGCAAGAACGATAAGTTGCTGGAAGACGCCCGCCGGGATTGGGCTGCACTTGGTGGTGATACAAGAAAAGTGGTGCCGCTGTCCAAATTCAAGCAGGGCCAGCCGATCCAGATGACAGACGGTATCCTGTTCCTGACCTACGGCACGCTGCGATCTGCAGCACGCCAAGGCAAAACGTCACGCCTCGATCAGATCGTCGAATGGCTGGGGCCGGACTTCGATGGACCGCTGATGTTCGATGAATCCCACGCGCTGGCCAATGCCACGTCATCGAAGGGTGATCGTGGTATCAAGACCGCATCGAAGCAGGGGCAAGCGGGATTGCGTCTGCAACGGGCCTTGCCGATGGCGCGTGTCGCTTACGTTTCGGCGACCGGAGCCACGCATGTGAGCAACCTGGCCTATGCTGAACGGCTTGGCCTGTGGGGTGAGGACACCGCGTTCAACACCCGTGCCGGGTTTGTGCAAGAGATGGACGCTGGCGGTGTTGCTGCGATGGAAGTTATTTCCCGTGATCTCAAGGCAATGGGCCTCTATACGGCGCGTTCGCTCAGTTATGATGGTGTTGAAGTTGACATTCTGGAACACCCGCTGACTCCGGAGCAAATCGAAATCTATGACAGTTTCGCCGAGGCTTACCACATCATCCATAATAATCTGCAAGCCGCACTGGAAGCCCTGAATATCTCCAGCGAGGACGGTACGCTGAACAAGAACGCCAAGGCCGCTGCGCTGTCGGCGTTTGAAAGTTCCAAGCAACGCTTCTTCAATCACATGCTGACCGCCATGAAATGCCCGTCGCTCATCAAGGCCATCGAGGCCGACATTGAAGGCGGTGACGCGGTGATCGTGCAACTGGTATCCACGGGCGAAGCCTTGCTGGAACGCAGGCTTGCCGATATACCGACCAGCGAATGGCAGGATTTGAACGTCGATATTACGCCTCGCGAATACGTGCTGGACTATCTGGCCAATTCATTCCCGACTCAATTGTTCGAGGTTTATACCGACGAGGACGGCAATGAATGCTCGCGGCCTATGTTCGATAGTGAGGGAAATCCGGTGTTCAACCGCGCCGCTGAAGCAAAACGCGACGCGATGATCGAACACCTGGCCGGGTTGCCAGCCGTGCCGACCGCGCTCGACCAAATTTTGCACCACTTTGGCACAGACGCTGTGTCCGAAGTAACCGGCCGCAGCCTTCGGCTGGTGCGCGAGGATGGTGTCGTCAAAGTCCAGAAACGCCCTGGCTCCAGCAACCTCTCGGACGCGCAAGCCTACATGGATGATGAAAAGCGCATCCTGATATTCTCCGACGCTGGCGGCACCGGGCGATCCTACCATGCTGATCTGGATGCAAAGAACTCCCGCCGCCGGGTGCATTACTTGCTGGAACCGGGCTGGCGGGCCGATGCAGCCATTCAGGGGCTGGGCCGATCCAACCGCACCAACCAATCCTGCCCGCCGTTGTTCCGCCCGGTCGCTACCGATGTGAAGGGCGAAAAGCGGTTCCTCTCGACCATTGCAAGGCGGTTGGACACTCTGGGTGCGATCACAAAGGGCCAGCGCCAGACTGGTGGGCAGGGCATGTTCAGATCGGAAGACAATCTGGAAAGCCCGTATGCTCGCGCCGCGCTTCGCCAGCTCTATCGCCAGATCGTGCGCGGCGAAGTGCCGGATTGCTCGCTGGAGACGTTCCAGCAGCAAACTGGCTTGTCGCTGCTCGATAGCGATGGATCGGTTCGCGAAGAACTGCCGCCCATGAGCCGCTTCCTCAACCGGGTGCTGGCCCTGACCATCGCAAGGCAGAACAGCATCTTTGAAGCGTTCGAGACGGTGATGGAGCAAATCCTTGAGGGTATGCGGGCCTCCGGTGGGCTGGACGTTGGGGTGGAGACGCTGCAAGCGCACAGCTTCACCGTGGCTGAAACCCGTGAAGTGTTCACCCATGGTCGCACCGGCGCCAAGACCAACAGCCTGAAAATCACCCGCAAGGACAAGCTGACACCGGCCAGCTTTACCGATGTCATGTCCTGGCACACGGATGATGCAAAGTTCCTGGTCAATGCACAATCAGGTCGGGCGGCGTTGCAGGTTCCGGGCTTGAGCCGTATGACCGAGGAAGGCGCGGTGCAGCCCTGCGTTCGTCTGGTCAGGCCGCTTGAATCTCACAGCATGACCGAAATCGAACTGATGACCTCGAAATGGGAAGAAGTCGCCCTCTATCGCTTCAAGGAAGCATGGGAGGCGGAACTGGCGGCATTGCCGGAATTCCAGACATCATCATTCTATCTGGTGACGGGCTTGCTATTGCCGATCTGGGACAGAATGGGCAAGGGCAGCTTGCGCATCTACCGCCTGCAAACCGACGATAGCCGTAGACTGTTGGGCCGGGTGCTGCACGAGAAAGACTTGCCCGCATTCTACACCGCCCTTGGACTGGAAGCACCGAAGCTGACGCTTGATGCTCTGTGGAATTCTGTGCTGGAAGATGGTGCATCGCATTCGCTGATCCGTGGGCTTCGCCTGCGCAGATCGAGGGTGATGGCTGAGAACCGGGTTGAACTGAGTTTCGATGGCGGTTCGGACATCTTCGCCACACTGACAGGTTTCGGCTGCATGACCGAGATCATCCAGTTCAAACGCCGGGCGTTCATTCCGGTGGGCGCACAAGGCCCGGCCATTCTGGCAAAAGTGCTGGAACGCTTCCCGCTAGATCAACCCGCGTCCGGGAGAGTCCCGGGCACGGATAAGTTGATCGACTCGAAATGTTCGGGAGTTTGAGCCATGAAAGCATCGGAACTCTCCCACCGCCTCGGGCTGAACGCCGAGGCGGTGTGTCGGCACTATTTGTCCAATGGCCGCAAAGCCGGGCGGTACTGGCAGGTCGGTAATGCGCAAAACGAAAAAGGCAAGAGCCTTTTCGTGCGCCTTGCCGGGCCGGGCGTAGTCGGAAAATTTAATGACCCCGCTTTGGATCAACATGGCGATTTGCTGGATGTGATCCAGATGTCGCGCGGCTTGCCCGATCTGAGAAGCGCAATGACCGAGGCCGAACGGTTCCTTGGCTGTACGCCAGAACCGCCGCCCCGGCCAGCGTCAACGGGCAGAAAATCAAGCAACACGGACATAGCCAAACGGCTGTACGCCGCTGGACGGCCGCTGGCGGGAACTTTGGGTGAAGCGTATTTAAATAAGCGTGGCATTACCCTGCGCGATGGGATGGAATCGCTTCGCTTTCATCCCCGCGCATGGTTCGATGCCAACGCGTACCGCCCTGCAATCTTTGCCGCCGTGCGCGATAATGCCGTGAACATCACCGGCATCAATCGAATGTTCCTGGACGAAAACGCCAACCTGATCGAGCGCCGCGCCCTGGGAGAGCTACACGGCAACGCCGCCCGCATCGGTCCAATCAACGCCCATCACTTGCTGGTCGGCGAAGGGCTGGAATCAACCCTGTCGTTCACCGTAACCCACCCCGGTCAGCCACTGGCAGCAACACTAAGCTCCGCCCACATGGCAGCGTTCAAGATACCCACAGTAGTTAAATATCTAACAATCGCTGCTGACAATGGCGCGGCCGGGCGCAACGCTGCAAAAATACTGGAAACCCGTGCGTTAAAACATGGTGTCAGAACAAGGGTGATCTTCCCAAAGCTGGCGGATTTTAATGATGATCTAATCGGTGCACGTGTGATCTCGGATGTGTTTTAACCGGCGGTGATAGTCTGAAAGGTAGCGTGATTTTCCACCGCGAAGGTATAAACCCTGCCTGTAATCGTCGATATCGAGCTTGCTCTGTCAACACTATTTTAAAAATTTAGCAAAATTACTGATTGACCTGTCTACAGCTTTATAGTTCAAAATAATAAACATCAACGGAAATTGGATTTATCGCTGTGTATAAAATATCTGAGCTAGCAGCGGAGGTAGGGCTATCGCGAACTGCATTACTTTATTATGAGAAGCAAAAACTTATCTCAGGACGTAGACTTAAAAATGGCTATCGTGCCTACAGTGATAAAGATCTGCAACGTATCCGTTTGATCCAGCAATTGCAGGCTGGTGGCTTGACGTTGAAAGAGTGCAAAGTGTGCCTTGAGGCAAAAGTTGATAGAAAATTATTACGAAACCGCCTCAAGGCACTTGATGAAGAGATAGAGCAAAAACAGCAGTCACGAAATTTACTTGCAGCCATGCTTGGCGAAGGTGACCTTAAAGCGTGGCACGAAGGTTTAGATAAACTGGCTCCAGATGCTCATCTAGATTGGTTAATTATGCAAGGTTTTAGTGAAAAAGAAGCTTTGCGATTGAAATGGTTATCAAAAGACATGAATGAACACGATTTATATATGGCCGATTTTATGAAGGTTTTCGAAACGTTAGAATATTGGGGGCCAGGTAGTGAGAACGAAACAGAAAAAGCGTTATCAATGTTACCAAATGCGCCAAGTAATATTCTAGAAATTGGTTGTGGAAAAGGGCTGGCAACCAAAGTGCTGGCAGAACACAGTGAGGCGAAAATTGTTGCCATCGACAATGAGCAGTCTGCGCTTGATCGACTAACACAACGATTTGAACAGCTTGGTATTTCAGATCGACTTGAAACAGTTTGTGTAAGTATGACGGAGTTGCCTTTTTCAAAAGAGGTTTTTGACCTTATCTGGGCCGAAACCAGTGCGTACATCATGGGTGTCGAAAAAGCGCTAGCGGAGTGGAAGCCGTTTTTGTGCGGGCAAGGTTATTTGGTGGTCAGTGATATGGTTTGGCGAACCGATGCTCCAAGCAAAGAGTCAATCGATTTTTGGAATCAAGAATATCCGGATATTCAAGTTGTGCAAACTCGGATCAAGCAAATGAAGAAAGCTGGATATCGAGTCATTGAGCATTTCCCTCAGAGTGAAGAAGCTTGGCTAAATTATTATGGTCCGTTAGGCAAGCGAGTGACTGAATTTGAGCCTGAACTGGCCTCTTCTGTAGCGCTAAAAGATATCAAACATGAAGTGAACGTCTGTACACAGTTTGCGAATGAGTTTGGCTATCATATGTTCGTCTTAGCGAAATGTTAATGGGTTAGTTTCAAGTCGCATCTGATTTAGCGGACAGCGATAAATCAACTCATATTCTCCAGCTTTTATGAACCGGGCATTTTTGCGTCGGTGATTTGTTGTGCCGTTTTGTCTCCCTTTCCAACGTCGAACTCGCTGCAACCGTGCAGAGGGAAAGGCGAGAAAAGGAAGGGTGTTATTCACACCTTAAAGGAGATAAGACAATGTACAGTATCAACAGCGTAACAATCGTAGGGCATCTTGGCGCGGACGCCGATATTCGGACAATGCAGAACGGTGACAAGGTGGCAACCATGTCCATCGCGACCGATCACAGCTATAAAGACAAACAATCTGGCGAATGGATCAAACGCACGGAATGGCATCGGGTGGTGACGTTCCAGAAGGGACTGGTTACGGTTTTGGAAAAGCACGCCCGCAAGGGCCGTTTGACCGCCGTCCAAGGGATGCTTCGCACCCGTAAGTGGACCGATCAGAACAACGTCGAGCGTTACACCACCGAAATTGCGGTTACGCCCGGTTGCCAAATCCAGTTCCTGGAAAAACTCGATGACCGGTCCGAGGACGATATGCCTCCGGCTTCCGGCCAGGACATTCCTCCCGCCGATCTGGATGACGAAATCCCGTTCTGAGTGGACATCTTTGATAGCAAATGAAATCGCGGCGGAGGCTTTCGGGTCTTCGCCGTTTTTCTTTCCGGAGGGACAAATCATGGAAAGCAAACTTATTGCCCTGTTGGGCAAATCACCCCGCGACCGCTTGGCGAGCCTGAAGGCTCTTGCTGCGCGTTACCCGCATTATGGCGACATGCGCCAGGTCTATCGTCAAGGCTTTCGCCCATTGACGACACGCCATTGCCCCATGAACGCCAGCGACCCTGAACGGGCCGCACAGCGGTTCTTTGAGGACGCGGAACAGGCTGGCCTGCGCTTTGTCGGCTGGGCCGACGAAAGCCTGCGGCTTCGCCATACGGGTTGGTATTCGGATAATTATCAGGACGAAACCTTTCGCGGCGCTATCTTCCGCCTTCCCGGCAAGCGCGGGAAGGAGCGGTTCGTCGCTGGCTATGGCGAGAGCATGAATGACGGTTTCGTTCTCGACCTCTGCGAGGTCTGGAACGATGACTTGATCGGCGCAGCCCGGGAGGCCGACCGTCTGGCTGAACGTGCGGGCGAAGATTCCCGTGAGTATGAGGCGAAGGAATCAGCAACACGGCGGGTCGAGGATATTGCAGACGAGCTTAAAAGTATCCGCATCGATATTCTGGCTCTGTGTCATTCAATTCGTGAGGCTTGCCCCGATATCGGACAACATAAACCGATCCGCTCGGCATTGCGAAAGTCGCTGCAAGCACTTCTGCGCAGTCGCGCCAGCCTGATCGCTGAACGCGAACGGCTGCAAGATAATTACTGGAATGTCGTTGCTAATTGGTGATTTAGCACAGTGTCAAAAAATAGTAGGAACTATTCATACCTTGTGTCATGATAGGAAATCAGCAGAGGATATACGCTATGTCGAATGTTAAAAAATCTTATGTCGTGGGCGAAAGATACGAAGAATTTATAGCAACGCAGGTTAAAGTCGGCCGATTCAATAATGCCAGTGAAGTCGTTCGGGCTGGGTTGCGGATGCTTGAAGATTACGAAACACGCTTGGGAGAAGTGCGCGGCTTGATTGACGCAGGTGACGCGGAACTGGCCACCGGAGAAGGCATGGCGTTTTCATCGGCCAGGGAACTTACCGACGCGGTCGTTAAACGGGGAATGGAAAAATTAAACCAAAAAAGCTGATAATTGCCCCCAGTGCTTTTGATGATCTGGCAAATATTTTTGCGTACCTGGCAGAGGAAGACATCACCATAGCCACAGATTTTGTTGCCGACCTTAATGCAAAAATGGAATGGATAGCTCAAACGGGCTTTTCCGGCGTTGCCCGCGATTGGATACGAAAAGGGTTACGGGCTTTGCCGTATCGTGAGCGGTGCATCTATTTTCGCGTCGAGGGGGAGGCCATTCACATTGTGCGTGTTCTGCATGGCAGGCAAGATGTGACACAACACGATTTTGACGGAAATCAATAATTATACCTATTTCTACAAATGACCACACCATGACCGAGGCCCGCGT
>Ga0316203_1002161_pt1 | contig 10801 bp, 10 predicted proteins | sample 6monrhotite_MG_FD_204940 | JGI IMG/M metagenome (GOLD analysis project Ga0316203, IMG submission 204940) | Microbial mat bacterial communities from mineral coupon in-situ incubated in ocean water Damariscotta River, Maine, United States -... | ecosystem: Environmental > Aquatic > Marine >... | reverse complement strand
GCCTCGCCTACCTCGTAGGTCAAAGCCGCCTTCACGGCCATTGGGTTGGCGCGCTTGGCCGCGATCGGATTAGAACCGAGCGGCTACGGCACTCATTCGCTCCGCCGGACCAAAGCTGCCGAGATATACCGCAAAACAGGCAACCTTCGCGCCGTGCAACTTTTACTTGGCCACACCAAGATCGATAGCACAGTGCGTTACCTAGGGGTTGAATTGGAAGATGCTTTAAGTATTGCCGAATGCATCGACCTCTAAACTATGTCGGCGAACGATGCGTGCCGTTCGCCGATTTAGAGGAGACCTGCGAACAGGCAGCGGGGAAAGTGCTGGAAGAGCCCAACCTGTGAATTCGTTTTATTTGCTGTGTGAGACCGCAGCGTGGGAATGGTTGTAATAGTGTAAATTTTGACGCCGCCGTGCAGCGGAAAAACCGGCCATACGTGCGGTGTGCAGCATGGATCAGAGGTCGAACTCTCACGCTGCGCCGATTCTGCCGATTTTCTGTGTCGCAGCGAAGGTCCGGTGTAGGGGATCTGCGATGTGCTCAGGCGTTTGGAAATTCCAGCCCAACAGCCTGAAACGCCGCAATTGCGGGCATGCCAGATAATGAGCTGGGTCAGCAGCTGGCGAGCCCCACCTTTGCATTTTGACAGCGAAGCTATTTTGCCGATCGAACAACCTGCGTCTGAACACCGAGCTTATCAATGCCTAGGCGGATCGTTTCTCCGCCAGACAAATAAGTTGGAGGCTTTAGGCCCATACCAACACCCGGCGGAGTCCCCGTGGAAATGATATCACCAGGTTGCAAGCTCATGAATTGCGAACAATAGGCAACCAGGTGCGGCACTTTGTAGACCATCGTTGCCGTCGATCCATTTTGATGGCGGGTGCCGTCCACTTCGAGCCACATGCCAAGCGCGTCGTAATCACCAACCTCGTCAGGGGTCACCAGCCAGGGACCAGTCGGGCCGAACGTATCGCAACCTTTGCCTTTGTCCCATGTGCCGGCACGTTCGATCTGGAATTCACGCTCTGACACGTCGTTAACCACACAGAAACCCGCGACATGATCCATTGCGGTGCCTTCATCGATATAGGACCCGCCTTTGCCGATGATGACGCCAAGTTCGACTTCCCAATCTGTCTTCTTGGATCCGCGAGGAATGACGACATCGTCATCGGGACCGATAATGGCGGATGTCCATTTGTTGAAGATGACAGGCTCCGGTGGCACTTCAAGGCCGCTTTCTGCGGCGTGATCGGCGTAATTCAAACCAATGCAGACGAACTTGCCGGTTTGCCCAACGCAGGGGCCGAGCCGCAGATCGCTTTGCGGGGTGCCCTCGACAATCGGAAGTGCATTGATGTCTAGAGCTTTCAGGCGATCAATCATATCAGGCAACAACGCCGCTCCAGCGATATCTGGTACGTGAGCGGACAGATCACGGACGCGACCATCGTAGTCAAGACAACCAGGTTTCTCCTGACCCTTAGGGCCATAGCGCAATAATTTCATGTGGTCCTCGGGTATTGAATAAAGGGGGATGTCGCAGCCCGAGGGAGGACGAGCTGCGACGGTGTTTGGATCAATCGTAAAGGACAGCCTGAATTTCAGGATCGTCGATGTTGGATTGGTCGTAGTAGTAGAATCCTGTGTCGATGATGTCTGGCAGTTCTTCACCATTCATCGCAGCAACAGCGGCTTTGACTGTCTCATAGCCAATGCCAACAGGGTTCTGCGTGATCGCGCCCGCCATAAGGCCTTCGCGGATCGCATCTGTCTGTGCCTTACCGGAATCGTAGCCGATAATGGTCAAGCCTTCGGCGCCCATTTCGCGCACAGCGTTAACGATACCAATCGCAGAGCCTTCGTTGGTGCCAAACATACCGCCCAGACCCGGGTTCGCTGTCAGGATCGCTTTTGCGACTTCTGTAGATTGCAACTGATCGCCCGCGCCGTATTGAACGCTCACAACTTCAATGTCCGGATACTCGCTTTCCATCCGGTTCAAGAAACCATCGCGACGGTCGATGCCTGTGCGGCTGGTTTGGTCATGCGCAACAACGGCAACAGTGCCTTCACCGCCCAAGAATTCGGCCATCATATCGGCGGCCAAAGCAGCAGCAGCGACATTGTCTGTTGTGGCAGTCGCCATCGGGATGTCGCTGTCTACACCGCTGTCAAACGCGATGATCGGAATGCCAGCCTCGGACGCCTGACGCAGCAGCGGAATTGCCGCTTGGCTGTCGAGTGCGGCAAAGCCGATTGCCGCAGGATTGTTCGCCAACGCAGCAGCCAGCATGTCGATTTGACGGTCAACCATCGTTTCGTTGTCTGGGCCTTCGAAAGTGATGCGAACACCGAATTCTTCGGCTCCCTGATCGGCGCCAGCTTTTACAGCTTGCCAGAACTGGTGCTGGAAGCCTTTCGAAATCATCGGAATGTAAATCTCGTCCTGTGCGTAAGCAGCGGGTGCCGATGCGAGGGCGACAGTGACGCTAAGTGCGCCAATAAGTGAACGACGTGACAACATGTTGGTTCCTCCTGAGTTGTCTGTGAAACCCGGTTCTCCTCCCGGGATGGATAGTTGGTTAGTTGGTCTTGTTGCGGCGCATCATGTCGGCATAAACCGCCAGAATAATGATCGCTCCGGTGACGACGGTTTGCCATTCTTGGGCGACCGACAGGACACGCAGCCCATTGGTCAGCACCGCCATGATCAGCGCCCCGATAAGAGAGCCAAGGATTGATCCGCGACCACCCGACAAGGACGTTCCGCCAATAACAACCGCAGCAATCGCTTCGAGCTCGTAGCCAAGGCCAAGCGCAGGTTGTGCAGAATTAAGACGCGACGCGATTAACAGGCCCGCAATACCGACAATTGATCCTGCAAGCGCATAGATCGCGATTTTCCAGCGATCGGTGTTCACGCCCGACAGGCGCACGGATTCTTCGTTAGACCCAAGCGCAAAGCAGTAGCGCCCCAGCACCGTGCGGTTCAAGATATAGGCGGTGACAGCGGCCACGATGAACAAGATCAACACGCCGTTCGGAATGGGCAGCGCCGGAAAGACCTCTCCGATCAATGACCCGCGCGAAATCTCGCTGAACCCCGGTGTGTCGTTGAAATAAATCGGGCGCGTACCCGAAATCACGAGGCTAAGCCCTTTCAGGATCAGCATCATCCCAAGGGTCGCAATGAACGGCGGAATGGCCATTTTCGCCACGAATGTGCCAGAACAGGCACCACAAGCGGCCCCGGTCAGAACAGCCGCGACCACACCTAACATCAACGGCATCCCCGCATAGGTTAGAACAACGCCAGTGATGACGGCGCAGAACGTCATCATCGTGCCGACAGAAAGGTCGATCCCGCCTGTGATGATTACCAATGTGACAGCGATTGCCAGCACGCCGTTCACAGAAGTTGCCTGCAAGATCGCAAGCATATTGGACGTCTGCATAAAGTTGGGCGATGCGAGGGAAAATCCGATCAGGAGCACGACAAGACTGGCGAACGCCAAAACCCTTTGGTGTGTGCCTGCGGCGATGATCTGCGACAGGGTCGATTTTGGGGCTTCTACTGTTGTGGTGCTCATAATACGTCCTCCGCGCCACTAAGCGCAGGGTCGCGCTGGGTGGCCAATTCCATAATTTGTTCCTGTGTTGTGCCCTCACCGCCGGGCAAAATGCCGGTCAATCGTCCTTCGCACATCACCGCAATGCGGTGGCTCAGACGCATGACTTCGGGCAGTTCAGACGAGATCACGATGATCGCCCGCCCTTGCGCTGCAAGGTCTTCAAGCAATGCGTAAATTTCGGACTTTGCGCCGATGTCGATGCCGCGTGTGGGTTCGTCAAAAATCAGCACATCGCAGTCACGCAGCAGCCATTTGGCAATAACGACCTTCTGCTGGTTACCACCCGACAACAACCGTACGTCTTGCATGTCTGACGGGGTTCGGATGCCCAGTTGGTCAATAAACTTGACGGCTGTGTCTTTCATTGCAGGCTCGTTCAACACGCCGAAGCGGTTGGTGAACTTTCCCAGATCAGCCATCGGAACGTTGGCACGCACGGTCATATCGACCGCAAGACCAAAATGCTTTCGATCCTCCGACAGATATCCGATCCCTGCTTGAACGGCGGCATTCGGAGTGCGGATATCAACGGGCTGCCCATCGACGATAATCTCGCCCGCTTCGCGGGGGTCTGCACCAAAGATGATCCGCGCGACCTCCGTCCGGCCCGCGCCCATCAGGCCGGCGAAGCCCAAAATCTCTCCCTTGCGAACATCGAAACTGACGCCGCGCACCTCTTTTCCGCGCGACAGGTTTCGCACTTCCAATGCAATGGGGTTCTGCGACGTGTCTGGAATTACAGGCGCATTTTGCGTGACTTCACGGCCAACCATAAGCTGGATAATCTTTGCAAGCGGCGTGTCGGCGGCCTCTACCGTATCAATGTAGGCCCCGTCGCGCAGGATCGTGACGCGGTCAGCAATGCGTTTGATCTCGTCCATGCGGTGACTGATATAGACGATGCCGACACCGTTCGCCTTGAGCTTGCGAATGACTTTGAACAGTTCCGCGATTTCAGTGTCATTCAGCGCCGCGGTGGGTTCATCCATGATCAACACACGCGGATTGTATGACAGCGCCTTGGCGATTTCGATCAATTGCTGGCGCGCAATCGTTTGGGTGCTGACCTGCGTACGTGGATCCATTGCCAGATTGAGCGAAGCGAAAATTTCGGCTGTTTTTGCGTTCAATGCCGGTTCATCCAAGCGCCCGAAACTGCGGCGGGGCTCCCGCCCGATCAAAACATTTTGTGCGGCTGTCAAATCATTCATCAGGCTGAGTTCCTGATGGATGATGCCGATGCCAAGCTCTTGCGCGGCGCGCGGGCAATCGGGCGCAACGGGATTGCCGTCCACAAACATTTCGCCGCCATCGCGTGAATAAATACCGGACATGATTTTCATCAGTGTCGATTTGCCCGCACCATTCTCTCCCATTAAGGCATGAACTTCGCCGGGTTTCAGATCGAACTGCACTGCCTTGAGCGCATGAACACCCGGAAAGCGTTTTTCGATCCCCTTCATTTCGACCAGATACGTCATGTTGTTCAGCCCTCCCAAGCCTTAGATCGCGCCGCTAGATTGTGACGCCACCATCGACCAGAACGGTCTGTCCCGTCATGAAACTGCTGCCGTCCGACAACAGGTGCACGATCGTGGGCGTCAAATCGCCAACGACGGCAAGACGGCCCATAGGTTGACGAGCGATAAAGTCTTTTTCTGCCTGCACGGGGTCCGGTGCTTCTGCGATACGGCCTTGCAGCGCCGGAGTGTCGACGGTGCCCGGGCAAAGCGCATTACAACGCAGGTTGCGCGCGACGAAGTCAGCGGCAATCGCCTTGGTCAGGCCAATAACGGCAGCTTTGGTGGCACCATACGCTGTGCGATTGATGAACCCTTTTTCCGACGATGCCATCGACGCCATGTTCAGGATCGATGCCGTGCCTTGACTGTCTGAACGGCGCAAAAGACCGGGCACAAAGGCGCGGCACATACGCACCATCGACGTCGCGTTAAGATTGAGCGAGAATTCCCAAGCAGCATCGTCCAATTCCAGAATTGAGCCGTGGTGCACAACGCCCGCGCAGTTAAACAGCCCGTCAAGGTCTGGAAGATCAGCGGCAAGCGCGTCAATGGCCGCCACGTCTGTCACGTCGAGCACACGGGTCTCGATCCCGCTTACGCCCGCCAAATTGGTCAGCAGATCGCCGTTCACATCAGTTGCAATTACATTGGCGCCTGCAGCGGCACAGGCGCGCGCGCTGGCAGCACCGATGCCTTGGCCCGCTGCGGTAATCAGAATGGTCTTGTTTTTCAGTGTCATATTATTCCCCATGATCACATCACCGCGCCGATCTGCCAGGGCACAAATTCGACCCCGCCAAAGCCCAGTTCTTCGCTTTTGGTCTGCGCACCTGACGCGATGGCGATAAACAACTCGAATATGTCGCGGCCCTTGTCGTTCAGGGTGACGCCTTCGTTGACGATATCGCCGCAGTTGATGTCCATGTCGTCGGACATGCGCGCATACATTTCGGAGTTGGTCGCGATCTTGATGCAAGGCGATGGCATGTAGCCAGACACCGAGCCGCGCCCCGTTGTAAACACGATAAGGTTTGCACCCGACGCAATTTGCCCTGTAACAGAACAAGGATCAAATCCAGGGCTGTCCATAAAGACGAAACCCTTTTTGTCGATCTTTTCGCCGAACAGATACACATCCGTCAGGGGCGCACTGCCGCTTTTGGCGACGGCGCCGAGCGATTTTTCAAGGATCGTGGTCAGGCCGCCGCGCTTGTTGCCGGGACTGGGGTTGTTGTCCATTTCGCCCTTGTTGCGGGCGGTGTAATCTTCCCACCAACGGACCCGTTCGATCAGCTTTTCACCGACCTCGACCGTTTCCGCGCGACGGGTCAACAGATGTTCAGCGCCGTAAATTTCGGATGTTTCAGACAGGATCGTGGTGCCGCCGTGGCGCACCAACAGATCGGACGCGACGCCAAGGGCAGGATTGGCAGTGATGCCGGAATACCCATCCGATCCGCCACACTGCATGCCCACCATCAGGTGCGAAACAGGCGCAGGCTGACGGGTGGCGGTGTTGGCGAGTTCGGCCATGCTGCGCAGTTCCGCGAGGCCCTTTTCAATGGTTTTTCGTGTGCCGCCGGTTTGCTGGATTGTCATATAGCGCAACGCGCCATCCGCGCGAATTTCGCGACCACCAACAAGATCAGCGATCTGCATGACTTCGCAGCCCAGACCGATCAACAAGATGCCGCCAAAGTTGGGATGTTGGGCATAACCCGACAGCGTGCGAAATAAGGTTTCATAGCCTTCGTTGTTGCCTGACATACCGCAGCCCGTGCCGTGCGTGATAGGCACGATGCCGTCAATGTTCGGGAAATCATCCAGCAGGCCGGACTTTTCGGCCGCCTCAGCGATAAACTTGGCGACAGAGCCAGAACAATTCACTGACGTCAGAATACCAAGATAATTGCGAGTTCCGACTGTGCCGTCAGCGCGGTGATAGCCATTGAACGTGCGCTGGTCGGTTAAGGGGGACAGCTCCTTCGCCTCACTCGCGTGGGCATAGTCACGTGTGTGTTCGCCCATTCCAAGATTTTGAACATGCACATGTTCGCCCACTGCAATGTCGGCCGTCGCCTGCCCGATGGTTTGGCCATAACGCAACACGTTTTGACTGGCGGTGATCACAGAAGTTGCAATCTTGTGCCCCTGCTTGACCGATTGCAGAACCGTCAAGCCAGTCACATCGTCAATCTCACCCGCAGAGATATCCGCCAAAGCGACCGCAATATTGTCGTGCGGATGGAGCGTTAGCAGACGGGGCAGCTGGCTCATCTCTGGGTTCCTCTGGCGTAATCGCAATTGCTTTCGTAATGTCAGTGCTAGCTTGACTTGCGGCATGTGTCAACTAACATGTCAGTTGAAGGATTACAAATGCCCGACCAAAGACTAATGCCCGATATCAACAGTTTGGACGGCCCTTTGGGCCAACGCATCTACACTGTGCTGCGCGATGCGATTCTTTCTATGTCGTTTGAGCCGGGAACAGTTCTTAGAAAAGGCGCACTTTGCGAACAGCTGGGCGTGTCGCGTTCACCCGTGGCCGAGGCGCTCAACCGTTTGTCGTCGGACGGACTCGTGGACATCGTGCCGCAATCGGCGACCCGCGTTTCGCGGTTTTCCATTCCCGAACTGATCGAGGAAAGTTTCCTGCGAGAAGCGATCGAGGTCGCGGCCGTTGCCAAGGTCGCAGTCGAGCGCACAGACGAGCAGCTAACGAAACTCTCAAGAAATCTGCGATTGCAGGAACTTTTGGTCGAGGACAATGACAATCAGGGCTTCTTTGAGACCGACCTCGAATTTCACGACTTGATCCTGACGTTCACGGGCTTTCCAAAGGTCGCTATCGCCGCAGGACAAATGTCGTTGCAACTGAAACGCGCACGGATGTTGATCCTGCCCGAACAAGGCCGCCCAGCAGAGGCCGTTGTCGAGCATCACGAAATCCTGGCCGCCATCAAGGCGCAGGACGCCAATGCGGCAAAATCTGCAATGTCGCGCCATCTTGGCCAGCTGATTGCACGTATCCGGCCGCTAGAACGCCTACATCCAGAATATTTTCGAACCAGTTAGAAAGAGACAAGATGAAGCTGTCCCGTAAAGTCGCACTCAACAACCGCACCCGATCCCCTGTACATTTGACGCAGCTCGGGTTTGGCGGTGCGCCATTGGGAAACCTTTATCGCAAGATTGAAGACCGCGACGCCCAAGCCACCCTTGATGCGGCATGGAATGCAGGCATCCGGTATTTTGACACGGCACCGCAATACGGTTTGGGGCGATCCGAGATGCGATTTGCCGATGCCTTGGCAAGGTTCGACCGTGATGCAACGACGCTGTCTACAAAGGTCGGACGACTTCTGCTTGACTGCGCACCCGAAGACGTCACGCCCGAGGCCTTTGTGGATGTACCACAAAAACGCATCGTCTTTGATTTCACCTATGACGGTATCATGCGCAGCTATGAAGACAGTATTGCGCGCCTAAAGACCGACAAGATCGACATGTTGTTCTTGCATGACATTGATGCAGGCGCCCACAGTCAGGCCTTTGAGGATAACAATCTTCGCCAACTGTTCAGCGAAGGCGGCTACCGCGCGCTTTCAGAACTTCGCGAGGCCGACAAAATTGCGGCAATCGGTGCAGGTGTGAACACATGGCAAATCTGTGAACGGTTGTTGGGAGAGGCGGATTTCGACGGATTTCTAATGGCAGGGCGATACACTCTGCTGGAACAGGAACCGCTCGAGACCTTCTTGCCGCTTTGCCTGAAACGCGACGTCGGGATCATTCTGGGCGGGCCGTATAATTCCGGCATCCTCGCGACGGGCGCTGTTGAAGGCGCGCGATTTGACTATGCGCCTGCAACCGAAAGCATGCTGCGGCGCGTCCGCGATCTGGAAAACGTCTGTGTGGCCCACAACACGCCCCTCATCGCGGCGGCCCTGCAATTTCCCTTAGGCCATCCAGCGGTAAAGTCCGTTATCCCCGGCGCGTCGAACCCCGATGAAGTTCGCCAGAACGTCGAGATTTTTGAAACACCAATTCCTGCGGCGCTGTGGAGCGACCTGAAATCCCAAGGCTTCGTTCGTGGCGACGCGCCCCTTCCAGAGGACTAACTTCATGCTGCGCAATATCCCGCCCCTTCTCTCCCCCGATATTCTTTGGACATTGCGCGCCATGGGTCACGGCGATGAGGTTGTCATTGCCGATGCCAACTTTCCCGCAACGGCACTTGGCGCTCGTTGTCACCGCCTTGACGGGCTCACAGCGACGGACGTGTTGCAGGCTGTGCTAAGCGTTTTGCCGCTCGACGAATATGTGCCAAGTCCTGCGTTCGTGATGGAGGTCGTCGATGATCCCGACGAGGTGCCCGCGATTGTGAAAGACTTTCAATCCATCACCACAGCAACGGCAGACAATCCTGCCATCTTGGATAAGCTTGAGCGTTTCGCATTTTACGATCGCGCGAAGACCGCGTTCGCCATCATCCAGACCGGCGAAACGCGGCTGTACGGCAATATCATACTCAAGAAAGGCGTGATCGGCACATGATTATCGATGCGCATCAACATTTCTGGCAACTTTCGCGCGGTGATTATGGCTGGTTGACGCCCAAGCTGGAACCGATCTTTCGCGACTTCATGCCGTCCGATCTGATGCCGCATTTGAAGCGACATGGCATCGACGGGACGATTCTGGTGCAAGCGGCGCCAACGATCACGGAAACAGAATTCCTGCTGGATATCGCGGATAGAACGCCTTTCGTGTTGGGTGTCGTTGGCTGGGTCGATTTCGAAGCTGAATCCGCGCCCCGTGATATCGCCAGCCTTGCGACGCATCCCAAATTGGTTGGGTTGCGGCCGATGATCCAGGACATAACAGACGATGACTGGATGCTGCGCCCTGATCTGACGCCCGCCTTTGAGGCGATGATCCAGCACAACCTGACCTTTGATGCATTGGTGATGCCGCGACACTTACCGCAGTTGCACCAACTCCTATCCCGCCATCCACAATTGCACACTGTGATCGACCACGGGGCAAAGCCCAAGATTGCAGACGGGCAGTTTGATACATGGGCATCCGATATCGCAATCATCGCCAAAGAAAGCGGGGCCTACTGCAAACTGTCAGGCCTTTTGACCGAAGCAGGCAACGGCTGGTCGGTATCCGACTTGGCCCCTTACGTTGCACATCTGTTTGAACATTTCGGTCCTGAACGACTGATTTGGGGCAGCGACTGGCCCGTCCTGAACCTCGCATCAAATTACGATACATGGGTGGAAACCGCTGCGTCTTTTTTTCCGGACGGACTTAGCAGAGAGAAGGTTTTCGGATCGAACGCCGGTCGACTTTATCGGGTTGCCAAAAGATGAAAATATCTCTGGCATCTTGACCAACGTCTTATCGGCAATTCATTCTAGTGGACGCCTATGGCCTAAGCATAGGGGTCAGTCTTGGCTCCGAGATGTGAATTCATGCACCGCCGGCAGAAGGTCAGTTTGAAGTCCAGCGCGGTTGAGCAGTGTGAACGGCTGCTTTAGTGAAAAATGCGTCACTGCCAAATGTGCGGCGCTGCACATGCGAGGAAATGCTGCGTCGGCAATAGCCGCGCTTGCACAAGCCCAGAT
>Ga0316203_1002160_pt1 | contig 10801 bp, 10 predicted proteins | sample 6monrhotite_MG_FD_204940 | JGI IMG/M metagenome (GOLD analysis project Ga0316203, IMG submission 204940) | Microbial mat bacterial communities from mineral coupon in-situ incubated in ocean water Damariscotta River, Maine, United States -... | ecosystem: Environmental > Aquatic > Marine >... | reverse complement strand
CGTTTCTTCTTTCGAAGCGCAAGGACATGGGTACGGAATTCCAAAGGATACTTCATAAATACATAGTATCATAATTAGATTAAATAACTATAATATGCGGTTAAAGGAACGGAACAATACCGTGTCAGGGCCAGTTTTCATTCCAAATGATATGTTCTTCTGGAAATGTAAAGTACGGCGGTAAATACCAAAACAGTAACTACGGACGCATTTATTGTTCCTAAATCGAGTCCACCATGATCGAGAGGCTTGGTCAGGTAATCACCAAATGTGGCCCCGAACGGGCGGGTAAACACAAAGGCAACCCAGAATAAAATGACCTGATTGATTTTCACATGGCTTATATAATGCAGCAGAATAACCACTCCGATCACGCAGGAAGTTACAAATGCACCTTGTATATAGCTGAGTTCCAGATTGTCGGTCAGGTAATCGCCGAAGGCGGTGCCTAGAGAGTTTGAAAACAAAACAGCAACCCAGAACATAATCTCCGGCCCTGTCCGGGTGATAGGATAAACCTTCAGGTTTTTTTCTTTGGAATGCCAGAAGGCAAGGGTGCCGAGTAAGCCAGCCAACAATATCAGGGAGCCGTATATATATCCCAGCCCCAGCGTTCTATCCATGAAATCTGAAATCTCTGTTCCAACAGTTGTTGTGCCGATGATCGCGGCCCAGAATAGCACCGAGTGGAATTTTTCGGCACGAATCTGAAACACGAGCAAGGCCAGCAAAATTGCCCCCGTCAGGAGAAGGCCCACAGTGTAACCCATATTCAAAGTATGGGCGAGCATATCGCCTGTGGTTTCGCCCAACGTGGTGGCCAGGATTTTCAATATCCAGAAAAAAATACCGATCTCGGCCACTTTGCTGATAGCGCCATTTTCTATTATTTTATCCATAACAAATCCGTAATGTCCTTTTGCGGTTAGATATTCTCTCATTTGCCATCATAAGATACCGGGTTCGAAAATAATAATTACAATGTTGTATAGTTACAGAGACTTACAGGAAAGGTCACATGCGCTATTCTGATTGTTGCAACGGCAATCACGCCAACATCATGAAAGGAAATGACATGATGGATACGAACAAAAAAATAATGTCTATGGCTGTGGCCGCGTCTGTAGCGGTTTCAGGACTAGCCTACGCTGGAAATAGCTCGGATGAAGCGCGGGAAATGCAGCTTTTTAATCAGGCTACCGTTTCTCTCGTGGACGCCGTAAAAGCCGCAGAAAAGAAGGTGGGCGGCAAGGCCATGGATGCCTCGCTTGATGATGAATCAAAAACGATTCAGTTTGAGATCCAGGTTCTGAAAGACGGCCAAGTTCATCACGTCATGGTAGACGGGAAAACGGGTTCCGTTGTCAAAGTTTCCATGGATGACGAAAAAGATGCAGGTACAGAAACCGGTGGAGAAAACGACGACTAAAATAGCTCGCTTAAATCATCCCCGTATAAAAATTTAGAGTGGCTATGAACAGAAGATCATTCTTTTCTTTAAGAATTATACTCTGAAAATCCAAGCTTTATGCGCCGTTCAGGATTATTACAAAAATGTATAGTTTCTGTAAGCGATCCACAATGTGACCTGGCATTAGAATGACATTGCGGCTGTTAGGAAGGCCGTCAAAACCACTTGCTAGAAAAGGAGTTTCTTATGGCTATATCAAGCATTTCTTCCACCACACTCACTCTGCAACAAGTTAAACCAACGGAGAAGGCTGCGCCGACTGTACTGACGCCGGGCACGACGAACAATAACAAGCCTTCTGCGGATGGTGATAGTCCAGCTGTCGAAGCAGCGGAAAGCGCGGCTACAAAGTTATCTGAAAAGCAGCACGGTGGTTATAACCAGCTCGTTTAGAAGCTATTTCACCTATCCCCCCAATCTTCGCCCACCCATAGCGACTGATCATCGCTGTGGGTTCGTGTCTGTTCTTGAGTGCGGGGCTGCTAGATTCAAGTTTCAAGTGCAACACCTTGATGTTTGGTGATGGCATGACAGGCCAGGTTCTGTAAGTTTGCGTTGGCGAGGAAGACTAAATTAAAAAGCCGTTACTTTGTGTTTTAACCAGAATCTGGCATGATGTTTTTAAGCAAAAAAGACGTTGAAAAAATGTCTGATAGCTTATCTGGCGAGGAGATATTTATGACGAATGTGCTGACAGAAAACAAAAGCTCTGTATACAACAGGGTTCCGAAAGTCACCGTCGATTTCTGGTTGATAAAGTTAATGGCCGTTACTGTTGGTGAAACTGCAGCCGATTTTCTTGCTGAAAATCTTGGTCTTGGCTTGCCCTTAACTTCATTAATTATGTCTGGGTTATTGATAGCCGCACTAATATTGCAATTTGCAAAAAAAAAATACGTCCCATCAGTTTACTGGCTGGCGGTGGTTTTGATCAGTGTTGTTGGCACATTAGTTACCGATAACCTCGTGGATAACCTTGGTGTATCGTTAGAATTTTCAAGTGCGTTATTTGCCATTGCATTGGCTGTAACGTTTAGCATTTGGTATGCTTTTGAAAAAACATTATCCATACACACCATTTATACAACGAGACGCGAGGCTTTTTATTGGCTCGCAATCCTGTTGACGTTTGCTCTGGGCACGGCGGCAGGAGATCTTGCCGCTGAAGGGCTGGGGCTTGGTTATCTTACGGCAGGGCTTGTTTACGGTGCTGTTATCGCTGTGGTTGCTTGTGCCTACTATATATTCAAAATGAATGGCATACTGACCTTTTGGCTTGCCTATATCTTAACCCGTCCCATGGGAGCTTCATTCGGTGATCTGCTTTCACAGACCACAGATGCAGGTGGTTTGGGTTTAGGCACTACCATCACCAGCATCATTTTTCTTGCCGGCATCGCGGGGCTTGTCGTTTATATGACGCGCAGCCATGATGGCAGGGAAATGTCCGATGAACTTAATAAAACATGAAAATATTAATCATAGAAGACGATGTGGAAACACGGAAATATGTACAAAACGGCTTGAAAGAATCCGGCCATACGGTGGATATTGCCGAAGACGGGCCAAGCGGCCTTTCGCTAGCGACAAGCGAGACTTATGATCTTCTCCTCGTGGACCGCATGTTGCCGGGCTTAGACGGTTTGAGTGTTGTTAAAGCCTTGCGCAGCGCACACTATACAATGCCCGTTTTGTTCCTGACAACAATGAGTGGTATTGATGACCGTGTAGAAGGCTTGAACGCAGGGGGTGATGATTATCTGGTTAAACCTTTTGCCTATAGTGAACTTCTGGCGCGGGTTAATGCTCTTTTGCGCCGCCCCCCAGGAACCACCGAGCAGATGGTACTCAAAATACAGGATTTGGAAATTGATCTTCTGAAAAGAGCAGTGAGGCGAAACGAGGATACAATTAACCTGCAACAGACGGAATTCAGACTACTTGAATATCTTGTACGTCACGCCGGACAGGTCGTAACCCGCACCATGCTGCTGGAGAATGTATGGGATTTTCACTTTGACCCGCAAACAAATATCGTTGAAACGCATATCAGCCGCTTGCGCAGCAAACTGAATGCCAACGGCAAGGCAGACCTTATACAAACGGTGCGCGGCGCGGGGTATATTGTCAATGAAGCTGTCTAGGATAACCAGCACAATCAGTTTCAAATTGTCTGCCTTGTATTTGGGTCTTTTTCTGCTTTCATTCCTAATTATGGGTATGAGTGTCTATTTTTTGACCAGCCGCATTCTAGAACGACAAGTAAAGGATAGCATTGAACTTGAGATTCAAGAACTGGCCGCCGAATATGCTGAAGACGGCATGCCCACATTGAAGCGTGAAATAGCTGATAAGGAGAAAATTGTCACAGACCGCGTTCAAGAATATGGCGTTATTGATAATAATGGTCACCTTGTTGCTGGAGATATAGGAAACCTGAAACCCTTGGAGGGGTGGCAGAAGGTTCCCATTCCTTTTGAAAAAAGAAAGTTTGATCGTGAAAATGATGATTACCTGAATGTGAAGGTTGTCATGTTAACGGAGCAGCGCTGGCTTGGGGTTGGTTACACTGCTAACTATATTGAAGATGCGCTAGATGCCATTGTTAGTGCATTTTCATGGGGGCTATTGCTTGTGCTAATGCTCGGCGGTGCAGGAGGCCTCTATGTCACTCGCTCCTTTCTAAAAAAGATAGAAGCTATCACAAACTCAACCCACGCCATTATTGCCGGAGACATCCGCCATCGTCTGAGCGTCTCTAAAACCCGTGATGAGCTTGATGATTTGGCAATTCTACTCAATCGCATGCTGGATAAAATTTGCAAGCTTATTGAGAATGTGCAGCAGGTTTCCAATGACATTGCCCATGATCTACGCACCCCCATCAGCCATTTGAAATTCAGGCTTGAAGATGCCTTGCACAAAAATTTAACGCCAGAACAATACAAAAACAATATTGGCGGTATGGTGCATGAAGTTGATACGATTTTAAATACATTTTCCGCCCTTCTACGAATAGCGCAAATTGAATCCGGCTCACGGCGCAGTGGTTTTACCTCAGTCAATCTAAGCGAGAGAATTCTAGCCGTAGCAGAGGCACTGGAGCCTGTGGCAGAAGAGAAAAGCAAACGGCTGATTTGCAGCGTTGATAGCAATATTTTTCTTTCCGGTGACAAAGAATTGCTTACACAGCTCGCCTATAACCTTATTGAAAATGCTCTTGTGCACACGCAGGAACATGCGCAGATCAATGTGGAATTGAAAAAAACGGAGCAAAAGGTTCAATTCATCGTTTTTGATAATGGATTGGGAATTCCGCAGGAACAGCAAGAAAAAATATTTCAGCGCTTTTACAGAGTTGAGGGGGGCAGGACAACGCCGGGTAATGGCCTCGGTTTGAGCATTGTGTCCGCTATCGCTGATCTTCACAGTGCCCGGATTAAATTATCTGACAATAAACCTGGACTGAAAATAGCTGTACAGTTCAAGTAAAAATATAGGGGGAAACTATAATGCGCAGATTAGAATTTCTTGGCGAAGGTTTAAAGGGGATGAGTATTGAGTGTTCTTTGAGCGTAAAGGACGAGCCTCCATGCAAACATGACTTGATGGGAAACAACTCTGTCTGGAGAAACCTTTAGACCAGATATAAACTGACAGGCATCACGGCAAAATCAGCAGCTGTCGGATCAGGTCGGAACTATTACAAATCAGTTATTTTAAGGGCTATTACCTACGGAATACGACTCCAGCAGGACTTGCTGCTGCCTTTGTTTTGCTGCTTTTAGGCAATATTGCACATTCAAGATTACATATTTAGAATAAATAATGTAATCCATGAGCAAGAGCGTAAATCTATATGGCCCACGACCTTCTTGATGTGAAAAGGGTGGAGGCGGGCGTATAGCTATTTCGTTTGTTAGCTAGATAGAATATAAACTCGGGCGATAAAGCAGTGCAGCCAACTCCCTGGTCCATAAAAGCCGCTCATGCGGTTGTCAGCGGTAGGTGGTTCATTCTACTTGCCGCGTTACTTATGCTTGTCGCCGCGCTTGCTGCGGCAAAGGGGCTAAAGGTCTCGACACGCCTCGAAGCTTTGATGCCTGAAGGCGCGGCAAGTGTGCAAACCTTGAACAGTGCGATGGAAAAAGCAGGTAGCTTTGCCTCCATTCAAGTCGTTATTGAGGGCGATAACCGCGAGCAAATCCAATCAGCGCTTTTTGTACTGGAGGCCGTTACCAGGCGTTTGCCCTGGAGCGAAAGTGTTCAGTATTTTGAGGATATCTCCGTGCTTGAGCGGCATAAGCTTTTGCAGCTCAGCGTGCCTGATCTTGAAAAGGTTGAGCGGACTATTGAGCATGAGGTGCTCATCGCCACCGCGCGCGAATTCAAAAAAACGACAGGTATCGAACTCAGCATAAATCTGATTGATAGCGGCGTAAAAGTATCAAGCGCTCCAGGCCAGGAGGTTGAAGGAGAAGACAAGGCCGTGCAGGATCAACTGATGGCACCGGTTGAAACCGAGCGACACTTTATCTCAGACGATGGTCGCTCGCAGGCTCTCATTATCTGGCCCAAGCCGGGCTACGAGGGGTTGGGAGAAGCCAAAAGTATGATTTCTGATGTCGCGGCAATAATCAGTGCACTTGAATTGAATGCGCCAGGTGATGGCATGCGCGTTGGTATTGCTGGGCGTATCCGAAACAAAGTGGCACAGTATGACGCAGTGGTGAACGATGTGATCTATGGCCTTGGTAGTTCAGTCAGTCTGATTATGATTTTATTGTTCGCCCACTATCGGCGCCTCGTTGTCCTGCCTTTGATTATTATACCACTGGTACTTGGCATTGTTTGGACGATCGGCCTAACCGCGCTTGTCATTGGCGGGCTTAATCTCATCACTATTTTTCTGGCGTTGATTTTGTTTGGACTTGGGGTCGATTTTGGCATCCATAACTTCAGCCGCTATGCAGAGGCGCGCGCAGATGGTTTATCTCATTTCGACGCCATTGCGATTGTTATTGGACAAACAGGAAAGGCATCGCTGGTTGCTGGCTTAACAACGTCGATCGGTTTTTTTGCACTCCTGTTCACCGAGTTTCGAGCATTCAGGGAGTTTGGTTTTATCGCAGGCAGCGGTATTTTGCTGATTTTCTTGGCCATGTACAGCGTGTTCCCTGCTTTGCTTTCTGTCATGGAAACACGGATTGACTGGCGAAAACAACAAAATGGACGGTCGCTCAAGATACGTGCAATTTGGCAAGTTGGAAGCCGTTTCCCCCGGGCTACACTTTTAGTGGTAATTCCTGCGGTCTTGCTGGCTGCAGCCTATGCACCGCATCTTGGTTTCGAGAAAAATTTCAAAAACATCCAGGCAACACGTTCGGCTGAACATCTTTGGGCAAGTAACCAGTCAAAAAGCATTTTTAAAGGGGGGCATGACCGGGCCGTTCTTGTTGTGGATACGCTTGAGGAAGTTGAAGCTATTGAAGCCTATTTTGAAAAATACACAGCTAATGATACCGCAACACCAACCATTGCCAAGCTTACCAGTGTACGAAACTTTGTGCCCGACCCGGTTGAACAGGCGGCCCGGCTTAAAGTTATTAAGCGCATGTGGTCAAAACTTGAAGAAAGTGGTCCTCTGCCGACTGAACTGGCGGATAAAACCCGGTATTTTGACGTTGGATCTTTCTCGGCTACTGACCTTCCGCCAGCGATGCGCCGGGTTTTTCTGGGGGATGAAAAGCAGCCGGGCTATTTGATGTATATTTATAACTCGGTTACGATGGACGACGCTGATTTAGCCAAGCAATTTTATGATGATGTGGCGGAATTCACTGTGAACGGAAAAACTTATCACCCGGCGTCGGAGGGTTTTATATTTGTTGAGATGCTGGCATTGATGAAAGCCGATGCTGTGCGTGCGGTTGCTCTTGTTAGCGGCGTGACGATATTGCTTATCCTTCTTTTTGTACGCTCGCTGGCAGCGGCTGCAATCATCCTCTTGCCAACAATGGCCGGGCTTATAATAACGTTGGCTTTGATGGTTTTGTTTGATCTGCCGTTATCAATTATCAATATGGTGATTTTGCCGTCACTCATCGGTATATCGGTGGACAACGGCATCCATATCTATGAGCGTTTTCACGAAGGTGCTGAGCCGGTATCTGAAGTGATGGCAACAACGGGCCGAGCAGCAACTGTTACCACTTTAACAACATTACTTGGTTTTGGTGGCATGATTACCGCATCGATGGGAGGGCTCAGGTCGATGGGAATGTTAGCACTCATTGGCTTTAGTGTTTGCCTGATACTGACATGGACTTTGTTACCCGCTTTACTCCAACTTATAGACACAAGGCAACGCGTGAAACATGGCGAATTGCCGCAGGAAGTATACAAATGATTGAAGATCTCCTTATCGTTGCCGCCGGAATGGGAACACGACTGAGAGCGAGGGGGAATTTGAAACCCCTTGTAGAAGTCGGAGGTACGCCTTTGATTGAGCATGCTATTCGGGCAGCATTTGCAGCGGGTCTCAAGCGCGCTACCGTGGTAACCGGCTACCATTCAAAAATACTCGAGAGATTCCTGACAGAACTCGTTGATCGTACAGGATGGCAAATCAACACTGTTCACAACCCTGATTTTATGTATCCAAATGGGCTTTCGGTCTTAAAAGCGGCAAGTGTGCTGTCTGGGCCTTTTTGCCTTGCAATGTGCGATCATTTGGTTGAGCCAAAACTTTACAGTCGCCTCTTGGCAACAAAATTAGGTAAAGGAGAGGTTGGGCTAGCCATCGATTCCAGGCTCGAAAATCCGTTTGTTGATTTGGCAGACGTTACACGTGTGCGCAATGTCGTCGGCCGTATTGTTAATATTGGCAAAAATATTCCTGTGTATAATGCCTTTGACGCTGGCATTTTTGCAGCTGGTCCAGCGCTTTTCGATGCGATTGAAAAAAGTGGCCGGGAGACGAAAGATTTTTCGATTTCAGGGGGTATGACTATGCTTGCTGCTCAGAATAAGGCTAGGGCCATTGATGTTGGCGACAGCTTTTGGATTGATGTTGATTGCCCGGAAATGCACGACCTTGCCGAAGGTTGGCTGAAATCTAGCCAGATCGTAGCTGAAGCAGGATAGCTTTGTCAGCCGGTGTCAACGCGGTTAAGCGCACCAGCCCTAAAAACAGGGCAACTGACAAGAAAATCATCGGCCCAAAAACCTCGCCTTGATCCATTGGGGCAAAATGCCTGGCAAATAGCAACAGTCCAGCGATTGCGCATGCAAACAGGATCGGTGGCAAAAAGGCAGGGCCTAAAATTTGTATGGCTAGATGTTTTCGCAACATAAAGAGCCGAGCCACAGCCAGCCCTGCGATAGCGATAAAGAAACCGGCGGCGGCGCCCAAGGCCCCCCAAACAGATGCTAATAGATAGATAGCTGTTATTTCTACCGTTAACGCACCAAGGATAAGTCGCGGCGGGATGCTTGGTTTGGCATATACAAGGGCCGTTTCGCCGAGTGCGAAGCTTCCATCGAGCAATTCAGCGACAAGCAAAACGGCGAGAACCGTAGCGCCGACAGCGAATTGGTTGCCAAACAGGCTCAGCAATTCGCCCGAAAAAATAACAAAGGGAACTGTCAGCGCAAGTTGGAGTGTGAAGACCCAGCGACAAAAAGCAGATAGTTTGGCGTTAATAAGTTTGCGGTTGTTAGCGTGGTGGAGTTTGGCCAACACGGGTGACATCATCGGTTCAAATAATTGGTGAATTTTGTGTGGGACGGTAACAATTTGCTGCGCCAAATAGTAAATACCCGTTATCTCATGGCCGACAACAAGTGATAATACCAGGATATCGGCGCGACGAAACATCATGACACCGATATCGGTAATACCGATAGGTAGGCTTTTTATTGGTATTTGGTATAGTGCTCGTGGGCGTATCTTTGCTGTAGCAAAGGTTCGCCAGCCAAATGCGCGTCCCAAGCCAATGGCTATGCCTGTCGCCGCACCGCCCGCCGACAGCGCGTAGGCGGCTATTAGGCCTGATGCGCCACTGCCTGCCCAGTAGAGGGTCAATGCAGCCATGAAGAACGCCCAAGGCTCCATTACGCAGCGTGCAATCACTTCCCAGCGGATAATTCGCAGGAAGCGGATTGCAGTACCGGCGACTTCAGCAAAGACAATGCAAGGGATGGCAACAAGCAGAATGAACGGCATAGTCATATCCCCAAAGAGGATAGGCCAGACAGCGTAGAGAACCAGAGACATAACGGTGGCCAGAATGAGCGACGAAAACAGCGCCTCTTTTACAATCCGCGCAGCGTCCCCATTTGCTGATTTGGCGCTCAACATATCAAGAAGGCTACGTTTTAGGCCCAATACGGCAATGGCAGCCATGATTTCAGTGATTGCAGCCACTTGCCCAAGCAAGCCAAGCGACGCCGCGCCATAAAGTTGGCCAGCTACAACCATCAGAGCAAGCCGGGCAATCATACGCCCGCCAAAACCACCCAACGAGGCAAGTGCGCCTCGCAATATATCCTTAATGTCTTCGAGAGCGCCCATCGCAGTGGTTCTTTAAAGAGTTAAATTTCTTTGATTAGTGATTTCTCCAGCCGCCACTCTGCTACCATAAGCACAACGAGAACAAAATTGAAAACTAACAATTCAAAAGCAAAATAAAGTGCGGGCTGGCCGATGAAGGCAAATATACAAATTAAGGCCGTACGATTATTTGCATTTAAAACACCCCAAGCCCGTACCATTGGCACGGTTTGAGCCACAAGATATGCCGCCTGAGACCGGCCCTCGGCGGTCGTGCGGAGTATAGCCAGCTTCTGGTCCATGCCGTAATTGCCGCCAGCAACCAATTTTTGAGCATAGTCATAAACTGCCGCTACAGCGGACCGCTTGCCCTTAATTGTAAGCAGGTTTTCCTGCACCTGATCGCGATCAATTCCGTTAAGACGACGCTGATATTTTTGACGTCTTTCTTCGTAGCCCGCAGCTTGCACGCCGTGCGAAATGCCTGCGCCGATGATCAACCACCAGACGGAGGGCGAATAGCCCGTCTCCAGCAAATGCAGTGCAAGCGCGATATAAATCGCACCAAAAACAAGATGGTCGCAAATGCCGTCGATAATACGGCCAAAGGCACTGGTCTTGCCGGTTGCACGCGCAAGGCGCCCGTCAGCGCCATCGAAGATATGCCAGGCAATCATGGCAGCGAAAGCGCCCAGCACAAATGAAGTTTGTGGTAAGTGAAAATAGAGCACAGCCGCCAGTACGCCACAGCCGAGCCCTATTAATGAGAGTAAATT
>Ga0316203_1002153_pt1 | contig 10850 bp, 9 predicted proteins | sample 6monrhotite_MG_FD_204940 | JGI IMG/M metagenome (GOLD analysis project Ga0316203, IMG submission 204940) | Microbial mat bacterial communities from mineral coupon in-situ incubated in ocean water Damariscotta River, Maine, United States -... | ecosystem: Environmental > Aquatic > Marine > Coastal... | reverse complement strand
CAAGCCAAGTCTTCTTTCCTCGCAAATATGAGCCACGAGCTGCGCACCCCGCTGACCGGCATCATCGGCTTTTCAGGGATGATGGAACAAGAAACCATGGGGCCGCTTCCGCCCAAGTACAAAGAGTATGCGGGCGACATCGAAAAAAGCGGCAAGCACTTGCTGGACCTGATCAACGACATTCTCGACCTGTCCAAGGCGGAAGCCAACAAAATCGAACTGGATGCCGACATTCACGACGTCGAAGACATCATCACCCAATCCGAACGTTTGGTCGCCGGTCTGTTGGAGACCTACAGCGTCCATGTCGTCACGGACATTGCCGAAAAACTGCCCGAAATTCGCGTTGATCGACGGCGCGTGGTGCAATGCGTTGTGAACCTGCTGTCCAACGCCATCAAGTTCTCGCCGGACAGCAGTAAAGTCCTGCTCACCGCCTCACCCACATCCGGCGGCGGTTTGTCCATCGACATTCACGACCAAGGCAAAGGCATGAGCGCTGACGATCTGAAAATCGCCATGCAACCGTTTGGTCAAATCCGTCACGGCCCCGACGTGCAACACGAACCGGGAACCGGACTGGGCCTGCCGTTGGTGAAATTGATGATGGAGCTGCATGGCGGCGATTTGGAAATCATCTCCACCCCCGGCCAAGGCACCACCGCGCGGCTGACCTTCCCACCGGCCTCTGCCGTCAAGCGCTACAAAGGCGGAGACAGTGACGGCAGCGGCGAATCTTATATTTTCACCGGACGTTAAAACGCTAGCGGTTGGCCAAAAAATGAAAGCCCGGCTGATCCGGCGCTTCGCCCGGACTTTGACGAATATCGTCAACCCGCGCCAACATCGGCCCCTTGCGGCACTGACGCAACATCTCTGCGACCTTGTCGTCAGGGCCGCAAAATAGCGCTTCGACGGAGCCATCTGAACGATTGCGCACCCAGCCTGAAAGGCTAAGTTTCTCAGCCGTCTTTTGCGTCCAGGCGCGATACCACACGCCTTGCACACGCCCCGTTATGATCACATGAACGGTGCTCATGCACCCTTCATGCGCCATGTGGCGACAGATGATGAAAACCCTGCCACATGGGTTCGTCACCCTTGAGCACGACCTCTTCGGCCAACAGCATATCGACCGGACGTGGACCTTCGTTGATCAATTCGAGCATTTGGCGCACGTCGCCTTCTTCACCAGCAATCAAGATATCCATGGAGTTATCCGGCGCCGAGCGAGCCCACCCGTCCAAGTGCAAAGCGGTGGCCTGTTCGACCAGCCAGCGCACGAAGAGGTCGTTTTGCACCAGGCCGCGCACATACAAACGCACCACCTTGTCGTGATGCTGGAACTGCAGTTTGGGGCCTTGATGATGACGGACCCTTTCGCGCCGCGGCCGCGCTGGCGTCGGCTTGCGAAATGGTAGAACGTTCTCAGTGTTACTGTCGTCCGCCATTGAACCTCTTATGAGTAGCGTTATTCAAACGAGAGAATCACCTGATCGACGGCCAAGCTGTCGCCCGCTTTGGCCGCAACCTCTTTGATTGTACCGTCTTGCGTCGCGCGAAGCACGTTTTCCATTTTCATCGCTTCGACCACTGCCAATTCTTCACCGGCTTTGATCTCTTGGCCGACTTCGACCGAAACCGACAGCAGCAAGCCCGGCATCGGCGACATCAACAGCTTGGAGGTATCGGCAGCCTGCTTTTCGGGCATCAGCGAATAGAGCTCCGCGCCCTTTTCGGACAGCACCCGGATATCGGCTTGCGAACCGGCATGCAGCAAGCGATAGCCGACCGCCATGCGTTCAGACTGAATGATCACGTCCTGGCCATTGACCGCACCTTCGAACACGGTTTCGCCCAGCGTCCAATCGCTACGCACCTCGACCGTGGCCTTGGTGAAACCACGCGCCCGGATATCGACATCGAAGCCGCCATCGACAAGCGCCACCGACACCGGCACGATTTTTTTGCCCAACAGAACCGACCAGTTCTGAGATACGGCGCGTTCGTGGCCACTGTGCTGGCCGGTGATTCCGGCGGCGCGCTGTTGATAGGCGTAATGCATCGACGCAGCCACCGCGACCAAGATCGATGGATCGTCGTGGACCACGTCCGAAGCATGGAAGCCGTCGGGATATTCTTCGGCGATGAAGCCGGTGGACAAGCGTCCTTCGACAAAGCGCGGACGGTTCATCAGCGCCGACAAGAACGCAATGTTGTGCTGCACACCACGAATGTAATAGCCGTCCAAGGCTTGGCGCATGGCCTTGATCGCCAAATCGCGATCCGCGCCATAGGTGATCAATTTGGCGATCATCGGATCGTAGTGCATGGAAATTTCGCCGCCTTCATAGACGCCGGTATCCACGCGCACGCCTTCGCCGGTCGGCGCGCGGTAGCGGCTCAAGCGGCCGATGGATGGCAAAAAGTTGCGGAATGGGTCTTCGGCGTAGACGCGCGATTCAATCGCCCAACCCTCCATCTTCACGTCGTCTTGGCTGATCGGTAGCTTTTCACCGGCGGCAACGCGGATCATCAGTTCCACCAAATCCAGGCCGGTGACCAGTTCCGTGACCGGGTGCTCAACCTGCAAGCGGGTGTTCATTTCCAAGAAATAGAAGTTTTTTTCCTGATCGACAATGAATTCGACCGTACCGGCGGACACATATTTGACCGCCTTGGACAGCGCAACGGCTTCTTCGCCCATGGCTTTGCGGGTTTCGGCGTCGATGAACGGGCTCGGCGCTTCTTCGATGACCTTTTGATGGCGGCGTTGGATCGAGCACTCGCGCTCGCCCAAATACACGATGTTGCCGTGGGTGTCGGCCATCACCTGGATTTCAATATGGCGTGGATTGACGATAAACTTTTCGATGAACACACGATCATCGCCGAAGCTCGATATGGCTTCGCGCACCGCCGACACAAAGGCTTCTTTCAGGTCGGCGTCGTTTTCGCACACCCGCATGCCTTTGCCGCCACCGCCAGCCGACGCTTTAAGCATCACCGGATAGCCGATGTCGTTGGCGACTTTGTGAGCTTCTTTGTAGTCTTTGAGCGCTTCGGTGTAGCCCGGCACCGTGGTCACACCGGCTTTTTCGGCCAACTTTTTGGACGCGATTTTGTCGCCCATGGCCTTGATCGCCAACTCGTTGGGACCGATAAAGGCCACGCCCGCTCGTTTCAGCTTTCGGCAAAAAGCGGCGTTTTCCGACAAGAACCCATAACCCGGATGCACAGCCTCGGCCTTGCTTTTTTTGATCACGTCGAGAATTTTATCGGCGCGCAGATAGCTCTCAGACGACGACGCGGGACCGATGCAATAGGCCTCGTCCGCTTGCAACACATGCAGCGCGTCGCGGTCGGCTTCGGAATACACCGCGACCGTTTTGATGCCCATCTGCTTGGCGGTCTTAATCACCCGACACGCGATCTCGCCACGGTTGGCGATGAGAATCTTTTTAAACATTTTGGCGCGCTTGGGCCCAGCCTTTTTCGCCGGAGCTTTCTTAACAGCAGCCTTCTTAGCTGGTGCTTTTTTGGCGGCAGGCTTTTTTACAATTTTAGGGGCAGACATGCGGGAGGTCCCTTTTCATCTCTTCAACCGCGCCGCAATGGGGCGCGTAAATTCTTGATCACGGTTTGTCGTTGAACATCGACATCACATTTTTGGCTTTGGGGACGATGAAATAGCCGCCGACAATGATTACAGCGATAAACCAGGGGACTTCGGGGTTGTAAGTGATGTTGACGTAGATCGCCAAATACACGGCGACAAAAAAGATCGCCACCATCCCGCCGAAGCGGCCCAGTTCCTTGAGGTTATCTTTGTGTTTTTGCTCGTCGGTCGTCATATCCATGCCTCCCCAGGCAAATTGCGCGACAAATTGCGTCCGCTTAAAGCGGAATGTTACCGTGCTTTTTCCACGGCCGATCGACTTTTTTGTCTTTCAACATGCGCAATGAGCGGGTGATCCGCACCCGGGTGTTGTGCGGCATAATCACATCGTCGATGAAACCGCGTTTGCCAGCGACAAACGGGTTGGCGAAGGCTTTGCGATATTCTTCGGTGCGCGCGTCGATCTTTTCCTGATCCTTCGCATCGGCGCGGAAAATGATTTCCACCGCGCCCTTGGGCCCCATCACGGCGATTTCCGCCGACGGCCAAGCAAAGTTCACATCGCCGCCCAGATGTTTCGAGCTCATCACGTCATACGCGCCGCCGTAGGCTTTGCGTGTGATGACGGTGACTTTCGGCACGGTCGCTTCGGCGAACGCATACAAAAGCTTGGCGCCGTGGGTGATGATGCCGCCGTGCTCTTGGGAGGTGCCAGGCAAGAAACCGGGCACATCGACAAAGGTCACGATGGGAATGTTGAACGCATCGCAATAGCGCACGAATCGCGCAGCTTTGATGGAGCTGTTGATGTCCAAACAGCCCGCCAGAACCATTGGCTGGTTGGCGACGATACCAACGGTCGAGCCTTCCATACGCGCGAAGCCGATCAAGACGTTGCCCGCGTAGTTGGGCATCAACTCAAAGAAATCGCCTTCATCGACGACCTTTTCGATCAATTCCTTCATATCGTAGGGCTTGTTGGGGTTGTCGGGGATTAAGGTGTCCAGCGACATTTCGGCGCGATCGGCAGGGTCTGCGGTGGGACGCACCGGTGGTTTTTCGCGGTTGTTGGCAGGCAAGAAGTCAATGAAGCGGCGCAGGTACAACAGCGCCTCGGCATCGTTGGGGAACGCGTTATGCGCCACGCCGGATTTGGCGGTGTGGGTGGACGCGCCGCCGAGTTCTTCTTGAGTGACTTCTTCATGGGTCACGGTCTTGACCACTTCGGGGCCGGTGACGAACATGTAAGACGTGTCTTCGACCATGAAGATGAAGTCGGTCATGGCGGGCGAATACACCGCACCACCCGCGCACGGCCCCATGATCACGGAAATCTGCGGGATCACGCCCGACGCGGTGACGTTGCGTTGAAACACGTCGGCGTAACCGGCCAAGCTGTCGATGCCTTCTTGAATGCGCGCGCCGCCGGAATCGTTAAGCCCGATCACCGGTGCGCCAACCTTCAGAGCTTGATCCATGACTTTGCAGATTTTGTTCGCATGGGTCTGGCTGAGCGATCCGCCGAACACGGTGAAGTCCTGGCTAAAGACAAAAATCAAACGACCGTTGATGGTGCCATAGCCCGTCACAACGCCATCGCCGGGTATGGATTGCTTTTCCATTCCAAAATCGGTGCAGTTGTGTTCTACGAACATGTCCCATTCTTCGAACGAGCCGGGATCAAGCAGCAGTTCGATGCGTTCGCGCGCGGTCAGCTTGCCCTTGGCGTGCTGCGTGTCAATGCGGCGTTGCCCGCCACCAAGGCGCGCTTGCTCACGGCGTTTTTCAAGTTCTTCAATAATATCGTGCACTGGTTTTCCCCGACGCTTCTTTGAATTGCACCAACGTCCCTCTGACAGGTCCAAGTCTTACCATGGTTACGGTTTTTTTGCACCTGCGAAGACAATTACGCAAGGCAAAAAATTGTTCGCTTCCCCCCTCATCTAGGGCTTGATATAAACGCCGAATGAATCAAGCACTCAAAATGGCGTTGGAAGTCGGCCCACTGCTTCTGTTCTTCGTGGTGAACGCAAAAATGGGCATTTTCGCCGCGACGGCGGTGTTTATGGTCGCGATTGCGGTCAGCCTTGCCTATTCGTACATCAAGCTCAAACACATCCCCACCCTACCGCTGGTGACCGGCGTGGTGGTGTTGGTGTTCGGTGGACTGACGCTGTATCTGGAAGATGAGATGTTCATCAAGATCAAGCCAACCATCGTCAACACGCTGTTCGGTCTAGTGCTGTTCGGCGGCTTGATGTTCAAAAAAAGTTATCTGAAATCAGTTTTGGACAGCGCGCTGTCGCTTGACGACGAAGGCTGGCGCAAGTTGACGTGGCGCTGGGCGTGGTTTTTCCTGTTGCTGGCGGTGCTCAACGAAGCGATCTGGCGCACCCAAACCACCGACATGTGGGTGAATTTCAAGGTCTTCGCCATCATGCCGCTGACCATCGTGTTCAGCTTCACCCAGCTGCCGTTGATTTTCCGCCACCAAATCGAAGACGAACCGGCCCAAAACGAACCCTAGGTCAACACGGTGTCTCACATCGACCGCATCAAACCCGCGCTATTCGATTTGGCAAAAGGCGCTGCGTCCTTGTATTGGGACCTGCTGAAAACCATGATCCCGGTGATGGTCGTGGTGCAGGTCGGCGTCAGCTACGGCCTGATCGATCAACTGGCGGTGCTGTTCGAACCGTTGATGAGCCTCGTCGATCTGCCCGCCGCGACCGGAATCGTTTGGGCCACCGGAATTTTGGTCAACAACTACGGCGCGGCCGCCGCGTTGGTCGGCATCTTGCCCTATACAGACCTCACGGTCGCCCAACTCACGGTGCTGCTGTCGATGGTTTTGATCGCTCACGCCTTACCGCTGGAACAAGCCATTTCGCGCAAAGCTGGGATCAGCTTCACCTTTTCCACCACATTGCGTTTCGGCGGCGGTCTGGCGTATGGGGCGATTTTGAACGCGATTTACAGCTGGGGAAACTGGCTGCAAGAGCCCGCCACCATCGCATGGCTGCCCGCAGACGGTGGACAAGACGTCAGCTGGGACGCCTGGGCGGTGAACAGCGCGGTGTCGTTGTTTTGGCTATTTTGGATCATTCTCGGCCTAGTGACGCTGCTGAAAATCTTTGAAATTCTCAAGATCACCGACCTGCTGGCGCGCTTGTTGTCGCCGCTGTTGGGCTTGATGGGCATCAGCCGGGCCGCGACTTCGATCACCATGGTGGGGGCGTTGTTGGGGCTGTCGTTCGGCGGCGGTCTGATCATCAAAGAAGCCCGCGCCGGCAACCTTGCGCCACGCGACATCGTGCTGTCCCTGAGCTTCATGGCACTGTGTCACAGCCTCATCGAAGACCCGCTGTTCATGATGGCGTTGGGCGGCGACGTCACCGGCGTGTTGATTGGCCGGTTCATCTTCGCCGTGGTGGTGATGGTGGTGCTCAGCCGTCTGATTCTGGCCCTACCCGACGCCCCGTTTCGGCGCTTGCTGTACCGGGGTGCCTAGGCGCTCAGTAGTTCCATAAAGCGCGCCGCTGTCACCAATTCTGCATGCACGTTGGCGCGGCGTTGAGTGGCTTCATAATCTTCACCCCACCGCTCGATCTGATGATCTTCGTCCACTTGGCAGGCTGCGAACGCTGCGTCCGCATCCAAGCGACCCGCAAACATCGCAAAGCCGATGACGATGGAACCGCTGACGCCGACCATTTCCGCCACCGCGGTGAGTTGCCAGTTATCCATAGCCGTCATCGCAGTGGCAAAGCCGTCGCCCGCGTGCGGGTCTTGGTCAATCGGAATCACGCCCTCAACGGTTTTGAGGTTCGCCCCGTACGTATCCGCCGCCCAATCGAGCAACGGCTGCCACATCTCGACCTGACGGGCGGCCAGGTCTGCGGGGCTGGCGGCGCGATGACACAGCAAATCGGTATCGGCGTAGCGCAAAATACCGTCGATCAAGCCATCGCGCACATCGGGCACACGGTCGATGGCGGTGCCACACAGCTGCATCAAGGGCATCGACTTGGGATCGACCTCTTCGCCTTGCGCATTCCATTCGTCCGCCACCGCATCAGCTAGCGCGTGGGTCGGTACATTCATCTGCTTGCCCGCGGGCGTCTTGATTGGGCGGTCGTCCAAGGTGACGGAAAAGGCGCCGTCTGCGTTTTGAACGGCAGCGTTTTTATAAAACCGTTTGGTCATGGTGATCCTAGGTGATCCTAAAATAGCTTTTCGAGCGCCTTGCCGACCGCTTCGACATCCTTGAGCGGATCGCCTGAGGACTTGCTGTTGTCCACCGGCTTGGTCTCTGGCTTGTCTTTCGTGTCTGGCGCGGCCTGGGGCTTTGATTTGGCGGTCTTACCCCCGCTGAGCGCTTGAAGGCAAGGATCATTCTTATCGGCGGCTTCTTTTTTCGCCGCGTCGCTCGCCACCAAGGAGATCGTGTCGCTGAGCAATCCGGCGATCAACTTGGCCGGGGCCAAGACGATGTTGCCCACGGTGCCAACCACCGCTTCGGCCGGGTCAACGTCAATGCGCGGTTCCAGCAATGCGCCTTTGACACGGATCGGCACGGCAAAACTGGCAAGGCTTGCAGATTTGGCGCTGGTGTTGACCGTCAGATGCAATAACTCACCCGGCAGATCGATGTTGCCTGTAACTCGCACTGAAACACCGTTGGTGTCCAACAGCACCGTTTCGGCCACCGCGTCACCCGCTTTGATCGGTAGTTTGGCCATAAAACAAGAAATCTTGTTGGCGTCTTTGTTCGAAGCCCACGGCATAATGCTGCCGATGCCTTCGGTCAGGTCCTTGAATTTATCGTCATGAATTTGACCGTTGCGACCGATGAAGTTGACGGAGCCTTGCAAAGCCGCCACCAAGCTCTGAGTCGATACGCCTGCGCTTTTCAAATCGACTTCACCATCGAGCATCAAGCTCACGATTCGCCCTTGCCCGGCCATCGCGGCCAGAGTGCCCGCATCCAATCCACGCACAGACCCGCGCACCGCGACGGTGGGCGTTTGCAGCGATCCATCCACCGCCAGCCGCGCATTGAGGCGGCCTTCGTCAAAGGTGAACTGCATCGGATAAAGCTTCAACGCGCCGTCCTTGAGCTTCGCCACCGCGTTCACGGACGTCAGACTGAGCGTATCGACCCGCATCCGTTTAGCGCTATAGCGCACGTCCGCGTCAGCCAATTTCAGCAGTTCAAACGGCAACGGGTCGGTGGTGAACAGGCGCTCAAGCGGCGGTGCGTCATCTTTGCGCTCCGTGCTCAAACCGGCAAGCTGATTCACATCCAACAGTGCTGAGGTCAGCTTGGCCGTTACGCTGGGACGTTCGCCGGATAAATCCACATCTGCGCTGCCGACCAAGTCTGAATTGCCCAGCGTCGCTTCTATCCCCTGAAAACTATACGCCGCACCCGCACCACTGACCTTCGCGCGCCCTTGCAAAGCGCCTACATCGGGCAGTTCCACCCCGGCTAATTTGGACAGAGTTTTGCTGTCTGGGGCTTGACCGTGAACACGCACATTCACCGCCAGACCAGCGCTGGGCTGATCGATCGTGCCAACAATATCGGCGCTGATGTTTTCGGCAGACAGTTTCAAATTGACCGGAAAGGGTGCGCCTTTGGACGCGATCAGCAAGCCGAGCGAGCCCAATTCGGCCTGGGCCTGGACTGCGACGTCGTTATAGATGGCGACAAACGCGCCCTTAATCGGGCTATCCACACCCTCGGCGGTGAAATTGGCGCGTTTGAAGTCGCTCTCCAACTCGGCACCGGTGGCGCCATCGATGTAAGTGACGTGCGCGTTGCGAATCCTCACCGCGCTGATGCTGGGGGTGAGCTTGAGTTTCTGCGCCGTTTTTTCAACCTGTTTTTGGACGGCGTCCGCGTCAAGCTGTGGCTGCACGGTGGCGAATTCCCAATTGGCTTTGCCAGCACCGTCGGTCTGCAGCACCAGATCCAACCCATCCAATTCGATGAAGTCGATTTCCAAACGCCCCGACAACAGCGGCCTCAGCGCCACTTGCGCGTTCAAGCGGTCAAGCGTCATCATCGGCTTGTCACCGGCCCACGCCGCATTGGCGAAGATTACATCGGTGACGGTCAGCTTCGGCGTTAACGACAGCGCCAGATCAAGATCACCCGCGATGGTCAACTCGCGCCCGGTGGCGTCCTGCACCATCTTATCCAGATCGTCTTTATAGCGGCCATAATCCATGGACGTGAGCACGGCTATGAGCCCCACCGCCGTGGCGATCAGCAAGACGATCAGAGCGCCAAGAATCTTGAGCACCGTTTTCATGCCTTCAGGTCCCCAGCGCGAACAACGCCGTCGCCAGCTCATCGGCCGTGGTGACCACACATGCGGCCCCGGCGTCGAGCAGTTCTTGGGATTGGTGATAACCCCACGTCACGCCGATCGAGCGCACGCCAGCATTTTTCGCCATTTCGATGTCAAACGTGGTGTCGCCAATCATGATCGTGTCGTCCGTGTTGACCCCTGTGGCGCCCATGGCTTTGTGCATCATATCGGGGTGTGGTTTGCCGTGTGCGCGGTCTGCCGTCTGATGGGTGACGAATCTGTCATAGATATTGTGATGATGAAGCGTCGCAGAAAGGCCACGGTGAGATTTTCCCGTAGCAACACCCATCAGCCATCCGGCCGCGTCGAGACGGTCCAAAACACCGCAAATGCCTTCAAACAACGGCTCCTCGACATCGCCCGCTTGGCGCAAGTCATAGAACGCGGATTTATAGGTTTCGCTGACCTCTTGAGAAAAGACTTCATCGACATGCGGGGCAAGATGGCGTATCGCCACATCCAGCGGCAAGCCCACCACCCGACGCACGGCTTCGGCCTCGGGGATTTCAAAACCATGGTGTTCAAACGCCGCGTACATGGACGCAACGATGGAATGTTGGCTGTCGACCAACGTGCCGTCGCAATCGAACACGGCAAGGCGCACGAACGGGCTCTGGGGCTTGTCAATCATGGTGGTCACCTATACACGTGTGGCTGGTGTGTTGAGTTCTCATAGATAAGATCGGTCACATGGTAGACAAACGCAACCCTGCCCCCTCCAATTCAGCTGGCAATTCGCCCGTTTCGCCAGAAACCATTCCCGCCACCCATACCAAACATACCCAAAGTCAACGCTTGCCGGCGTGGTTCGGGCTTGTCTTAGGTATCGGTTTGTTTGCGGTGATGCGCAT
>Ga0316203_1002151_pt1 | contig 10851 bp, 9 predicted proteins | sample 6monrhotite_MG_FD_204940 | JGI IMG/M metagenome (GOLD analysis project Ga0316203, IMG submission 204940) | Microbial mat bacterial communities from mineral coupon in-situ incubated in ocean water Damariscotta River, Maine, United States -... | ecosystem: Environmental > Aquatic > Marine > Coastal... | reverse complement strand
CCATACCTATGGTCACTGTGTGGATGTTGGAGCTATCTTTACCGGCGTCTATGAGAAAATATGTGCTCTCAATGGCAGGGTGTCTCAATTTGAAAGCACCCAAGAAACTTTTTTATCTGCCTTACTGCATGATGTGGGTAAATCTGCGATCCCTAAAGATATCTTAGAAAGTACGGTGGCGTTTGCCAAAGATAGCCAGGAAATGAAGCTGCTTCGTGGTCACCCAGAAAAAAGTGGTCAAATTTTGGCAGAGCTGGGGGTGTCGAAGGTCGCGATCAATATGGCGACCTACCATCATGTGAAAGCCAATGCAGAGGTTTACACCAGCTATCCACGTGGTGCAGAATTTGATGACGTGATGTATGAAACCCGTCTGTTGGGGATTGTAGATGTTTATCAGGCGTTGACAGGACGTCGGCCTTATAAAAAATCATGGACTGCGCCCGCAGCGATGCGCTACTTGGATGCACTGGCAGGGGTGGAGTTTGACGAGGATGTGTTAGATGACTTTATCGCAGTTTTAGGTCTGTACCCTTTAGGCTCTTATGTAGTCCTGTCGGACAAATCTGAAGGGTTTGTGATGAATGTCCCCGAGAAGCCATCAAGACCATTGGTTGCAGTGCTCAAAGATGCAACCGGTGCAAAACAAAGCCCTGCGATACTGATCGACTTGATGGTTGAAACGGGCTTGAAAATTTCGGGGGAAATTGATCCGGTCGAAGTCTTCGGAGAAAATGCCTTGGATGAGTTTATTTCCCTGAAAGTTAAATAATTAGAGGGAGGTTGAACCAAAACCGGGTGCCCTGCCCTAAGGTTGTGGATACACCCAACGTGCCCTTAAACCGCTCAATGCTCTGGGCCACAGCGTCCATACCAACACCCCTGCCCGAAAGCTCGGAAACTTCTTCTTGGCTAGAAAACCCCGGTAAAAACAGTATTCGCCAAGCCTCTTGTGCGTCGATCAATCCTTGGACCTCCGTTAAATCTAGCCTCGGGTTTTCTAAGGCTTTTGACTTGATCACTTCCCAATCAATGCCGTTTCCATCATCTTCGATTTCGCAGTGTAACAGGCTACCTTGGATATTGAGGGTGCAAGTGATGTTGCCTTGCAAGGGTTTACCTGCCTGCTCTCTCTTCTGGGGCGACTCGACCCCATGGTCAATCGCATTTCTGTACACATGCCTGAGTTCTACATTCAGCACTTTGACCATGTCATCAGGCAAAAAACTATTTTCCGGTGCTTTTAAGTGAAACTGGATGTCCTTGCCTAAGCTGTGGGCGATGTTTTCGATGTCTTCCGCCCAGCTGGTGACCAGCGTGCTCGCAGGAACTTGGGCTTTTTTCAAGACTAACATCCGGGCAGAGGCGATGTTATCTTGTAGCAAGTCTTTTTTTAGCTTCGAAAACTCTTGTTGGGTGAAACTAACCCCCATCAGTACACTGACGATTTTTTCTCCAAGACTGTCTATCAAGGATTTGGCGTAGCGGTACTGTTGGTCCAGATTTTTATAAGAGCTGAGTAACAGCTGGTTTTGGTCGGCGGAGGGGGCGGTTAGGACCCCTTCTACATTGTGTACCGCTGTCCTTAAGCTCATCAGGCCAAACTGGCTGCAAAGCCCCTTGATGCTGTGCAATTGTTTTAGCAAGATTCGTTTGGTCGTCTCATCGACCCAATCCCCAGCTTTGACTCTCGCCAGGACCGGCCTAAGGGACAAGGTGTTTTGTTCGATCATTTCCAATAAAGACAAAAAGCTGGCTATGTTTTCCCGAACTTTCTCTTGGACGAGCCTTTCTTCTTGTTCACGAGCGTGGGTTTGTTTCTCCATTTCCGATCTTTGCAGCTCTGCGGTCATGTCTTCCATTTGAACAAAGACAGAGACCACAAAACCCAAATGGTCTTCGGCAAAGTGGTAGGTTAGACGGAAGCTTTTCCCATTCAACATGGCCGTATTGGGTAACAGCCCCAGGACAACTTTTGGGTCAAATTGGTTGCCTGAAAAAACCATGTTTAAGGCTCGGTAATAGGCCCTGAGTGCTTTGCGGTCATCCCTTAAAATCAAGTCAGCAAAGGGTAGTCCGGTGAGCTGCTTTTCCCCAAAGTGGGTGGTCGCTCCGACTGAGTAGTTGTTGCCAATTTCCCCTTTTTCATCAATGGAAAAACTTGCTTGGCCGATGTTGTCTAAAACCTGCTGAACCAACCGGCCCTGCTCTGCTTGTTTTAACAACCCTTGGGTTAAACCCTTGACCTCGGACTTATACCGTCGGTAGGCGCTGAGTTCGATGATATCGCGCAGTTCAGGGTTCCACGGCAGCACAGACAGGAGCCTATCTTGGGAAAGGTATAGACCGGTTTGGTCACTTTCAACGCTTAAGTTATACGCAGCTCGGTGCTCCCCAGGGATACTGCAGGGCTCCCCATGGAGCTGGCTGTTCTGCCCTAAAGGCAGGACAGCCCCAAAGGCAGAGATCCGTACCGATCCAGGAATCAGGTACAGACCCGTGATGGGTTGGAACTCGGTCAGTATAGGTTCGTCAGGTCGAAACTCTTCGACGACACAGAGCGCAGCCAAGAGGTGTTGGGTCCAGGGCGAAGCCGCCTGAAAACAAGGCAGCTTTTTTAGCAAATCAAGCCGCTGCTCCTGCAGGGCTTGCTTGTCCTGGGGGCCTGTGTGTTCGACAGGGGTAAAAAAAGAAGGTTCTTCGGATTTTGTGATTTCACTGCCCAGGTAATCAGCTAATTGGTCGTCATTTTTTAAGTCTGATATAATATTGCTAAATAAGTCGTAGGCGCTGTACGCCAATTCCATCTTTTGCTTTGAGTCCATGCTACTCCAGCCAGAAACCTCTAAAAAACGCTCCAAAGCGGGAGCAAGTTGTTTGGGGTTGTCTGGGAGATCCATAGATACCTTAGGCTGGATACTTGATAGATTAGAAGGAACAGGGTAAGCCAATACATAAAGGGAAATTCACCTAAGGATTCCAGAATTTGTGCAGAAATTCAATCAACAAAAAACGAAGTGGAAATAAACCAGAAAAACCTAAAAATAATGATTGTAGACGACTCCTTAGGGATTCGGCTGCTGGCGAAGAAATTATTTCGTAACTTAGGCTATGAAGAAGTCGAAGTGTTGGAAGATGGTTTTTTTGCGTTGGAGCTTTTGCAGTCTTGGCCTGCTGACTTAGTGGTGATTGATTGGTCGATGCCAAAAATGAGTGGTCTTGAATTGCTGGGTCGGCTGCGTAAAGACTCAAAATTTTCCGAAATCCCGGTGCTGTTAGTCACCGCTGAGGAAGAACCGGGGGAAATGTTAGAGGCGCTGCGTGCAGGGGCTGATAGTTATATGACCAAACCCTACGACGCAACCATTCTCCAAGAAAAAATTGCCCGGGTGTTTGAATACCGGGCGCAAAAATCAAAACGGCCAAGCCTGCCTTCTTTTTAGCGGTTCAAGATCGCTAGGGATTCTTGGTGGCCTGTGTGGGCGTACATATCAAAACTGGTTATTTTTTGAACCTGAAACCCTCCTTGTGCCTTGAGCTTCCCCAAGTCCCTGACTTGGGTCTGTAAATCGCAGCTGAGGTAGATGATCTGGTCTACATTGGAACGACAAGTTGTCTCGATCAGCTCTGTGGCCATCCCTGACCGAGGTGGATCAACCACCAAAAGCTGAGCCTCACGGGGCAAAGTCGCCTGCTCCGCTTTTTGCGCCTTGATGGTCCCTGAGCCCACAGCCAAACGTTCAAGATTTTGGTTCCCCCTTTTGGCCGCCTTCACGCTGGCCTCAAAACCATGATACTCTTTGGCCATCGGGGCCACAACGTGGCTGATTGTCCCCGAACCGGCGTAGTGCTCACAGATCGAGTCATAGCCTTCGGTGGCCTCTTGGATCGCTTTTAAAATCAGCGAGACCACCGCCGGGTTGGACTGAGCAAACAGCCCTGCATCTAAAGACACATCCCCAAATCCATAGTTTTCGCTCACCTGCTGGCCAAACCCTGGTTGGGGTTTCTGGCGATTTTTCTGGTTCCAAACCAAGGCGATTTGCCCACTTCGGTGTGACTCAATGGCCATCAAGTCCCCCAGCTTTTCAGCGACCCCAGGGAGTTCGGTGATCGATTTTTTGATGCCTTCACTCAAAACTTTGCAATGTGGTATCGGCAGGACTTGAGAGCTTCGGTACCGGTTTAAACCAATTTGCCCCCCGATAGGCTTCAAACTCGCTTTGTGTCGGTAAAACCAAACTTGAGGGCTGGCGACAATTTCTGGCTCAACGTCAATTTTTTGCCGTTGCAGTTGTTCCTTCATTTGATCTTTTTTGAGGGCCAGTTGGTCTTCATAAGACAAGTGTAACAATCCGCAACCCCCGCAGGTGGGGAAGTGAGGGCAGGCTGGTTCGATCCTCTGCTCGCTGGGATCAATCACTTGAATCAGCCGAGCTTCCATGTGTTTTTTCCCGGTCTTCACCGGCTCAATCAAGACGGTCTCACCAGGTAACACAGCCCCGACAAACACTGCCTTGCCTTCATGGAACCCCATCGCTTGGCCGGGCCATGCCCATCGTTGGGCGGTAAATTCAAAACTCATGGCTGTCCTTTGGATTGGTTGATCATCGCTTTTAACTCTTCGAAGGTTGGGTAAATGAAACGCCAATAGGCGACTAGTTTATCTTTAGGGAAGTCGTCAGGCAGGGGAGGACGGTTTCGGACACCCATGACGGCGTATACCACCATCAAAGCCATGTCTGGGCTGACATTTTGGTCCATCACTTCGTAGCCTTCTAAGTGCCCGTCTCTGCCCAGCGTGATTTTGACCCACACAAATCCGCCGTCCGGGTAATCCCCTCGCAGGTAGTCGGTGGATCCAACCCAACGTTTCGAAAGGGCGACCGCCCAGTTTTGCATGAAACGTTTGTAGTTCCACTGGTAGCTGTTGATGGCAAATTTAAGGCCATCTTTCCCGGTGGACTCAGGTGCCTGGAGCTTTAAGGCGTTTTTGAGTTCATCCAGCTTGGTTTGTTTGCTGTTGGAGGCCTTTGTTCCAAACTCGGCAGCCCCGCCTTTGGGTGCGCTGTTTCGGGTGTTCGGGGTGATCTGATCTGGCTTGCTAGAGAGCACCTGCTCTTCGTCAGGGAGCCTCTCCTTTTGGGGGGGCTGTCGCTTGTGTTTTGGTTTGGGTTTTGCTTTTTCTGGGGCCTTGAAGCTAGACAAATCTAGGCTCAAAGGGGCGAGCTCCGGCGTAGGGTCAAACCGCTGGTTTGCCCAGCGACCGACGCTTGGTAAACTGGATATGTGGGCCAATAAAGCGATCAAGAGGGCGGCCCCCCAAGCCAAATACTCAGTCCGTCGTGGTCCCAAAAGCTACCTTTTCGAATTTCGCTTGCCGGAGGTGGTCTAACAGCTCGATGACTTGTCCGTGGGGGACTGCCTTATCGATGTTCAGGGCCACTTTTTTGGAACGGTCAAACAGGGGGTTTTTTAAGGTTTTGCCTAGCTCTGCCCAAGGGACATGGGTTCCATTGATGCTTAGGTGCTCTGTGTCTTTCATGGTGATCAACAGGCGGGTTTGTAGAGCTAACTTTTGGCTGGTTTTTGCTACCGGTAACTCCAAAGGGACCGCCTCTTGTTCAGCAAACTTTGTGCTGACAGCAAAAAAGATAATCAACAAAAACAATACATCAATCAAGGCTGTCAAGTTGATCTGAGTCCGCCGAGTTTTGACTTCAGCGATTTTCATGGCGAACCAACTGAGGGTAATATTGATCCAGCAAGTCATTGACTTGGTCTTCTACCTTGAGTAGTAAATTTTCGATATGCCTGGTGAGCAGGTTTGCGGCGATCAGAGCGGGAATCCCGATCACCAAGCCCGCTACGGTGGTCAGTAGGGCCTGGGAAATACCAGAGCTCAACGCTTCCATCTTTGCGTGTCCACTGGCTGAGAGTTGTGCAAAAACTTCGACCATACCTAAGGCAGTCCCCAAAAGCCCCAGCAGCGGTGCAACCCCGGCGATGGTGTCGAGATAAACAACCCCACGTTCCAATCGGTTTTTGGCTTTCCGAGACAGATCCGAGATCCGCTCTTCAAGCCGTGGAAGCTCAATCGGCAGGTAAGGAACCAAAGGGGTCAACAATTGGTCGATCAGGGTGTTGGGGTTCGATTTAGGCAGGTTATCTTTGTCTATTCCTGCGGCGATCCAGCGGCTCCACAGTTCGAAGTTCTTCTGTGAAAGCAGCGGCAAAGAACGCAGCACAATCAACCGTTCCAGGGTGAGGGTGAAGCTCACCAAAGAACACAGTAAGAGCGGGTACATCATGACCCCGCCCTGTTCAAAAAGCGATAAGACAGCTTGGTACATCAGAAATCCATTGGGTTTGTGTTGGGCAAGGTTAGCGAGTTTTCGAGCCTACGCCTAGCCCTCTTTTTGTATCCTTTTGTAATCAAGTGTACCTTGAATTTACACTCGAAGGTTCGAAAATGAACGACCTCATCCTGTTCCAAATTTTGAACGACGCTGAATTGTACGTTTGGTGACGGTATCAAACTCTGCAGCCGAAGCCCAATTTTCCATCCCAGGTACAGACCCTACCGGTCAAACATACAAACCTGCTTGATTTCAAGGGCAGGTCTTTTTTTCATGGAATTTTACCAAGGTAAAGGTGTATCACCGGGCTCAATCTGATCGCTTGGGTTGCTCTTGGGACGCTCGGAATCGAATGTTTTATCTTCATCTAAGGGATTTTCCCTATAGAAAAAGTAGCCAGAGTATTGTGAGTTAAGTGAAGTGTTTTGCATAAAACAGAATAGAGTGCCGTTTGTTTTTAGTTTACCTAACTGACATCATGAATATGCACTCTAAAAAAAAATCACCAAGTTGATTCGGTCATTCGCTTTTCTACCGTTTTATGGAGAATTTAGTATGGTTTTATGGTTGAAAATGGTACTGTCTAACCTGCAAACTGCGTTTCTTTTCCTTTGCTAAACAGGTTCAAAAATGACAGAGTCCTGGATGCAACTTTCACTGTCAAACTTGCCATGTTAAATCATCTTACAATCCAAACCAAAATTCTTTTGGTGTTATCGGTCCCTTTATTGATGCTTGCGGGGCTGAGTCTTTGGTCTTATCAAGTTGGTTCGGAAGTTTACGACTCGGCGGAACAGGCGGGTAACGTCAACGTACCTTTTGCTATCAAGGCGAAGACGTTGGATAAAAACGTGATCCAAATCCAACAGTTTTTAACCGACATCTCCGCAACCCGAGGCCAAAACGGCCTGGATGACGGGTTTGAACAGGCTGAAATCAACTACACTGCCTTCATGAAAGGGCTGGAAGAGTTTGAAGTCTATTATACAAAAACTGAGGGCAACGTTGAGCTTGCGGAACTAGCAGCCATCAAAGAACGGGTGATTGCCTATTATACTATGGGTCAAAAAATGGCCCATGCCTATATTGATGGTGGTGCGCCTGCTGGCAACCAGCTGATGGGGGATTTTGATAGCACCGCAGTTGCTTTGAGCGAGGTGTTGGAGCCCTTCACGTTGAAACAAGTCGCTTTAGCCCAAAAGCAGCTCAGTTATTCGACAACAAAGTTACAAGAATACCAAACCAGAAACTTGGTTTTTTCTTGGGGTGCCATTGGCTTGAGTCTGCTGATTGGGTTGTGGGTGACCCGTGGGATCACCAGTGCGTTGAAAGAACTGAAGTCTTTGGTGGAACATGTTGAAAAGAATAAAGACTTAGGCCCGGTGGCCGAAGCGGAAGGCATCGACGAATGTGCCACCACCCGGCGTTCTTTTAACGGGTTGGTGAACACCTTTAACCAATTGATCCGTTCGGTGTTGGGCCAAACCGACACATTGTCTGCCGCTGCAGCCGAGCTGAGTGCGACCATGGACGATGTCAGGCAGGTCTCTGAGGGGGTCAACCAGGGGAGCGAGGATTCCTATGGTGCGATCAAACAAGTCAACCAAGATGTACAGGCTCTTGCGCAATCAGGGGAGCGAATGCAAGGTCAGACCGATGAAATTGTCGACTTGGTTAAGGCGGCTGTCGCTGACACTGAGGAGAGTAAAGCCGCCTTGGTGAATATCGAAGCAGCGATGAAAAAAATCGCCGACTCTACCCATCAAGTCGTCCAGTTCACCGAAGAAATTGCAAAAATCGGGACCCAAACCAACCTGCTGTCCTTAAACGCAAGCATCGAAGCGGCGAAAGCGGGCGAATATGGACGTGGTTTTGCGGTGGTTGCCCAAGAGGTCAAGGCGCTTTCTGATAAAAGTGCAGAAGTGATTCTGGAGATCAACAACCTGAATGAGACCAGCTCCTCTCATGTGAAAACGGGGAACTTGGTGGTTGGAGACGCCAACCGAGTGATTGGTCAGTTGATCGAAAAGGTCAGCCTGATCACAACCAAGATTGATGAAGTTGCTTCTGAAGTGGCGGAGCAACAACAGGGTACCAACGAAATCGGCCAGTCTGTGGAGCAGATCGACCGGGTGTCTTTGGCCAACAGCGCATCGATGAACCAATTAGCCTCCTCCATCGGGCAGGTTGACGAGACGATTCATGAATTGAGCAAAATGGCCGAAGAGGTTCAAACACAGATGGAGTTATTTAAGGTTTAAAGGGCGGAATCAAGGGGCTTTTGGGGGCTCCATTGACTTTCGTTGTTCTCTATTCTACAGTATTCCATAATCATTATCTATCGGTGAATCAAGTTGAAGTTAAACCAGCGTTCTCTTATTGTGTTGATCATGTTCACTTTGGCTGGCTATTTGCTCGTTGCTGAGTGTAGCTTGCTCAATCGGGCCGCTGGTATGCCTGGTGAAACGGTCGGACAGATGAGTGGCATGTCGGCCCAACAAACCATGCCCCATAACATGGGGATGATGGACCATAGCCAGTCCCATGAGGGCTCTAGTGAAATGCTTTGTTGTGTCGACCTGCAATGGGTTGTGAAGACTGTTGCAGAGTTGAGTTCAAACTTGATCTTTTTTGTTGTGTTGTATTGGGCATTGGTGCGGCTCTTTTGGCTGTCCGTCCCTAGCAAAGTAGTCGTATCCTCTTTTTACTCCCCCTCCCCTCCTAGTTTAGTCCGGTTAAAAGTCCTGTTGCTCTGTTAAAAATTGGTTTGAGTGGTATCTATTAGGCCTGTAGTTGCGCCTAATGCTTGACTAATCTTTATGGAGGCATCTGATGACCAGAGCCCTTTTAATTACCCTGTTATTATTGGTTCCCCCTTATTTATTTGCTGCGGGGCCGAGCTATCAACGATCTGGCTTTCAAATATCAGCGGTCCAGATAGACCCCGAGACCCCGGAAGTTGGGGATAACGAACTTCGGTTTCGTCTGTCTTCGGCCAAAGACTCCAAGCCCCTAGGCCCTGAAGCAACCGTCGAGGTCGAGGTGTTTATGCCTGAAATGGGGACCATGCCTCGGATGTCGATGACAGCGACCGCCGAACTGCAAGAAGACGGGAGCTACCTTGCGGAATTGGAAATCTCGATGGCCGGGTCATGGGAAGTTCCGGTTCGGATCAAAAAACAAGGAAAAACGGTGGCGGAATTTCCTTTTTCTGTGACCATCGGCTCCAAGGGGTTGCTGTATAAAGGCCCCAAAGACAAAGCAGAATCTACAGACCCCACTGGCCCCAATGTATATTTATCGAACAAACGTCAGCAGCTGATTGGGGTTGAATTAGGCAAGGCCGAGCGTAGGCATGTATACAAACGGTTGTTGACCGTGGCCCGGATTGAGCTGGACGAATCGAGGGTGTTTGATATCACCCTGAAATACACTGGCAAGGTCGAGCGGTTGTTTGCTAACCGAGAAGGCCAGTTTATCCGTAAAGGGCAACCTTTGTTTTCTGTTTACTCCCCCGCATTGTTCGAGGCCCAACAGATTTTTTTGCAGCTCGATAAATTGCCTCGGCGCACCGGGTCGGACAAAGTTCTGTACCGGTCGGCGAAAGAAAAGCTGTTGTTGTGGGACTTCACCGAAGCGGACCTGAAAGCCTTACGGGCCAAACAACACCCGCCCAGGGCACAGGTGATCATCAGCCCTTTTTCTGGGTATATCGTGAAAAAATCGCTCAACGAAGGCCGGTTTGCCAAAAAGGGAGAATCCTTGTTCCAAATTGCGGACCTGTCGAAACTCTGGGCGATGGCTGAGGTCTTTGAATACGAAGCGGGAGAGGTGAAACAAGGGGACCCGGTGACTTTGAGTTTAGCTTATCAAGCAGGGGTCAACGTTGAGGGGATGGTCAATTATTTATACCCCTACCTTGACCCAAGGACCCGGACTTTGAAGCTGAGGATTGAAGTGGATAACCTAAGCTTGATGTTGAAACCGGGCATGTACGCCGACGTGGAAATACGCTCGGATCAGGGGGAGCGGTTGATGTTACCTCGCCGGGCGATTTTGTTTTCTGGGCGACATAAATATGTGTTCACCACCAAAGGCAAGGGGTACTTCAGCCCTGTAGAAGTCACAACAGGCCAAACGGACGGTGAATGGGTTGAAATTTTAACGGGGTTGGAAGCAGGGACCCAGGTGAGCTTTTCGGCAAATTTTTTGATCAGCTCAGAGGCACAACTCCGGGGTGCCCTGCCTCGTTTCGGGGAACCAGAAGAGGTGGCCCAATGATCGAAAAAATAATCCGACTATCGGTCAAACATTGGGGCTTGGTGATTGCTGTCTCGATGGCTTTTGCTTTGCTGGGCTTTAAGTCGCTGCAAACAACCGCATTGGACGCTATCCCCGACCTATCGGATATCCAAGTGATCGTGTACACCGAGTGGGGCGGGCAAAGCCCAGATTTAGTGGAGGACCAAGTCACCTACCCGATCATCACCAG
>Ga0316203_1002143_pt1 | contig 10891 bp, 12 predicted proteins | sample 6monrhotite_MG_FD_204940 | JGI IMG/M metagenome (GOLD analysis project Ga0316203, IMG submission 204940) | Microbial mat bacterial communities from mineral coupon in-situ incubated in ocean water Damariscotta River, Maine, United States -... | ecosystem: Environmental > Aquatic > Marine >... | reverse complement strand
GAAACGCTTCCCGGCGATTTTGCTGATGATGCGCGCAGCCTGCTGTCTCGTTTGCTGGATGGTTTTGGCGGTTGGTTCCGTACAGAAGAGGAACGCGCCGCGCTGAACCGGACGCTGGAAGAAGAAGTGATTTCAGCGATACGGGGCGAAGCTGTCGCAGGCGTTCGGCGGCAACCGGATGGATCGCGCGTTGTGTCAGTAACCGTCCCAATCCAGCCTGTGCGCGCTGTCGTCGGCGTCGTCACATTGGAATCGTTCGACCTTGATGAAATCATCGCCGATGAACGCAGCGCGCTCTTCCCCTTTATTCTGATGGCAGCACTTGTCAGTATACTAACGTCGCTAACACTCACAGTATTTATTGCCCGGCCGATCCGGCGATTGGCCAAGGCAGCGCGCCGCGTCCGGCAAGCGAAGGGCCGGCGCGTGGAAATGCCGTCTCTGGCAGGACGCCGCGACGAAATCGGCGAATTGGGTGAGGCCATGCGCGAAATGACGGCAGCGCTTTATGACCGCATGGATGCCATCGAACAATTTGCCGCCGATGTCGCTCACGAGCTGAAGAACCCGCTAACCTCTATTCGGTCGGCGGCGGAAGTTTTGCCCAAAGCCAAGACAGATGATCAACGGACGCGCCTTCTTGGCGTAATTGCCTCTGATGTGCGCCGAATGGATCGACTGATAACAGATATTTCCCGCGCCTCGCGCCTGGATGCCGAACTGTCCCGAGAGGATGTTGACCGGGTCGATCTGGCGCAATTGATGCGCGACACGGTCAGCGCCTATGAAGCGTCGCGCTCAGACGAGCCGGAATTGGTGTTTAATACGACTTTGGACCATGTATTTGTCGAGGGACGCGCTGCACCACTGGGGCAAGTCATCCGCAATCTCATCGATAATGCCATCACCTTCTCACCGGAAGATGGAACCATCCGCATCGCGATGAGCGTCTCGGAAAGTGGTCTGATCAAAATGGTGATCGAGGACGATGGGCCCGGAATTCCACCAGATAATCTGGAAACGATCTTCAAGCGTTTTTATACGGAAAGACCCGCTGGAGCAGCTTTTGGGTCCCATTCCGGCCTGGGTCTGGCCATTGCGCGCCAGATTATTGGTGTGCATGGCGGCGAAATCCATGCCGAGAACCACACCAACGAAGATGGCCAAATTTCCGGAGCTCGTTTCACCGTTACTCTGCCACGGGCTGCGCAAATATGATGTCGGCATGAAAAACTGCTTTTCGCCGACCCAATCCCGCGATTTAATCAAATCGTCTAGGGGTGAGGCATGATCGGGTTATTGATCGTTACACATGGTGATCTGGCGCGCGAATTTATCGCCGCAACCGAGCATGTTGTCGGGCCGCTAGAGCATTGTGACGCCATATGTATTGGCGCCGACGATGATCTGGAAGATCGACGCAACGATATTCGTGATTGCATTCAGACGCTTGATACCGGCAAGGGCGTGCTCATTTTGACGGATATGTTTGGCGGAACCCCGTCCAATCTGGCGATTTCCCAAATGACACCCGGCAAAGTCGAAGTTTTGGCAGGCATTAATCTGCCGATGATGATCAAGCTGGCGGAATCTCGGCAATCGCTGCCTCTGGATGAATTGGCGGAAGCTGGCGAGACTGCGGGACAGCGATATATCGCGCGCGCATCGAAAGTGCTCGAAGGCGCCAACAAATAGTGCGATGTTCCAAAACGGTTTCGATTACCAATGAGCGGGGCTTGCATGCCCGCGCTTCGGCGAAATTCGTCGAGATGGCGACAGGTTATATCGCCCTTATCCAAGTCCAACGCGGTGAGGAGATCGTTGAGGCCTCCTCCATCATGGATTTACTCATGCTGGCCGCAGGGCCGGGCACCGACATCACCATCATCGCAGATGGTGATGATGCCGAAGCGGCCGTCTCTGCTTTAGCTCAACTCGTTGAAGACAAATTCTACGAATCTGTCTGACGCGGGGTCTCGCTGTCGTCGGAAGTCGTCGGCGTTGCGTCCGCAGCGGCCTCTGCAGTTTCCGTCATAAACGGATCCGCAACCTCATCACTGGTGGAATTTTGCAATGTCGGCGGCACAATGGGTGCAGCCTCTACGGCATCACCCGCATCAGTCGCGTCGGCGACATCTTCTACATCCACAATATCGCTGGATGACATCAGCGTTTCGCCCGGTCCCGCATCTGGTGACACAAAGGCATGGACCTCTTCGGCCGCAGGCGTTTCTGCTTCTGGTTCGGGAATGGGTGCCAATTCGGGCTCAACCTCAACATCCAAAGCAGGCGTTGGGGCCTGCATTGCCGACGCCGTAGCGGTTGCTGCCACATCCGTCGTTTCTGGCTCTATGGCAATTGGAGCTTCGGCGTGTACAGGATCGTCGGTTTGGGCGTCGTCGGCTGCCGGAGCCGGAGCCGGAGTTGGGGCGTGCATGGCCGAGGCCGCTGCAGTCGTCGCAATAGCTGCACCAACAGGTAGAATGGCGGCGTCGCTCGAATTAGGCTCTGCGGCGGCGTCGCCAGATTCGCCAGTTTCGCTGACCGCGCGGTTTGCCAAAGGTGGTGGCGGCGGCATGACCATGTCGCGATCGGATGTATCTTCAACACCCAAATCTTCTGAAGGAGATTGCATTGACGGGACCGGCGCTGGATCAGCGTCGTCAGCGTCCACTGTGTCCACTCTAGCCGCTGCGAGTTCGTCATCGCTCGGCAGGTCGTCTTCTGCCACGTCTTCGTCGGAAACTTCCTCCAGCACAGCGCCAGCTGCGACCATTGTCGCCGCAGGAGCCGCGACGGTTTCAGCGGGTGGATGACGCAGAATATTTTCGCTCAATCGCGAAATACGGCTTTCGAAACGGCCCGCATCCCGCGTGCGATTGATAAAGCCACCCAGACAGAAAATCAGTGCAACACCGGCAAGTGTCAGCATGGCGGGGGTGAGCGGCGATTCCGTACCCAGCGCCAAGCCTGTTGCGATAGCCGCAAAGACGAAGACAGGCGCCCAGATTATCCGCCATGAACGTGCAAAATAGGTGATCAATGCGACGAAAGTCAGCGGAATGACAAAAGCCAATGCCTGCACAGACAACCAGCCCGGCAAACCAATTTGGCCAAAAATGCCATTGAAGCCGGGAATAACCGATGCCAGATCAAAGCCTTGCAAGGCAGGAATTTGAGCGGCGATAAAAGCAAAAATGTTGAAATCGGGCAGTGACGCAAAAATACCGGGATCAACTTCCAGCATGAAAAGGCGAATGTCCGGCCAGGCAAACGTGATCGCTGCGACCATGAATAATATCATGGCCAGCCACCAGTTTGTGGCACGGGTAATGCCACTACGAGCCAGCACAGCGGTCGCTTCAGGCGCGGTGCGTGTCCAGGCATTGCGGTCATGATTGATCACAGCGACGGGGCGGGATTCGTGTTCCGGCCCGCTTTGCGCGCGAAGAACAGTGACGGTCTCTCCGGTCTCAAGCGGCGTGTCAGGACGGGACAGGCGCATGGAATGCGATCCGCCATCTGCATCCCGGATTTCGTGCTCACCGCGGCGATTGCCTTCGCCTGCGGTGACACCCGGAGATGCATAAAAATCAACACGTTTACGGCCAAAGCCGAGGCTGGCATGCGCCCCTGGAATACTCGACATAAACCCACCCTTCAAATTACTCTGCGCGGCTATTTTGCTCTGCGCGACGGCCCGAAAACGCCGGACGCCCGTCTACTATACAAGATTTAGGCCGCCAGAGTCATGGGCCTGACATAAACTTTGTCTTTGGCAGTTCAGTCCCTACATTGTGCGCTGTCGCTCTGCATGCTAACGGGCGGCCCAATGTTGTCCCCTATCCGGCCGGGAGTCCCCGCCCCGGAGGGCCAAAGCTCTCCCGATCATCCTGATGGAAGGACCTTTTATGTCTGATTATCAAGTCAAAGACCTGTCGCTGGCCAAGTGGGGCCGCACCGAAATCGACATGGCGGAAATTGAAATGCCAGGCCTGATGGCTCTGCGCGAAGAATATGGCAAAGACCAGCCGCTAAAAGGCGCACGTATTGCTGGCTCATTGCACATGACCATTCAGACCGCCGTTCTGATTGAAACCCTGACAGCGCTTGGCGCAGAAGTGCGCTGGGCCTCCTGCAATATCTTCTCGACCCAAGATCATGCGGCCGCTGCGATCGCCGAAACCGGCGTACCGGTGTTCGCCCACAAGGGTGAGACGCTGGAAGAATACTGGGATTTTGCCGACAAAATCTTCACCTGGCCCAATGGCGAAACCGCCAACATGATTCTCGATGATGGCGGCGATGCCACCATGTATCTGATCCTTGGTGAGAAGGCGGAAAATGATCCGTCCGCTCTTGGCGAGCCGAAATCGGAAGAAGAAACTTATCTCTTCGCGCAAATCCGCAAGCGCATCGCCGAAACACCGGGCTGGTTTGCCAAGGCCAAGGCCGCCGTTAAAGGCGTCTCCGAGGAGACAACCACCGGCGTGATGCGCCTCTATCAAATGCAGAAACGCGGCGAGCTGCCCTTCCCGGCGATCAATGTGAACGACTCGGTCACCAAGTCGAAATTCGACAATCGCTATGGCTGTCGTGAAAGCCTGGTGGATTCAATCCGTCGTGGCACAGACGTCATGATGGCGGGCAAAACTGCCCTCGTTTGCGGCTATGGCGATGTCGGCAAAGGTTCAGCCGAATCGTTGTCACAAGCCGGTGCCCGCGTGGCCGTGACGGAAGTGGATCCGATTTGTGCTCTGCAGGCTGCGATGGACGGTTATTCCGTCGTATGCGTCGAAGACGTTGTCGATGATTGCGATATCTTCGTTACCGCCACTGGCAATAAGGACGTTTTGACCGTGGATCAGATGCGCGCCATGAAAGACATGGCGATCGTTTGTAATATTGGCCATTTCGACAATGAAATTCAGGTCGAAGCCCTGCATAATTTCAAATGGACCAATGTGAAGCCGCAGGTCGATCTGGTGCAATTCCCTGAAGGTAACCGGATCATTCTTCTGTCTGAGGGCCGTTTGGTGAACCTTGGTAATGCCAATGGTCACCCGTCCTTCGTGATGTCGGCCTCTTTTACCAACCAGACGCTGGCTCAGATCGAGTTGTGGCTGCGTGGTGATCAGTACGGCAATGAAGTCTACATCCTGCCCAAGCATCTGGATGAGAAAGTGGCCGCTCTTCACTTGCCAAAACTGGGCGCAAAGCTGACCGTGTTGTCAGACGAGCAAGCCGAATATATCGGCGTTGAGCAGAAAGGCCCCTATAAGGCCGAGCATTACCGCTACTAGGCTCAACATACAGACTGCTACAGACGCGCCCCGGACACGTTCCGGGGCGTTTTCTTTTTCGGAAATACCGCTAGCGTGCGACCATGATCAAGTTTGTGACCTGTCTTCTCCCGGCCCTCCTTCTCGCCGGATGTTCATCTCTGGCGTCCTTGCCCGGCACCGATCGTCTGGATCCGCGATCCGCGCCCTTTATGCCAGCTCAACCCTTTCCGGTGCCCGCCAATGTGGAACGCCTGATCGGGCCGGAGGATTGTCAGGGCGCACAGCTGGCGGCACAGGAATTTGAGATGCCGGATTATCCTGTGCGGGCCTATTCGCGTGGTCTTCAGGGCTGGGTCGTGGTCCGCTTCCACGTTTATGACACAGGCCGACCCGCGCGCGTGCGCGCCGCCGAAGCCGTTCCTGCCGGGCATTTTGAAGCTGCCGCCGTCCGCGCTGTCGAGGACTGGCGCTTTCGCCAATTGCCCGAGGGTCAGGCGCTCTCGAACTGCGTAGTGTTATTCGAGTTCCGCAATGGCGCGGTTCGCGTTAGATAGCGCTCATGGCTGATGATGATTTTACCCGGCTGCTGGATGAAATTCCGCTGCTCTATAAAGTTCGCGCTTTTGCCGATGGGCTCGCCGATGCGCGCCTCTTCATGCGACTGGGCGACCCGTTGGACGATCGCGAACGCGATCTGACCCGCACCTATCTGGACGGACTGGGCTTTCCCCATGCCGAGCCGGGGCTTTTGTCCAATTGGGAAGAAGCCGCGGAAGCCGCCGAGGCTATCGGCTTCAACCCGGAAGGCTGGGAAGCAGAAGAAATGCTCCGTGTCGGCCTCGCGTCGGAAGCCTCTGTGAGACTGGACGAGGACGGGATACAGACCGTTCTGGAATATGTTGGAATGAGAGCGGGTGAAGCGGCACAGGATGCCGTCGCCTACTCGGCTTCACTCGGCGATATGAGCGACGAAGCTGTGCTCAACGCTGCTGCAGGCTCGCTAATACAGGCCGCCAATGGTGCAGCGCTGGTGATTATGGCTGAAGCCGAAGATGATGATCCACCGCATCCTTTCCTTGCTCGCTGGCGCCTCTTCGTGCGCGGGCGCTGGCCGGTCGGGCTGGCCGGATCGACCTATAATATTCTCTGATTGGATTTGCCGATGACGACGCTTTCGATTGCCAGCTGGAATATCAATTCTGTTCGCCTGCGGGCCGAACCACTGATCGCGCCCTTTGTCGCCGCCGCCTCGCCGGATGTTCTCTGCCTGCAGGAAATCAAATGCCAGAATCATGAATTCCCGGAAAAAGCGTTCCGTGAAATGGGCTATGAGCATTTCCACGTGCGCGGCCAGAAGGGCATGCACGGGGTCGCCATTGCGTCGAAATATCCGCTGGAAGATCTCGGCGATGAAGGCATTTGCCCGCGCGAGGAGGCGCGCCATCAGCGCGTTGGCGTGAAGGGTGTCGAGCTTCACAATTTCTATATTCCCGCCGGTGGCGATGAGCCGGATATCGAGACCAATCCGCGCTTTGCTCACAAGATGGAGTTTCTGGAGCGGACGACGGATTATTTCGCGGCGCGCGATACCCAGTCAGACAAGATCGTCATTCTGGGTGATTTCAACATCGCGCCGTATGAGCACGATGTCTGGTCACACAAACAGCTTTTGAAAGTTGTCTCTCACACGCCCGGTGAGGTCGATATTCTCAACAGAATGCTGGCCGCTGGAGATTTCATCGATGTCGCCCGCGAAGTCATTCCCGAACCCGAAAAAATCTATACGTGGTGGAGTTATCGCTCGAAGGATTATCGGGCTTCAAACCGGGGCCGCCGTCTGGATCATATCTGGGTGACACCAGCGCTCAAGGATGCCGCTTTGGCACGCGGCCGCGACGGATTTCGGATTTACGAGCCGGAACGCGCGCGGACAAAACCCTCCGACCACGTCCCCATCGTGCTGGATCTGATGCTTTAGCGAAACCTCAGACGCGCGCCCTGTACGGCGCCATTATCTGTTTCGCGCTCATAACGCGCCTGTTCCGCTTCAACTTCACGATTAAACTGACCCCGCTGGCTCTCAACTTCGGCCCGAATTGTATGGCAGGACGGGGCGGGTGGAATAGCGGCAAGCCGGTCCGACAGCCGTGAAGCCGCATCGCGAAAACGCTCCACATGGCCTTGCTCATGACTTTCCAGAGCGACTTTGAAACGTTGCCATTCGGTGCGCATGCCTTGCGGCCCGTGTGCTTCTTCGCGCCAGAGCGGGTAGGTGATGTCGATATCCAGCGTCAAATCAACCTGCATCAAGCGACAGACATCTCCGCCAAAGGCAAAATCATAGCGAATGGTGAGCCCGCCGCGCGTTGTGGCCATCACCGCCGGATTGGGGCGGTTTCTAAATGAGGTGATCAAATGCTCCGGCGACAGGCCGGTCACTTCATAATGATGGACATCCAGCGTCTCTGCCTGTGTCACAGGCGCCTGGGCCGCAGACACACCGCAGCTGAATGCCAGCCATAGGCATACGCAGACAACTCTCATTTCACACTCGAATTCACATCAGATTTAGGCGCTCACATTGGCGGCTTACTGCCGACGAGTCACCCCATTCTAAAGAATAAACCTAGCGGCGAATGGGGAGTGGGCGCGATATCCGGGGCAAACCGCCGGTTTGTCGATCATAATTACGGTGCGATACCTGCAGCGCATCAAGCAGCGCGTCCAATGTGGAATCGACCATTGCACGAAGGTCCGCGCAATTTTCCTGGGTGGGTATAGCCGAGAGGCGTTGGGCAATTATCTGTGCGCCTTGCCGGGATATTTCAACATGACCCTGACCGTGTAGCTCAACTTGCTCGATATATGCGTCCCAGCGGCGGCGTAATGACCGGTTTGCGCTGTCGTAATCAACCCATTCAGGAGCAGAAATGGTGGTGTGAGCCGTCATTGACCCACCTGTAATCCAGCAGCCTTCGCCGACGCGCTGATCATAATAGGGCGAGGCATGAACGTCGAAATTATAGTCTGACCGCAGCACCATGTTGGAATTAATGAAATCAATCAGCTCGTCTTCTGTTCGCCCACTAATTTGCCAATTCTCTTCGGCGGTTGTGATGTCAACGGAGAGCGCGGTCTGCCCAGTCGCGTTTCCTGCTAGCCCTAGCGCAGAGAGGAATGCGAGGAGGCAGACACATCGCATCATGATTGCAGACGATACCCGCCGCTTTCGGTGATCAGGAGACGCGAACGCGCAGGATCGGGCTCTATCTTCTGGCGGAGCCGATAAATGTGGGTTTCCAGCGTGTGGGTCGTGACGTTGGGATTATAGCCCCAAACCTCGTGCAAGAGCTCGTCACGTGAAACCGGCTTTCCGCCGGAGCGATAGAGGTATTTGAGGATGTTGGTTTCTTTTTCCGTCAGGCGAACCTTCCGTTCGTCAGCCGTAATCAAGAGTTTCATCGACGGCTTGAACTCATACGGCCCGATCTGGAAGATCGCATCTTCGCTTTGCTCATGGCTGCGCAGATGAGCCCGCACACGCGCCAGAAGCACCGAGAATTTAAAGGGCTTGGTGACATAGTCATTGGCGCCCGATTCCAGACCGAGGATCTGATCGGCGTCTGTGTCCTGCCCGGTCAGCATGATGATCGGCGCGGTGACGCCATTCTTGCGCATCAGGCGGCAAGCCTCGCGGCCATCCATGTCCGGCAATTCCACGTCCAGCAGGACGATATCGACCCGCTCATCGCGAGCCGTCTTGATGCCCTTGGTCGCTGTGTCCGCATCGCGGACTTCAAATTCATCATGAAACCCGAATTGTTCAATCAGGGTCTCGCGGAGATCGTCGTCATCGTCGACGCAAAGAATCGTTTTTTTCGCACTCATATTCTGATCATGCCACTTTTATTGGATGGGAGGCAATTGCTGCCGGCCGGCTGTAATTTCCCGGCAGAAATGACCGGCCTGTCGATCACGGTCAAGCCCACAAAAGCGTGTTCGCCGCGTCATCGGACCGTGAAAAATGGCCGCAATTTTGCATGGTTAACGCCCAACACGTTAGAGCGGCTTCGCTTCACGACGTGAAACCTCCGTGGTGGGGGAGGCGATCGGGACGCTGCTTTTAGCGCTTATGTGCTTGCTGGCGTCCCGCGCCAACCGCCGCTTTATGCGTTCATTTTTCGGGAAACCGTTTGCATGACCCGATTTATCGTCACCTCTGATGGCCAGTTCCAGACGCCCAACGCTGTTTATCGCGCGGCTCTGGGGAAAGGCGGGATCAAAGCGGAAGCCGACAAGGTGGAAGGCGATGGAGCGACGCCGCTTGGGACATATATATTGCGCCGCGCGCTCTACCGGGGCGACCGAGGCTGTGCGCCCAAGACTGCTTTGCCCATACGGGAAATCGAACAGAATGATGGCTGGTGCGATGCGCCGGATGACCCCGCCTATAACCGGCCTGTGCGCCTGCCCTACCCGGCTTCTTGTGAGACTATGATCCGCAAGGATGGGCTCTACGATATTGTGGTCGTGCTCTCCCACAATGATGATCCACCTATTCCACGGCGCGGTTCCGCCGTATTTCTGCATTGCGCGAAGCCTGATTACTCACCGACACTGGGCTGCGTGGCTTTGGCACGCGCGGACCTTGAGGCTGTGCTCGCGGATGCAAAGCCCGGCGATACGTTAGAAATCAGGCGCTAGGGCGTTCGCCAAACAGGGCCGAACCGACCCGCACACTGGTGGCACCAAACTTCACCGCCATCTCGTAATCACTGCTCATGCCCATGGAGAGTTTTTCGACGCCGTTCGCCGCCGCCAGATCGGCGAGCAATGCGAAGTGGGGTCCAACAGGCTCTTCAACCGGCGGGATACACATCAAGCCCTCGATCTCGAACGCGAACTCATCGCGCAGCTGTTTGAGGAAATTCGCCAGCTCATGCGGAGCAATACCCGCCTTTTGATCTTCTTCTCCGGTATTAACCTGCACATAAAGGCGGGGAGTGCGTCCGGTTTTTGCCATCGCGGACTTGATCGCTTTGGCAAGCTTGAGCCGATCCAGCGTCTCGATGACGTCAAACAGGGCGACGGCCTGTTCTGCTTTATTGGTCTGCAAAGGGCCGATCAGGCGCAATTCGAGATCGGGAAAGCCTGCGCGGCGTTCGGCCCAACGCGCTTGAGCCTCCTGAACCCGGTTCTCGCCGAACACGCGCTGACCTGCGGCAAGGGCATGCTCGATGCGTTCATCCGGCTGCTTTTTTGAAACGCCAACAAGCACCACATCGGATGGCTTGCGGTCAGCGATTTTGGCCGCGACGTCGATCCGCTTCAGGATATCATTCCGGCGGGCGGTAAATTCGGTTACAGAGTCACTCATGTCCTCTCGCACCTATTCCCAAGCAACGCAGCTGGCAAGGCTGGCGGCCAGATGGCCGGGTATTCCGGGCCTTCTGCCGTCACTGATCGCCATAACTGATCCCGAACGCACGCCCGATGTCGCGGCTTTCGCAGAGGGCCTGCCGAACGGGTGTGCGCTGATTTATCGGCATTTTGGTCGCGACGAACGATTTGCCGAGGCCAGCGCGTTGGCGAACATCGCCCGGGCC